>Ga0335079_10001850_pt1 | contig 24215 bp, 19 predicted proteins | sample Lox_Sample_33_FD_206719 | JGI IMG/M metagenome (GOLD analysis project Ga0335079, IMG submission 206719) | Soil microbial communities from Loxahatchee National Wildlife Refuge, Florida, United States - Lox_Sample_3.3 | ecosystem: Environmental > Terrestrial > Soil > Wetlands | place: USA...
AGGAAACCAGCCAGCGCTCCGCTTTTGGGCTGATTTCATCGCCGAACTCGGGCGACAGTCCGAGAGCCCCTACGACTTGCTCGCACCTGACGTCGACACTGCCAAGATCAATTTGGATGCGATCCAAGTATCACTCATTCTTCGACGGCTGGTAGCAGACTTGATCATTCAATATGAAAGCAATAATCAGAAAGCCAATTGGCCCCCTTCGGAGGACCGCTGGATTTCGCCGAGATGGCGGCCGGCATCGTACAACCTTAAACTCGGCGCCCGGCCGAACTTTCTTAATGCCGTCTGGCACCCGGATCGCGGCCCGAGCCTCGTACTCGTTCAGGAAGGAGGCGGCGGTTCCAACCTCCCCTGCACGCTGAAGGAAGTGGAATCGCAGATTCTGGATGTTACCGCCTACGGATACACAAAAGCCTTCGACTCCCTCCTCGAGTATCTGGCCGAGAGTGCGGAAATGGAAGGCGCGAGAAAGTACAGCAATGCCACGGCGGCGATTAACGCCATCTTGGCGGTCATCAAGCTCATTGCCTACTACGCTTGCATGGAGACGGATATCACCATGAACGGCGGGCCGCCATTGGTGCGAACACAGAACATCTATCAGCCTGGAGAAAGACGCACGCTGACTGCGACCGTTCGAGAAAACATCGGCAAGTGGCAAGCCTTGAACTGTACCCGCATCGCCCTTAACGGCATGAACTTGGATATCAGTCTGCCGAACGATGGCCCGGTGGCAGGTGTGAAAACTCAGTGGGTCCTCACCAGTGGAGGAGATGAAATCAACCACGGCGATATCACCTACCGGATCGTCGAGTTCGTATCTCCCGACGGCACACCCCACATACAAGACACCACGGGCGATATCAGCAACTCCTCGGCGCCCAAGACTGACGAAGAAGGTCACACCACAATCGATATCGAAGGAGTAAAGCAGAAAGAGAAACTCAGTAGTCCAATACCTGTCATGAAGCAGGCGGCCGTCCGCTTTACGGTTGCAGCGAAACCCGTCACCATGCGCCAGGATCTCATCGACGCCGCCGGACTTGGTATTGCGGGCGGCGTCGCGTTGGGAGTTGGAGCTCCGGTTGAAATGCTTCTCCGCAGCAATATTTACTTCTCCAAGGAACTCAAAATCCCAGTGAAAGACTGGGATTCGTGCGATGGCGGTTGGGGAGGCAGCATCAGTTATGCATCGACTTTTGGTTTTGTCCGCAACGACGCAGTTCATCGCATCACCGACGCAAAGAACGAGACCATCCATGACAACGTTCACCTGCGGGGAAACCCAAATAGCGGGAAAGGCTGGGCCGGATCATCTCAAGGCAATTTCACGGCATCGTATGGCATGAAGTACCGGACTACGGCCACGTGGCTGCCGGCGAGCCGGCCGGGCTTTTCCTTTGGAGGCGCCACGATCACCACCGAAGAAAACGCGTCGGCTGGAGGCGGAGGAGATGCAAGCGTCGCGATCTCACCCCAGGGGGACAACAAATATATGATCGGTGCGACATCGTTCGCGATCACGGGCGTCGACCTGTGGCATACCACTTGCGCGGGCGACTGCAAGGGCAAGAACATGCCCGACAAAAACAACCCGCTGAACTATGGCTTGACCTACCCCGCGGTGAAGGCTGAGGAAGATCCGAACCATCCTGGAGAACTCCACGGCAGCACCACGTTGGAAAATACTCCGATGATGGGAGCGACCACGACGGTCGAATGGAACTTGAAGCAGTGCCAAGGCCGATAGGCTGCAGCCATTTTTTCGCCCGATTGCCGCTCCTCAGCTACGGCTTCTTCGGATAGAAGTGTGCCGTCTCTTGTTTGGTTTTCGGGTCGTAGTGCGTGTAGGTCACGTGGTGCTCGCCCGTTGAGATCGGTTCAACGTCGGCTGGGATGATCCAGATTTTTCCAGGATCGATTGGGATGGTGTTGTCGTAGAGAATTGTCTGGCGGTCGAACCGGGCTTTGCACTGGTCCCGGTCCTGCGTTGCGGCCTGCAAAGCGGCCGTTGCGCGTGTCAGTTGCGCGTCCAGCGGGTTCAATTGCAAATCAGCGGCGAATTTCCGTTGCGCCGATCTTTCGGTGGACTCGGCCACAGTCCGCTTCACCGTTGGTAGCAGGATAAAGAAGAAGATCAAGAATGTGACAAAGCAACCTATCGCGAACGCGAGCACATATCCTTGCCACACGCTTTTTTCCAGCACTTCACTACTTTCATCGGTTTCGAACACCCACGCCTCCCTTGATGCAAGTCAGCATCGCGCCAACGCAACTTGGCCGAGCCGTCCTCAGCCCAACGACCAATCCAACCGGAAATCCTAGGTCTGACTCCCACACAAGTCAACGCCATCGAATCTCGTCCAATACTGGGCCGCGTGCATCGTTTCCAGTAGCCGCCCTCTTTTCCGACTTCTGTTAGCATCTCCGTAACGTGGGTTTGTGGAGGTCCTATGTCTCATCTCACTCGCCGTGAATTCCTGAAGACATCGCTTGCCGCTGGGACATTTGTCGCAGCCGGAAGTCTCCCGCTCCTGGCAGCGCGGCGAACCGCGACCGATCTGATTACCTTAGGACGCTCCAACGTCAAGGTAACGCGGCTCGCATTCGGCACCGGAACCTTCAGCGGACAGGTGCAACGTGATCTCGGACAGGATGCTTTCACGCGGCTGGTGCGATACGCCTACGATCGCGGTATCCGGTTCTTTGAAACCGCTGAATCTTACGGCGAGATGCACAAGATGCTCGGCATCGCTCTGAAAGGCATTCCGCGCGACAGCTACCAGATCATGTCGAAGGTGACCACGCGCCAAGGCGTCGACCCGCAGCAGAAGTTTGACGAGCTGCGCAAGCTGGCGAATACCGAGTACTTCGACATCATGCTTCTACACTGGCAGCACGTCGCCAGTTGGCCCACCGACAGCGCTCGCTGGCAGGACGCGATTCTCGAAGCCCAACACCGGAAGGTTATCGTCGGTCACGGCGCGTCGGTTCACGGACTTCCCGCATTGCGCCGAGTTCCGGGAAATCAGTGGCTCGAGGTCGCGATGATTCGCATGAATCACACAGGCAAGAGTATGGACGCGGAAGTTCCCGACACGCCCACACCCGGCAATGTCCCCGAGGTCGTCACCCATGTCAAAGAAGTTCGCAAGGAAGGCATGGGAGTGATCAGCATGAAGCTGGCCGGCGAAGGCACTTACAACCGCGAGGACCGACAGAAGGCGATGAAGTTCGCGTTCCAGAATGCCGGCGTCGACTGCGTGACGGTGGGTTACAAGAACACGGCCGAGGTCGACGAAGCCATCGAGAACCTGAACGCAGCCCTGGCGTGATCGTCTCCTATTATTGTTGTCATCAGGGACTTCTCTCTCAGGATCTCCGCATTTCTTCTTCGGCGGAGAGACGGCGATCTATTTGAAATCAAAACCCGCAAAATATTGGAAACGAAGCACTTGCCTGCTGGCATCGTCATTCCTTGCCTGCAAAATATTGCATTTATTAGGGTTACGTCCAAAATATTCCAAAATAAGGACTTAATCCTTTAGCGCGAGTCCTTAATCCCTAGCTTTTGCGGTGTGTTCTTTTTGGACCAACCTCGCAAAATATTGATTTGGCTGCACTTGCGCCCAAAGGCCTACAAGATGCCTCGCAAAATATTGTCAAAGAACGACTTACACGCAAAATATTCTAGAATAAGCACTTAGTCGCGAGCCGCGAGTCCTGAGTTGCGAGAACACAGCGAAGACCAAATCGCCTTCCCGACACTTTGCGCTGCAATTGTGCACATTGTCATTTTGGACTTTTCGTATCCAGGGTCAAGGTCAGATGTCACAAGGAATCGGGTTTTGGCTGTGGAAAAGATCGAATGCGCGAGAATTACGCCATGCCGCATGAGAAATATGCCCGGATCGAGCGCGAGCGCCGTTTTCTGCTTGCCCAATTTCCAAGCGACTCCAAGGTCCTGCGGCACCGCCGGATCGCGGACCGCTACATCGAGGGCACGACTCTCCGGTTGCGCGAGTCGACGTATGACGACGGACTGACCACGTTCAAGCTGACCCAGAAGCTACCGATGCGGGCGAGCGGGGCGCAGCAGGGATTCATCACGAGCATGTACGTCACGCAAGATGAATTTCGCGTGTTGGCTCAGCTTCCTGCCCGGACGTTCGTCAAGACCCGCTACAGCGTGCCGCCGTTCGGCATCGACGTGTTTGATGGCCCGTTGGAAGGACTGATTCTGGCGGAAGTCGAGTTTGATACTGCGGAGGCAGCCGAGGCGTTTCTGATCCCGTCCTTCGCCGCTGCGGAAGTCACCACGGACGACCGTCTAACCGGCGGACAGCTGGCTCGGGCGTCGGACGAAGATATCAAGCGTTGCCTGTTGGAGTACGGAGTGCCGATCAGATCATCCTGATGTCTTACCCAACGGCGCTACCAACTCAATTGGTTAATAGATGGGTATGCGGAGAACTCAGTTTGCAGCAGCAGGAATTCCCACGCTTCGGAAATCGCGAAGCGTGGGGCAGCCATTCTGTGATGGTTTAAGGAGGTCTGGGCCAGCCCGCCTCCTATGAGGCGTGCGGAATTCTACATAAGGAGCACACGTCAGGGAAGCGAAAGAATGTTGGTTGCAAGGTGCGGTACGCTTCACATCAATCTGTCTTAATGGATCTGGATTGCACCACCGCATGAGCCGTAGGTGTCGGCTGGGCATTTGTCGCCGCCGTCGTACGTGACGATTGCAATCCTGTTGTTGTTAACTCTGAACGACCAGCTCCAATCTCCGGGGAAGCCGAGGACTTGCGTGAACTTTGTGTCTTTCGTAGTCCAGCGCACGGCTTGGTCCACATCTTCGCCCCAACACTCTCCGGTAAGGTCGCCCAGTTCGTTGATGCCGTCCGTGTAGCAGTTCGTGAACCCGCCCTCCGGCATGAGCAACACAATTGGATTGCTGTAAGTCTTCCTCGAAAGATCGAGAGGTTTCCAAAAGCTCGGAATCCAAACACTGAAATCCGCGGGTTCGATGTCACCCGAGACTTCACCACGGTCATTAATGTTGAAGGGTTCCGAGTTCGGGTAACCTGCGACAGCAGGAAGCTGCATGAGCTTCCAATTACCGTTCTTGAGCGGGGTCCAGATCACGCCGACAAAAGCGCCGTTATCACCGTCGCCCTCTCCGACGATCTGGCCAAAATCGTTCACGTTCCACGCATACCAATTGGTGATGGCTTCAAAACCGGTAGTATCGAGCTGGTGGATGGTCCACGTCGTGACGATGCGTCCGTTCTTCCACGCTACCGATGGCGTCCAAACCACGGGAAGCGTCGGAGCACAGCCGAGGCAGCTGTCCTCAATCCCGCTCCAGCCGACAATTAGCGTGCCCATCCGGTTTATTCCCCCCGCGTAACTGGAGTTGTAAGTGGTGTTGCCAATGTCGGCCAGAGTACCCAGATCGGCCATGCCGGACTTCTCTGTCCACACAAAACCGTGCGGTCGGTTCTGGTCTGCACTGGCAGAATGTCCGACGATCATGCTGGTATTCGAAATCGTGATGATGCCTTCTTCCCAGCCGCTCTCCGTCCCGCCGAGCGTGCCGAGGTCAATCCAATCTCCCGCATGACTGCCAAACAGGGGAACAGCGAGATTGTGGGTAGAGCCGTCGGGCAGATCGCCTTGGCCTGCGGCTACGCCGAAGTCATTCACGTCCCCCAACGTGGCCCAAGTTCCGCCGGGGTAAGTTCCGAGTTCCCAGACCTTGTTTCGTGAAGCGCTTGACTGCTCGGCGTACGGGTTGCGAATGCCATGGCGGCGCGTCGATTGATTCACGGAATGGTGGCGTGAGGGATGAGTTTTCGAGTATGAGTTTGCTTGTTGTGCCCACATCGTGGAAGCGATGCAAGTAAAGAGGACAAACAACAAAATGCTGATGCGTTTCATGCTTACCTCCAAGATTCTGCCGGATGAGACGCGCGGCTTCCGAAAATTGGACCCATTCGCCCGCCGATCTATCCGTTGAATATGCCGAAAGAGGCTGCATTTGCAATGAATACCATCTGTAAATCGCATGAATGCTGTGTGGGACACCAACGGGATGAAAAGCGCAACAGCTCAGGTCTGTGCTCTGAATCACATTCGTACTAATTAGCCCCATGTTAGGTTTGAATTCTCTTGGAGGCGGCGTGCCCGTCTCGGCTCAATCTCCGGCACACATCTGTTTCGACCGGTTCGAACTCGATCCTTCGTCTGGGGAACTCCATAAAAACGGCAGAAAAACCTCATTGCCCCCGAACTCCTTCGAGATCCTACGGACTTTGACGGAACGTCCCGGCGAGGTGGTCACGCGGGACGAATTGCGCGCCAAATTGTGGTCAACGAAGACGTACGTGGAGTTCGACGACGGCCTAAACCACGCCGTTCGGAAGCTGCGGCAGGTTCTCGGCGACTCAGCCGAGCGACCCCAATTTATCGAAACCGTGCCGCGGCGCGGCTACCGGTTCATCGCGCCTCTGGATAACAGGACAAAATCCATGAAGCAGTCGCGCCGGGGGCGTCTTTTCGTGATCACAGGCGCTTTGGTGATCGTGGCTGCCACCCTGTCTATCTGGAATGTAGGGAATTGGCGGCGCCGCCTGCTAGGTGGACTGGACGAAGCGCCCATCCGCTCGCTTGCAGTTCTGCCCTTGGCAAATCTCTCCGGCGACCCACAACAAGACTACTTCGCGGACGGAATGACGGATGCGCTCATTACCGACCTGGCTAAGCTCCACGAAGTGAAAGTGATTTCTCGCACATCGGTCATGCAATTCAAGGATGTAAAGAAGCCGCTCCCGGAAGTCGCGCGAGCGTTGGGCGTCAATGGGATTCTGGAAGGTTCGGTGCAGCGTTCGGGGGCGCGGGTGCGCATCACAGTCCAACTGATAAGCAGTCCGGATGACACTCACCTGTGGGCGGAGAGTTACGAACGCGATGCGCACGACGTACTCACTCTGCAAGGAGAGATAGCGCAGGCCGTAGCTCACGAAATCAGAGTGGCGCTTACACCTGAGGAGTCTAGGCATCTGACACGCGCTCGCCCCATCAAACCCGAGGCCTACGAGCTGTATCTAAAAGGGCAGTATCACTACTACAAGTGGAACACCGAGGATTTTAAGAAGGCTGTCGAGTACTTTCAGAAAGCCATCGATGCGGACCCGCACTGGGCTCCGCCGTATGCCGCTTTGGCGAACACCTATGGTTGGCTCTGGATTGATGGAGCGATACCTCCGCAAGAGGCATTGCCCCAATTCAGCGCAGCCCTCAAAACTGCGCTGGAGATTGATCCCACGCTACCCGAAGTTCATTACACTCAGGCGGCAGCTGCGTTCTACTACCGCTGGGATTGGGAAGAGGCGGATCGGGAATTCAAACAATCCCTCGCGCTCGATCCGAGCCTGGTCGAGGCCCGTTTTGAATATGCCTGGTTCTTGTCTAGTATGGGACGCTTCTCTCAGGCTATCGCCGAGGCCCGGCGCGCCCTGGATCGTGATCCGCTTTCTGTTTCGGCAAATCTTGCTCTCGGCAGCGTCTACTCTGTCAACCACGATGACGACCTCGCGATTGCCCAGTTGCGGAGAACGGCAGAGATCGAGCCCAACGATCCCAGGTCTTACGAGTTCCTGAGTGGGATTTATGAGGACAAGCAGATGTACGGCCAAGCGATCCAGCAACTGCAGAAGGCATTGACTTTGCGGGGAGCCCTGCCGGCTGAAGGCGCTGGTCTCGAACGTGCCTACCGGCAAACCGGACCGAAAGGCTACCGCATGTGGCAACTCGCGGAAGCCAGACGCCGAAACGCTCCCTACGCTATCGCGATGGCCTATGCTCGCCTCGGCGACGCCAGCCAGACCGTCCTTTGGCTGGAAAAGTCCTACCAGCAGCACGACTGGCAAATGGTGCAGCTGAAATCCATCCGCGCATGGGACCCGATTCGCTCCGACCCGCGCTTTCAGGATCTGCTGCGCCGCATGAAATTCCCGCAATAGGATGTCGATCTCAACGCGCTTCCTTATCCTTAGCATTCACAAAATCAACGTCCGAATAGTGTTTCTTCAAATCGTCGGCAAATCGCCCGGCCACATCTTTACGCTACACTCAGCTGATCGGGTGAGAGTCGGAGGTAATTATGAAAGAAACCGTACCTGTGGAATCTGCCCCTGGTGTTCTTGATGCGAGAATCCGGGAACTTGGCGATTGGCGCGGAACGATGCTTGGGAAAGTCCGCGACATTATCCTCAAGACTGATCCTGAAATCGTGATCGAGTGGAAGTGGGCCAAGGCCACATCGCCGGGAGTTCCCGTCTTCTCGAAGGCGGGCATCCTCTGCACGGCCGAGACCTACAAGAACGCCGTCAAGATGACCTTCGCCAAGGGCGCTGCGTTAAAGGATCCCAAGCGCCTGTTCAACTCGAGCCTCGAAGGGAATGTGCGGCGCGCCATCGACATTCACGAAGGTGACAAGATCGATGAGGCGGCATTGAAGGATCTGATTCGCGCTGCCGTCGCTCTGAATCTCAAGGGCAAGAGCAAGCCGAAGCCCCGAACAACCAGAAAGAGGGCGCGCTAGCTTTGCATCGTGCCGTCCGCCAGGCGCATAACATCCACACGGCGAATTCCTCTGGAAGAATCAGACTGAAATTCCGCTACTGACCGGGTTCTCCAGTGGAGGCGAACTTCACTCCAGCTACAGACTTCCCCGAAGCTAAGACATCGCGGATGGCGGCGCGATTCGGTCCGGCAGCCTGGATTGCCTCGGAGACGGTCGCAACGGCTTGCTGGAGCGAAGTTCCTTCCGGCAGGCGGAAGATCCACGGGATGTTGGTCGAGGTCAGCGCGTGATCGGAAGAGATCGCGACGACTGGAACGAAGGTTTTCACGGCGATCTGTTCCGCTAGGTGGCTGGAGGGGCGATCGAGTGCGATCACGGCGAGCGCGTGCTGCTGGTAAACCGCGTTCACTAGATCCGTGGAGGCTTTGCCCCAGGAAGTGCCCGATGCGACGGCAACCAGCGAATAGTGCTTCGCGCCGCTGTTCATGCTTCCAAGCAGGTGTTGAATCTCAGGATTGCGAACGACCTCGTCCGCATTAGGCCCAAAGACGGCAATCGGAAAGTCGCTCGCGTTCTGTGTTGGAGTCGGCGGACCCGAATATTGAACGCCATTCTCTCCGACCTGGGCGTACGGCTTCTCCATAGTGATCGGGCGATAGGAGATTTGCCCGTTCTGAACGCGGCCGAGATACATGTGCGCGATGTTCTTGCAGTTTGGATCGAAGATCATGTCGCCGGTGACGCCTTTGTAGGCGGTGAGCCCGGTAAGAGCGTCGCGAATGCGGCCGCGATTCAATCCCGCGCGACAAATGGCTTGAAGCAGGACTCGCATTTCGTCATAGGCGAGCGCCGCGAAGTGGTCGGGCTTTTCGTGATAGCGGGCTTCGTAGCGGGAAACAAAGTCCGTCCAGCCGGGATCTGTGCGATTGGGATCGTAGGGGTAGACTGCTTCGAAATTTTCCGCGGCTGGCCCGGCGAGTTTCACGAGTTCTTCGCCGATGGTGCGATGGCTGCCGAAAACTCGCTGCTTCATGCCGAGTTCCTGCATTTGCTGCAGGATCATCGCGGCCTCGGGAATGTCGGTCCAGAGAACGATGGCGTCGACGCGTGAGTCTTCAATGACGCCCAACTGGTGGCGAAAGTCCGTGTCGCCCGGCTTGAATTTCTGTTCGATGACGACTGGATGCCCCAGGCGTCTCGAAGCGTCACGGAACTTGCCCACTCCGAAGCGGCCGTAGCGGTTGTTGATGCGCAACAGAGCGACGCGCTTGATGCCGAGTTCGGTGTAGATGTGGCGGGCGAGGGTGTATCCCTGAACCCGATCGTCCTGGATGTCGGTGTGATACCAGGGAATGATCGTCTCCGGGATCGTGGGGTCGGTGGAAGCGCTGGTCACCAGCGGTGTTTCGGCTTTGAGACTCAGGCGCAGCGCAATGTGCGTCGACTCGGAACTGATCGAGCCGAACATGGCCCAGACTTTGTCGTCGTAGATCATGCGGACCGCGTCGTTCGAGGCGGAGCCCCAGATGGCAGAGTCTTTCGACCGTCCGACGGAGGCGGTGTTGCTGTTCTGCCAGTTGTCGTAGTCGTTGTGCGTAATGATCTTGAAAGGCTTGCCACCGTATCCGCCGTTGGCGTTGGCTTCGTCAATGGCCATCTGCGCGCCGTTCAGCATGCGCGCGCCACGAACCTGGTCCGGGTGATCGTAGAGAGGAGCGAGAAATCCGATACGGATTTCGGTCAGAGTGCTGAGGTCAGGATCAGGGATTTCACGGGCTGCGCCGTTGTATTCGATGAGGTCCTGATAGTACTCGTGATAGGGCGTCGTAAATTTCGAGAACGGCCGCAGATCCTCCGGAGCGCCGGTATAGGGCTTGAGCGAGCGCGGAGCAGGGCGCCCGGGAGGATTCTTTCCGCAGGAGCAAGGTTCGGAAATCTGCGCCGATGCGGCACAGACGAGCGCAAGAACAATGGCCGAAATCGAAGCGAGACGCATGGAGCTACTCTCCTTGTTCGTTACTCCGCGGGCGATTCGCGCCGGAACATGGCGATGGCTTCAATCTCGATGAGGAGATCGGGGCGGCACAGAATTGCCTGGATTCCGGTGGACGCGGGAAGAGGATCGAGACCTTCCTCTTTGAAAAACTTCGTGCGTTCCTCGTTGAAGGCCTGGTAGTCGCGCTCGATGTCGCGCAGATAGCAGGTCGTGCGCACGATGTCGTGCCAGGTTGCACCTTCGGAAGCCAGCAGCTTGGTGATGTTTTCGTAGGTGCGCCGCTGCTGCGCGCGGAAGTCGCCGACATGAACCGTGTTGCCACGCTCGTCGATGCTGGCTGTGCCGGAGATCAGCAGGATGGTTACGCCGTTCAAGTCGATGCGCATTCCGCGGGAGAAAGCGCTTCCGTAGTCGTAGGCTTCGTTCAACGTGCGATGGTTGGTAATCGCCCTCTTCACCACCGGGGCGTTCGTCACTTCTGCGAGTAGCTCCTGAACATTCATAAGTGCGCTCCTGAATTATTTCTGCTTTGCCTGCTCCGAACTGAAAAGCTTTGCGATGGAAACGGACTCTTTCTGGCGGATGCCGTGGCTCAGGCCATGGGCGGTCGCTACCCAGATGTCGTCTCCCTGAAAATCAACGCCGAGAATGTAGTTGTGCGACGGCGCGCTCTGGACTGCGATTGGCTTGATGTTTCCTGCTGCGTCGCGGACGTACATCTCGGGCTTATGCGTGTCGAGAGACGGACGATATACAGCCCAATTGGTGCCGTCGTAATAGACAAGGCCTTTGTCGGTCGAGAACCAGGCGCGGTTGGCGTCGAGGCCCTTAATCTGGCTGAGGAAATTACTGGGCAGGCCGCTGTCTTTTTGCAGGAAGTTTTTCCAGTAACGGCCGTCGTAGCGGCTGGCGCCAAAGTAGGTCGCGACCCATAACGTCTTGTCGACGTAGCTGACGGAGGTTGTGATCTCGTGGATCAATCCCTGATCTTTCATCACAACCATTTCGGTCTCGCCGTCAGGATCGTTGTAGTCCTTCCAGCGTTCTGTCTTCTGGTCGTATTCGAGCACGCCGCCGCCCCAGACCGCGTAGTAAACCTTATCTGCCGCTGGGCTGACCGCGTACACCCAGATCTCGCCCATCGGCGTGTTGCGTTCGTTAAATAGCGACCATTGATTGGTGCGCGTGTTGAGGCGGCTCGCGCCCGCAGCGGTCGCGGTCCAGACGTAGTCGCCCTGTACTCCGACGCCGTAGACGATGTCGTTGCTGAGACCGGAGTTCAGTTGTGTGAAGGTCTCAATCCGCCCCGCGGATATGCGACTGAGGCCGCCCATGGTTCCTGCCCAGACGTCGCCGGTGTTTTTGTCCAACGCCAGGGAGAGGACTGCCTGATGCGCAAGGCCGTCGGCGGGACGAAAGACCTTCCACTTGCCGTTGTCGAAGAGGCCTAGGCCGTTGTCGGTTCCGACCCAGACGCGATTGCCATCGACCAGAACCGAGTAGACGTGGTTATCGGGAAGGCCGTTCGCGGTGGTGAAGTTCTCCCAGCGGAACATGGGGATGTCCTGCGCGGAAGCCACCGAAACTGCGAGGAGAAGCGCCGACAATGCAAACCACAATTTCGTTTTCATAGCGTTTTCAAATACTCGATGAGATCGTTTAACTCATCTTTGGTCAGGTCGTTGGTAACGCCATGCGTGTCTTTCGGGTTGAAGACGGTCCAGATTTCTTCCATGGATCGCGCCGAACCGTCGTGCAGATACGGCGCAGAGTACGCGACGTTTGACAGTTGGGGCACGTCGATCACGGGAGATCGATCGATGGACCGTCCGGTTCCGACATCGAACTGTTTCTGATTGGTGTATTTCGGCCCGCTATGGCAATAACCGCACTGGTTCTCGGCCGCGATCGGCGTGCCTTTCTTCGTCTTGGTGCGCTCGAAGATGGCTTTGCCGCGGTCCTGTGCAGCGGAAAGCTCGCCGCTGGCGAGACGGTTGCGATTTGGGCGGTACGGCAGCGAGTAAACGTAGGTGACCAGGTCGGTGAGTTGTTGCTGGTTGAAGCTTTGGGAACGGAAGAAGAATTTTTCCGTGCGCGGTCCGCATTCGGTGGGCATATCGGGATTGCCGCCATTCCACTTGAACGGCTCAGTGCCGGCGAGATTCTCGAGAAGGCGATTGTCGACGACGTCCTTGCCGAAGCCGTCGGGCTCCAAGTCCCATTCAAGGCCGTCGATCGTGGAGTCAATGTGGCAGTTGGAGCAGCCGAATTGTCCCTGGAAGGCGAAGTCTGCGGTATAGAAGAGGCGCTCACCGCGGCGGAGAGCATCGACATTCTTCGGTCCGCCAAGTTCGATGGTTGATACAACTTTCTCTGACTTCGGATCGATCACCGAAATGGTGTCGTCGAGACGATTGGCGACGTACAAGCGCTTGCCGTCTGGAGAAAACACGATCCCGCGAGGATTGTGCCCGACTGGGATTCGTGAAGAAACGTAGTCGGCCGAAGCTGACAGATCGTTGACGAACGGCCGGCTGTGCGCGCGAATCGTCTTGAGCAGTTTCTGCAGATCGATCGCAGTGACGCTCTCGGATCCGGCGGTTGTGACGAACAACTTCGATTTGTCTGGAGCAATGACGATGCCCCAGGGCAAAGCGTAGTAGCGGTCGAGTTCGTCGATCGGAACCTGAACGATTCCGTTTACGTCGGAGCCGAACAGCGTGAGCGTATTTCCGAAGGCCCAGCCATGCTCGACGTGAGCGAGAGGGATCAGATTCTTGGGTCGGGTTTGCGCGACAACTCCCAGCCTGTTGTCGCTGGACACGGCAACGTGAAATGCGCCGGCTACGTTATGGAGATCCTTCCGTTCGACCACTCGCTTGGAGGAAGTATCAATGACTGAGATTTCCGATTCGGGAGCAGTGCGCACAGGCCCTCGATTGGGATAAACGTGCGTGCTGTAAATCCACTTCCCGTCGGGGGACAGAGCGAGATAACTGGCTCCTTGTCCGGCGGCGAGGCGTTTAGTTTCCTGACCCGTCTTCAGATTGATGACCGAGATATCGCTGCTGAGGCGGTTCGCAACGTACAGGGTGGAACCTTCGCGATCGGTCACCACGCCGGCAGGTTCGAAGCCAGTCGGTAAGGTCTGAACGACTTGGAAGGTTGAGGTGTCAATCACTGAAACTGAGTCGGACCAGGAGTTGGTGACATAAAGACGGGATCCATCTGGAGCCAGCGCGATGCCGCGGGGAATGTGTCCGACCGCAATGCTGCGAGTCACCTTACCCGAATCGATATCGACCGCGCGAATTTCATCGCTGTCCTGGCAGACGACGAAGAGCGTGTGGCCGTCAGCCGAAAACGCCATCTCGATCGGAGAGAGGTAGCGCTCTTGGGAAAGGCCTCCTGCCTGTTTCGGAGAAGGCTGAGCGGCGATGGCCAGTAAGGCGACCGTGAGAACTCCGGCGGCGCTGAGAACGGTGCGGAAGAGGACGTGTTTGCTCGTCGCCTTCATTTATGGCTCCTCCACCGTGAGAACGCGATCGACCGCCAGGTTTTCGAGAACTTGGTCGTGGCCGCTGGGCCAGTGAACCGTTAGTTTGTCTGCTTTGGTTGCGCTACCCAGACCGAAGTGGATGCGGCCGTCGTCCTGCGATAAGTAGGACGACCCCGCAAAACGCTCCGCGACTTGCTTGTGTCCGGCGGCGAGGAGTTCGAGATGGGCCCCGATCCCATCGCGATTGCTCTTCTTCCCCTTCAGCTTGATGGTGAGCCAGTGATTGCTGTTCTGACTGACATTGTGGAGAAGCGTTGCCGGAGCACCAAGGTTCACGACAAAGGCGTCGATCTTGCCGTCATTGTCATAGTCTGCAAAACACGCACCTCGGGAGACGGTCTTTACGTCGAGCACAGGTCCGGCTTCGCGGGAGACATCGACGAACTTTCCGTTTCCTAATCCGCGGAACAATGACTGTTCCTGCGGAACGAGATGGACCAGACCACCGTGGAAGATGAGGATGTCAGGGATGCCGTCGTTGTCGTAGTCGTAGACGCCGCTGCCCCAGCTTGTGTACTGCGCGTTAGCTTGAGAGACACCGGACGACGGGCCAATGTCCTCAAATCCGTTCGCTCCGGTGTTGCGCATCAAGCGGTTGTACTTGGAGTCAGTGACCCAGAGGTCGAGGAATCCATCTCCGTCGACGTCAGCGAAGACAGGGCCCATCGCGGAAGTACTCTCGCCGTTCTGCCCGTAGGCGACGCCGAGTTCGCTGGCGACTTCCTCGAACGTGCCGTCTTTCTTGTTGCGGAAGAGGAAGTTTTCCGTCTTGTCGTTTGCGACGTAGATGTCGGGATAGCCGTCGCCGTCATAGTCTGCGGCGGTGACACCCATCGTACGTCCTTTGTACGCGCCGATGCCGGACTTGTCGGTTACATCCGTGAAGGTTCCGTTGCAGTTGTTGTGATAAAGACGGTTCGTATCGCCGGCATAGTCGAGCGGGCCCGGATAGTTATCCGCAGGATAAAAGTTGCGGTATTTGGGATCGAACTTCACATAGCGGCCCACGAAGAGATCGACGCACCCGTCGCGGTCGTAGTCGAGCCATGAGGAACTGATCGACCAGCGGTCCACGCTGATGCCAGCCTTGGCAGTCACGTCGGTGAATGTCCCGTCGCCGTTGTTGTGATAGAGGATCGCCTTGCCGTAGCTGGTGACGAAGAGGTCGATAAAGCCGTCGTTATCGAAGTCGGCAGCAATGGCGGCCGTTCCGAAAACGTTTGCGGCCACACCAGCCTTCTCTGTCACATCGGTAAAAGTGCCGTCGCCGTTGTTCTTGTAGAGGTGATTGTGGGGCGGAGTGGCTGGAGGCTGCTTCAACGGGTACGGATGAATGCCCTCTTCGAGTGGCTTGCCGCTCACAACGTACAAGTCGGGAAATCCGTCATTGTTGTAGTCGAACCAGACACAGCCGGAACCGGTGCTTTCGAGAAGCGAGCCGAGTTTGGCGGCGCCGAAGCTGTGGGTGAACTGGATACCGGACTTGGCCGTCGCGTCCTCGAAGCGGATCGTGCTGGGCTGCGGCGTTTGCGCCAGTAACGAGGAGGACAGGATCAGCAGGGTGAGCAGTGTCGTCTTCATCTAGTGTCCTCCTGCAGCGCTTTGAGCGGTGGCGCCGGTCATGTCGGCGGGAGTCGTCGATCGCAGAAGAATCTGCGGCACTGCATTCTCGGGAGCGGTTTCTGGGCCGGCATGGCATCCCACACAGGCACGTTGTTCGCCGCGGCGCATGTAGAAGAACCCGGCCTCACGCTTGAGAGTCTTCCCTGCCTCGTCGAGAAGTTCGATTTGAAGGGGCTGTTCGGTTGGAACTTGAACGAAGAATGATCCGTCTTTTTCAACCGCAGCCGTGCCGAGCAACTTCGAGTTGCCGCTGCCGTCGCGCGCGTACATTCGGACCGTGTGAATCGAACCTGGCGCAAATGTGAATTTCGAGGTGTAAGCATTCAGGCAAAGAAGATTGGCGTTATTCCAGTCGTGCAGGCCTGAAGGGTGGTGATTGGGTACAGAACGTGTCGCGATGACTGCCGGCTGAACGATGTTTGCGTCGGGCTGATCGATAACGGATTGGAGATTCTGCGAGCCGGGAGCCCAACGCATGAGGCGATAGTGAGCATGCGAATCCGGACGCCACGAGAGCAGCCAGTCTCCGGACGGATTTTCGGCGACATCCCCGGCATATTCACCTGAAGGAACAGCGAGCGAGAGTTGATGCGCTCTGGCGGAAGTGAATCGCGCAAGGCCCCGAGCGGTCGTAAACACGATGTCACCAGAGCTGGTTTGACGCCCGGCGTGTCGGGCAAGCCCGTGATCACAGCGATACGATTCGACTCCGCTCCCATCGGAATAGACGGTGTACAACTCCGGCGTAGTTTCCGTTCCAAGCGGATACCCAGCGGCGAAGAGAATCCGTCCGTCGCGCAGAACATCCGTGGGCAGAAAGTTCGTGGGCCCGTAGGTAAGAGCCAGAGGCTTTCCTCCAGAAATCGATGACGAAATTACAGTGAATCTTCCTGCTTGGCGGCACGCATAAACTGCACTCTCATCGGGAAGGTAAAACGGACGAATGCAATCGTCGTTGCCAGGTGTGACGCGGCGAGGAGTGCCACCCGCGAGGTCAACTTCCCAGATCTGCCAGGGACCGTCCGGGCCTAGCTTCGCGGAAAAAAGAACGCGCTGGCCGTCAAACGAAACCGACGGGTCTGCGGAAGCTGCGAAGTCTGGCACAAGAGGCCGCGACCCTTTTTCGTCGCGCACGATGATGGAGGAACCGGAACTGAAACGATCGGCGCCGCGCATCCAAGCCAAGGGTTCGTAGGATTTCGCGGCTGTATAGAGAATCGGTTGAGCATCAGCGGCGTGCTCAGCCGCCGGCCGAGCGGGCCCTACGCTGACGATGAGCAAGAGAAGGCAGATGGTAGACCGCGGCAGCACTAATCAGCTCCTCTTGATGCGAGGAGTTGGGGCCGGAATTCGCGATCGGTCTGCACGAGATCGAGGAAGGGCTGCAGGTCAGACATCATGTGGCGGAATTCGGCAAACGTGAGCGACTGATTTCCGTCGCTAAGAGCTTTATCTGGGTCGGGATGTACTTCAACGATGAGACCATCCGCGCCTACGACGGCTGCTGCGCGTGACAGCACTGGAACAAGGCTGCGAACGCCCGCGGCATGACTTGGATCAACGATCACCGGCAGATGCGAAACGGTCTTCAGCACAGGAACGGCGGCGATATCGAGCGTATTGCGGGTTGCGGTTTCAAACGTGCGAATTCCACGCTCGCACAGAATGACGTCAGGATTGCCTGACATCACCACCACTTGCGCGGAGCGCATTAACTCCTCGATCGTCGCGGTCATGCCGCGCTTCAAGAGAACTGGACGGCCGCACCCTCCGAGTGCTTCCAGAAGAGCAAAGTTCTCCATGCTGCGAGTGCCGACCTGCATGATGTCGGCGTACTCGGCGATCTGGTCGACATCTTCTTCGCTCATCACTTCGGTGACGATGGCAAGACCAGTCGCTTCACGAGCTTTGCTCAGGAGTTTCAAGCCTTCGATGCCGAGTCCCTGGAAGGCATAAGGCGAGGAGCGAGGTTTGTACGCCCCGCCGCGAAGAACGCGAGCGCCAGCCTCGGCAACAGCCTCGGCGGTCTGCATGAGTTGTTTCTCGTTCTCAACGGCGCAGGGCCCTGCCATCACGACGAAATCGTTCCCGCCGATTTCAATGTCGCGCACCTGAACGATGCTGCGAGACCGAGCATCGGTCTTCGCCACCAGGTCGTAACAGGAGAACTGCCCATTCCACTTGGGATTCATGAGCGCGGCCATTCTAGTAAGCGACAAAAATCGAATCACTAATCGGAATCAGCTAGAACCAATGAAACAGGCCCGAAAACACTGGCGAAAACGCATATCCGCATTCGCTAACTCGTTTGTATCGAGGAAGAAGCAGAGTGATTGTGATTGCAATCACGCTTGAGCGAGACGGAACTCACAAGTCGCAGTGTTTCGAATCTTCGAAAAGCACTTCTCTTTTGGCGTTGAACACCGCTCAGAGCAATCGCAATCGCCGAGAGATCGTCTCTTAGGACTTCGCGTCGGGAACACCGACATGTCGTGTTGGCAAATCCAACACGCCGCCTTTTGAAATCCGCGCAAGCTGTTGATTTCACATGATGGTCATCCACGTGCATTTTCAGTTTGTGGCCAAGAGTTTCCTGGCTAGGAGGTCACCCTGTATGGCTGGAGAGAATTGGACAATGTGGCTGAACATCACGAACTTCGCACTGGGAATCGTCACGCTCGTCGCACTTCTTCTTGTGTTTTTTGCTGTGGGTTGGGATCTGTTGCTCCGGAAGGTTCGCACTCCGAAACCGGACTGGTCCATGGTTGATTCGGAACTGCGCGCGTTGCTGCATGGATCGCACAGTCTGTCGGTCCCCGAACTTGGCCTGACGATGGCCGACGGCGGCGAACGGATCGAGCCTGACAAATCGGATCGCTCTGAGAAAAAGACCCAAGGGTGAATTATGGCGTGCCCATTTCTCAGAGAAGGCCGAGCAAGATATTGCCATGCCGCTCCCGTCCGCAAACTGATCCTGGATGGACCGGGAGCGACCGACGGCGGCAGATGCGCTTCGTCGCGGTATCGAACTTGTGAACTAGCGTCGAAAGACGACACGGAACAGAGCCGATGCCCGCATCTGGAGGAGATCCGCGTGCAGTATTGCGGTGTCTCGCCGATTCCCAAGCTGGTGCCATTCAGCGAGTCGCAACTCTCGAGTTGCACCAGTGACAACTACCGCTACTGCGATTCTTACCTGCACCTGGCACAACCGCACGCAGCCAAACCTGCTGCGAACCTTCTTTTTACATCGAACCACTTCTGGCTGGATGCGGAAGAGTCGGGCTTGTGCCACATCGGCGTGGATGGCTTTCTGGCAGACATCGCCGGTCACGTAGACGGTGTCACGTTCGCGACGGCGCGGGGAACACATTGCCCTGCTCTGGCACTGACGATTCACGGCGTCGAGTGGCCGATGAGTTTTCCCAACCCGGTGATGATCCAGAGAGTGAACAGCCGGCTGCGCAGCGATCCGGCACGGTTGACGGCGGATCCGTACGGAGCGGGATGGCTGTTTGAAGGCTGGGAAGTTCCGGGCCGGACGAGGACGGGGCTCATCTCGGGCCAGCAGGCGAACGCGTGGCAGGCGGAACAGCGCGAGCGATTGGCGCGGGATATCCACGAAGCTCACGCTCCCGGTTGTGACGGCGGCGTGCCAGTGTCCGGCGTGGCACAGCTGCTGGCACGCGAGCATCTCGTATCTCTGTTCCAGCACTTCTTCGCCAAGGCGGACTGGACAGGGGAGAAATAAACATGCGTCGAAGCATTCTCGTCTTCGCACTTGGTGTGGCGGTCGCGCTATTCGCTGGATGGTTTGTATTCCCGCGGGTGCTGTATGTGAAGAAAGCCCAGCCCCTGGATTTTCTTCATAAGACCCACGCGGAAAAGTCAGGGGTGGCGGATTGCAGCGAATGTCACACGCTGCGCGATGACGGAACATTTGCCGGACTTCCTCCCATGGAAAAGTGCGCGGCGTGTCACTCGGATCGCATCGGCGAGAGCAAGGCCGAGACGACCCTAGTGAACGATTACATCAAGTCAGGGCATGAAACACCCTGGCTGGTGTACTCGCGGCAGCCAGCGAATGTGTGGTTCTCCCATGCGATCCATGTGAAGCGCGCAAACCTGACTTGTACCGACTGCCATTCGACCTATGGCGAGTCGGATCAGGTGAGGCTGTACGAAGTCAATCGGATCAGCGGGTACAGCCGCGATATTTGGGGACACTCGATGTCGCGGCTGCGCCGCACTCCGCATGACGGCATGAAGATGATGGATTGCGAAGGCTGCCACAAGAAACACAACGTGGAAGTGGGATGTCTCGGCTGTCACGAGTGAAGGGAGAAGCATGAGGTTCTCACGCAGAGATCTGCTGGTATGGGGCGCCGGAGCCGCCGCGGGTCTCGTGGTCACACCGGTTCCGTGGAAGATCCTGGACGACACTTCCAAATGGAGCCAGAACTGGCCATGGATTCCTCAACCCGCGAGAGTTCCGGTTGAGTTCAAACAGTCGGCATGCACTCTGTGTCCGAATGGCTGCGGACTGCGAGTGCGGATGGCCGCGGGTTGGGCCGTAGGAGTCGCCGGGCTCAGCACGCATTCTGTGAGCCGCGGGGCGTTGTGCCCGCTTGGGTTCGGAGCGCATCAGCTCAATTGGCAACCACAACGATTGCGTGCCGTTCGTCATCGCGGCAGTGCTTCTTCGTGGAGTGAAGCTCAGGCGGCTTTCGCAAAGGCTCGGAGCGAGGGTCCGATTGTCGTCATCGACGGCTACCCGGGGCGAGCGGCCTCTTTCGTGCTGCAGAGTTTTGCGGAGAAGCAATCGGGAAATTATCGCGTCGTGCAAGGCGCGGAAACACGAGCTCTGAAACCTTACGAAGAGTGGACGGGCATCCCGGCAGCGTCACTCGGATATGACCTGGAAAACACAACGACAATTCTAAGTTTCGGAACTCCGTTGCTGGATGGCTGGGGCGTACCGGGGCGGTTCACCCGCTTGTGGTCCGAGCGGGCCGCAGGCACAAGCGATCCGCAACTGCGGCTGATTCAAGTGGAGTCATCATTCTCTCGCACGGCCTCAAAGGCCTGGCAGTGGATTCACATTCGCGAAGGCTCAGATTCTGCATTGGCTTCGGGATTGGCTCGTGTGCTTGTAGAACAAAACCTGGTTCCGGCACACGGCCCGATCCCGGCGATGTCGTTGGCTGAAGCAGCGAGTCAGACGGGCTTGACGGTGCAAGCAATCGCGGATATGGCGCGGATGCTGATTGCAAAGACGCCGACATTGGCCATCGCGCCAGACAACAATCCTTCGATCGCCGCGCTGAACGTTCTACTGGGTTCGGTCGGAACCCGTGGCGGAATTGTGCGCCGAACGCAGAGCCAGCAAGCATATGCCAGTGCGGATGAGATTCCAAATGCACGAGCCATCTTGATCGATTCGAGCGTGCCGTGGGACTTTGCGCCTCAATCCGATGCAGAGGTTTTTCGATTTGCGGCGTGGGATGGGGGCCCGACGAAAGTAGATTGGCTTCTGCCCGCGCCTGGATTCCTTGAAGAGCTCACGGATGTGCCGACAGCCCCGACGGCGTCGGTTGAAACCTACGGGATAGCGCCTAGCTTGGTAAAGCCAGTCTCTGAAGTTCAGAGTGCTGCCCAGTTCGTTGCCGGCGTCGATTCAAGTTCGAGTTCACCCGAAAAAGTAATTCATACCCGCTGCGAAGAGTTGTATCGCAAGCGTTCTGGAGCGATTGTCTCGAAAGATCGCACGCCCGTCTCTCAGCTGGCTTCTGCACAGAAACTGGAAGAAGCGCTTCAGAATGGCGCCGTCTGGATGGATGAGCCTGCAAGTTCGGTCAAACTGCGCTGCGAACTGAAGGAGTGGCCGACTAATGGCCCGCAGCCGGGTCCAGGGAACTGGACTTCGGAGTGGGCGGCTCCCGTGCTTCCGCCACTGGCTTCCAAACTCTACATCGAATCTGATTTGCGGGAGTCGCTCCACAGGGGGAATGCATGAGCGCCGCACGCTACGGAATGGTGATCGATCTCGACCGCTGCACCGGATGCGGCTCGTGCATGGTGGCATGCGCCTCGGAGAACAACGTCCCTGCGCTTCCGCAAGCGACCGCACGTACCGGACTCACTCCGATCCTGGTGCGGGAAGTTTCAAACGGCAAGCAAGGCGCAGATCACCGCGAAGCTTTCTTTCCCATCATGTGCATGCATTGTGAGCACGACACGCCTTGCGTGAAAGTGTGTCCACAGCAGGCTGTTGAAGTCGATAAGGCTACAGGCATCGTGATGCAGATGCCGCAGCGCTGCCTCGGCTGTCGGTACTGCATGACGGCTTGTCCCTATCACGCCCGCTATTACAACTGGTGGGATCCATCGTGGCCGAAAGGCATGGAGAAGAGCTTGAATCCCGGCGTCGCGGTTCGCATGCGCGGAGTCGTCGAGAAATGCAATCTCTGCCACGCGCGCTTGCATTCTGCGATGGAGAAAGCAGCTGCTGCCGGAAAGCGCGAAATCGATCAGGCCGATTACGTTCCGGCCTGCGTTGAAGCTTGCCCAACGGGTGCAATTCACTTCGGTAATCTCGCTGACGCAAACGATCCCGTAACCAAGGAATCGAGGTCACCCGAGAGTTTCCGACTGCTGGCGAAGCTCGGCACGGAACCGAAGCTCTACTACAAATCGAAAGAGGCTTGGGTGAGAGCGATGGCAGAACCCAATACCGCTCCCACTTCGGAGGCACAACATGGCTAGCTCTGTTCTCACCGACAGCCGCTGGATTGCTCGCGGTGAAGAACGAACCTCGCTTCCCCGTTTTCTGCTTTGGCTGTCTCCGTGGGCGTTGTTGCTGGCGCTTGGAGTTTACGCCGCGGGGCTTTGTCTCTATTACGGGCTGAACCAGACCAACATGGATAACCGGTTCGCGTTCGGACTGTGGATCTTTCTCGATCTCGGAGTTATCGCTCTGGGCGCCGGCGCATTCTTCACCGGATTTCTGGTCTACATTCTCAAACGCGCAGAACTGAAGCCGATCCTGAATACAGCCGTAGTCGTCGGATTCATATGCTATAGCGGAGCAGTCGCCATACTAATGATCGATGTTGGCCAGCCGCTGCGCGCGTGGTTTACGTTCTGGCATCCGAATACGCACTCGATGCTGACCGAGGTCACGTTCTGCATCTCGTGCTATTTGCTGGTTCTCAGCCTGGAATACATTCCAATCCTGTTTCGCAACCGGCAGCTGCGAAAGATTCCTTCCTTCTTCATTTTCGAACATCAGCTGCACAAGCTCGTTCCGGTGCTCGCCGCTGTGGGAACGCTGCTGTCGTTCTTCCATCAAGGATCCCTGGGAGGACTGTACGGCGTGCTGCGCGGGCGGCCCTTCGCCTTTCGCACCGGATTCCTGATTTGGCCTTCGACCTTCTTCTTGTTCATCCTGTCGGCGATCGCATCCGGCCCGAGCTTCCTGATGCTCGTTACAGCAACCGTCGAGAAGGTGACCGGCCGGCGTCTCGTGCCGCAGGAAGTCTTCGGGCGTCTGGCCTTCATTTCAGGACTACTCCTGGCGATTTATGTCGCCGCGAAGTCCGTCGACACCTTGGTGTGGTTGAATGTCACGTCACCATCGGCAGGCTTTGCCCCATGGCAGTACTACTCGCACAAGCCGTTCGGTACTCCAATTTTGTTCGCTGAGATCGTAGTTTTCGGACTGCTGCCAGCTTCGCTCCTGCTGTTCCGCAAGACTGCCGAGCATCGCGGCTTGCTGCTAACAGCCGCCGCGATGGCGTGCTGCGGAATCCTGCTGAACCGCTTCGTGCTGACCGTACAGACTCTGGCGCTGCCGACACTGCCGTTTGACGAGTTCCTGAGTTACGTCCCGAGCTGGCAAGAGGTCGCCAGCTTTGGCGGAGTGATCGCTTACGGAGTGATTGTCTACTCGCTGTCTTATCGATACTTGCCGCTGTTCGGATCCAAAGGAGAAACCACTCATGTTTCCGGGAATTGACGGCTTCCACTGGACGTTCGGCCACATCCTGTTTCTGTCGTTGTTTCTTGTGGTGGCTGCAACAATCTTTGCGACGGTGATCTCGGCAGTTTGGCGTACCGCACGGGATTTCCGGACGCGCCAGGCGATTGACTTCTGTTGGAAGGCTAACTTCTCCGAGCTTCCAATCTCCGAGCGGCGCTGCCGTCACGAACTCGCCGGCAGAGTGATCTCCAGAACCTGCGACAACGCATTCGACTGCCGGCACTGTGCCAAGTACTCGCAGTTTGCCGTGCTGCCTGCAACAGGGTATGCAGCTTCCCTGGGCCTCGATTACCCGGACGACCGCTTCTATCACAGAGGTCACACATGGGTACGTCCGGAAGAAGACGGAAACGTAACCGTTGGTTTGGATGACCTTGCCAGCCATCTGGTGGGAACGCCA
>Ga0335079_10001852_pt1 | contig 24181 bp, 19 predicted proteins | sample Lox_Sample_33_FD_206719 | JGI IMG/M metagenome (GOLD analysis project Ga0335079, IMG submission 206719) | Soil microbial communities from Loxahatchee National Wildlife Refuge, Florida, United States - Lox_Sample_3.3 | ecosystem: Environmental > Terrestrial > Soil > Wetlands | place: USA...
GGTTCCTGCCGCTCCAAGCGCAGCGGCATCCGGCCCGTTGGGTAGTGCGGCTGATCCGATGTTTGCTGAATTTGGCAAGGCCAGGCGCAGTTTACTGGGCGGCGCTGAGTTCGTAGGCGGCCCGCTTTGCGGAGCCGAAGTCACCCCATGCGAATTGCCCATCTCGTTCGCAGGCGCGGAAACTCCGGAGAAATTTGGTGCGGAGCTGCCTCCGCCAAGAGTGTTGCCCATACGATCGAGAAAGTCACCCTCAAGCCTGCCATTCGAAGCTAACACGCGATAGCCTGCCTGCGCTGAGGCAGATCCAGCGTACCATGCCGTGATCTTTGCGGTTACCCGAACTAAAGTGCCGCCAGTGCTTGCCGGCGCCACCTGCACAGAGCACTGATAGTAGCCTTGCGAATACCCAATCAATGGCTGGTTCGTGTCAACAAAGCCGTCGAGAACTGGCAGGCGGCCGCCAAGGGAAGGGCGAAGCTGTTGAAGCGCTCTGTCCACTTCGGATTTCGATTTCTCGTAGATGCGTTCCGATGCTGTCGTTTGCGCAAGCGCCCCACTCGGCAAGAAGGAGGCCGCAATAGTCGAGACGAGAATCAGTCGAGCAACTTTACCGGTCATGGTAGCGGCTCCACTGTGTCGCGACGCAGCCAACCACGCTGGCCTTCATTCGTTTCTACCCCATACCAGTATGGCGTCAGTATCAGTACGACGACTTGTGTCCCGCCCGGAAGCGATTTCATCTTCGCCGCCGCACGGAATGGCGCTGTCTTTAGATCCGCTCCGCCCGCTCTGACCTGTAATTCCAGTTCGTGCTGTAAGTCGTGCAGCCGCATTTCGAGATTGCGCACAGAGTCCTCGGCGGTCGCCACCCGCTCCGCTTCCTCCTGGCGCTGTCGAGCAAGTATTCCCTTAGCCACCTCATCCTGGCGCTGTTTCTCGGCTTCAGCAGCCTCCTGCAGATCTCTTCTGTACTTCTCTACCCCGGCTTGGATGGCGGCATACTCTGCCGTTTCTATACTTCCGTCAGAAACATGAACCTTACGCCTGCCGTTTTCGACGAAAACGGCATCAATGCGCACTCGTGTGTGCGTTGCACTTTCTGGAATGACCACATACCGGACGGTGATTGTGCCCAAGTCGTTGCTATTTACAAAATGGCGTGGCGACAGGGCATTGCTCCTGACCTTGTAGAAGACGGTGCCAGGCCCTTGCCAGGGCGCAAATGCGGTCGAAGAGGCGGCCGGAAGAGCGCCAGTAAGCGTTTTTTCTCGTTCGTAAACATAGGTGCCTTGTACGACAGGATCATTCGCGACCTCTTTGACAATGTTGATGAGCGCTTGTTGCGGCACTACGAGATCAAACACGTAGCCCGCTGACCCGCTTTCGCTCTCGGCCTGAAAGCCAGCGACGACCGTTGCTGCACTTAGAATGAAAAAGGAAAGCAGCAAACCAGTTTGCAGCCAGTAGCGAAAACTGATTGCCCGACTTTGGGAGCCGTTCTTGGTCCGTGGTTGCAAGCGAGTTTTTCCTTCAAAGCCGCCTCAACTCGCCAACAAGGCGTGTTCATGGGGCGAAACCAGCCTGTATAACTCCCTGCATTCTACTTTGTCAATATAAAACTGTATTCTCCGCCACCTGATCAGTTATATGGTCTATAAATTTTTAAAATGTAAAAAAGAGAAAAATCTTCTTGCATTGTTTCAGCTTAGAGCGTACGGTTCGCGGGTTCGCGGGTTCGCGGGTTCGCGGGTTCGCGGGTTCGCGCGAGCTCTGCCAGGTCAAAGATCTCTCGAGAATGAGAACAAGGTGGTGGGGGTGGGGGGGGGATGGCAGAAAGAAGTTCCGCAATTGAGTCCGAATCATCGCATGTACTAGTCCGGCGGCAAGAAAGATTCAACGTAGTTCTGAACGAGAAGCGGGCCGGAGTCTGCGCATCTGCCTGCTCGAAACCATTCCTCTACAGGAGGCGGTATGATTCTTAGGTCGCTTCTTGATCGTAAAAGTAACAGTTACTCGCTAGCAGGCTCTTTTCTTATCTGTGTTGCTTTAATTGTGGTGGTTCTCTTAACAGACACCCAACCTGCATACACTTTGCCGGTCTATAACGTAAAAGCGATTCCTGCGTTTGCACGCAAGTACGGTTTGCCATGCTCGGCGTGTCACACCGCTTGGCCCGAACTCAATTATTTCGGAATGGCATTCCGCGATCGTGGATACCAGCTCGGGAACGACCGCGATTCCCCCATCTGGCAGAATCCGTCCTACTGGCCTGTGACCGCCCGCATGACCCCGATGTGGCATCGGGAAAGCACGGACCAGCAAATAACCGACACGGCTACGAATGCCAAAGTCACCCAGGCCGGCTTTGATCTTTCAGGTATGGACCTGTGGATGGCGGGTACTCTCTACAAGAATATCTCGTTCTCCTTGCTGCCATCCTCCGACGAAACGGGTGCTTTCCATTTCGAAAACGCCTTCGTGCGCTTTGATAATCTCGCTGGCAGCCAGTGGCTAAACCTCAAGTTCGGCCATTTTGAGCTGGATAACCTGATTTCCGAAAAGCGTTTCTTGTTCCTTTCCGCAAATGGCGGCCTGTACCAAAACTTTCACTTTATTCCCGTCGGGGATGTGAACAACTTTGGGATCGGCGACAACCAAACGGGTATCGAGTTGGCTGGGCACGACGCGAACAGCTACACACGGTATTCCATCTCCCTACTGAGCAGCACGGATGGGGGGGTCGGTTTCCAGGACTCCGGTGGAAACAACACCACCGGCCGAAGCTACGATTGGTATTTCACGTTCACGAAGGGGTTCCCGACTGGAAATCTGGGAGTCCAACGGATTCAACCTTTCTTTTATTACGGAAACCGCCCGACAATCTTCAATCAAACGGTCGGCGGCGACGTGATTCCAGCGACCGGAACCGGGAACAAATCGTTCTATCGTGCCGGCTTCCAGGGGGATCTCTTCCTCGGCAAGTTCGAAGTGCTGCCTTTCTTCCAACACAGTAATGACAACGTCTATTTGGCAAATGGCATCCCCGCGAATCAAGCCATAACGGCGGGAATGCAAAATGCCATCTGGAATGGCGGGTTCATCGAAACCCACTACTACTGGAGTCCGCAGCTGGTTTTCCTCCAGCGATGGGAAATTGTCCGCATGTCTCAGCAGGGGCTTACGACGACTCCAGGAACGCAGGGCAACATTGATGCCTATTCGTTTGGATACCGCTGGTATCCGATTATGTTTAGCCGTGCCGGGCTCGCTTGGCATAACGAATATTCAATCGTGAAATCGATCGGCATCGTGCCTCTGAGCGGCAATGGTTCCGGTTCTCCTCCGATCACACCAACAACACCCGTCTGGAGCAGCAGTTTGATTTTCGGGTTCGATTTTGACTTCTAAGGAATGAGAGGCCAGATCATGAAACTGACAATCAAAGCGGCTTCATATTTCTTCTCGGGATTCCTTGTTCTCGCCTTCATGGGAGCCATAACCTGTTTTGCCCAGATTGACCACAACATCACGCCCTATACGAAAACCATGACCAGCAATATCCACGGCATTACCGGGCGTGCTTACGGGGACGGACAGATGCGTCCTGACGTCGGCGTGCAGCTATTCCGCCGTTATTGCGTCGGCTGCCACGGTCCCCAGGGTAACGGCGAGGGCGAAAACGCATCGTGGATTGATCCAAAACCCCGCGATTTTACTGTTGCAACCTTCGAATGCCGTTCCACCCCGACCGGTACCCTGCCAACTGATGAAGATCTCTTCGATTCGATCACACGAGGCTTCGTCACGACCAACATGCCATCCTGGAAGGCGTTAACGGTGCAAGATCGGGCAGACCTGATCGCGATGGTTAAATCGTTTTCTCCGCGCTGGGAGAAGGATAAGCCGGGGACGCCGATCACGATTCCACCCGAACCGGCCCTTACGATCGAAAGTATCCTTAGAGGCCGTCAAAACTTTGACAAACTGCAATGCTGGAAATGCCACGGTCCGGAAGGTCATGGCGATGGCCCTTCGGCTTCCACCCTTACCAACGATAAAGGCGACCCCATTCGCCCCTATAATTTTTCAACCGGCACTCGATTCAAGTGCGGCGCCACCAACCAGGATCTCTATCGCATCTTCATGACCGGTCTTGATGGCACTCCGATGCCCTCCTTTGCCGACGTGGTCAAGCCCGATGAAGCGTGGGATCTAGTCCACTTCCTAAGGACGTTGCAGGTTTCGCTAAAAACTCCCGAATTGGCCCTGTTCAGGAAATGGGTTGCTGCGCATCCCGGACAATTGAAGCCAATCGGGCAGGAACAAGCTCCCTGAGCTGAGCCACGATTCAAAACAAAGCTTCTCTGTAGTTACTTTTTCTAAAGGAGTCCGGCATGCAGAAAAAGTATGTCGTTTTAGCGGCACTAGGATTAGCGGTCTCTTCCGCCCATGTTCTGCTCGGTTCGCCCGCTAAGCCAGCAGGTTCCGCTGTCATTACGGGAAAGGTGTCTTACTCCGGCACTCCACCGAAGATGAAGCCCATTGATATGTCCAAAGAGCCTGTCTGTGCCAAGGAACACAACCCGCCGGACAAAACCCAAAACGTCGTGACTGGCGATACGGATGCTCTTCAGTGGGTCGTAGTGTATATCTCTGCGGGCGACCAGGGTGGTGCCGCTCCTTCCGCACCAGTGAGATTCGATCAGAAGGGTTGCATGTACCTACCCCACGTTTTGGCGATGGAAGTGGATCAGCCTCTTGAGATCTACTCCAATGACCCAGTAGCCCACAATATTCATCCCATGCCAAAAATTAACAACGAGTGGAACAAATCTCAGCCGCCGGGTTCGCCTCCAATCCAGACGAAATGGGACAAGCCGGAATTCATCCCGGTAAAATGCAACATTCATCCTTGGATGCATGGCTACTTCGCCGTTTTGCGGACTTCTCATTACGACATCACCGGTGAGGACGGAAAGTTCAGCCTCAAGGGGCTTCCCCCAGGGAAATACACCGTTACTGCTTGGCAGGAGCAATACGGTTCGCAGAGCCAGGAAGTAACCATCACCGCCGGGGAAACGAAGACGGTGAATTTTGTCTTCAAAGTTCTTCCATATTCCTTCTAGGACCTTCACTGCGGATTCCGCAGTCATCTTTTAAGAGCGCAGAGGCGAATTAAATGTCGGGCAAATTTTTTGGCTTGCTGGTCGGCATGATTACCGTTGTTTCCTCCGCCTTTTTCGTCCTCCACACCTGGTGGCTGCCTCCGGATATCTCCAGGCTCGGCCACGGGGTCGATCACCAGCTCAACGAGACGATGATCGGAACGGGTCTTCTGTTTATTGCCGGGCAGCTCGTATTGGCTGTCTTTGTGTGGATATACGGAAGTAAGAACGAAACCCGAAAAATTAAGTTCTTTCCCGGCGGTGGCGCTGTGATGGTGACGTTTGCCATCGTCATCGTGGGCATTGAGATCCTTGTCCTCACCTTTGTCGGCTCCAAGGTCTGGGCGAGCATTTATATAGATCCGCCACCGGCAAATGCGATGCAGATTGACGTTTCGGCCGAGCAATTCGCTTTTTACTTCCGTTATCCGGGGCCGGATGGAAAGTTCGGTGCCACCCACCCGGAATTGGCAAATGACGGGAATGGCAATTTTTTTGGCCTGGATCCAATGAACGACGTGGCAGCCCGCGACGATATCGTGGTTGCCACATTGACCGTTCCGGTCAACCGCCCGATCGTGCTCACTATGCATTCCAAGGATATGATCCATTCCTTCTACGTCCCGGCTTTGCGCCTCCAGCAGGACATCGTTCCCGGATTGACGATCCCCGTTCATTTCACGGCAACAAAGGAGGGCAGATATGAAATTGTCTGTACCCAACTTTGTGGTCTGGGTCACTACAACATGCGGGCGTTTCTTGATGTCGTCTCCCAAACCGATTTTGATCAGTGGTTGAAGTCCCAGTCGGGAGATTAACATTCTGCCGTTGAGCCGCAATTCCTTGACTTCGAACGGTGGCCCACGGCTTTTTTTGAGAGGTCAATAGTATGGACGAAGCTTCAGCGCAACCAGCGGTGCATCATCACGCTCCGCCGCAGGGCTTTATCCGGAAGAATGTATTTAGTCTCGATCACAAGGTAATCGGGCTGCAGTACTATGGCCTCGCATTGGCTGCCGTCTTCATTGGCATGGTTCTCTCCTGGCTGATGCGTCTTCACCTCGGCTGGCCATCACTTGCCATTCCCGGATTGGACAAGCTCACCGCCAATGGTGCTCCGGGCGGAATCATGACGCCCGAATACTATCTTTCCCTCATGACCATGCACGGCACCATCATGGTTTTCTTCGTGCTCACAAATGCCCCGCTGGCGGGATTCGGCAATTACTTTCTGCCCATCCAAGTCGGCGCCGAAGATATGGCTTTTCCGCGATTTAATATGATGTCGTTCTGGGTGACGCTCACGGCCTTCCTGGTGCTCATCGCCGCCTTTTTTGTCAGCGATGGCCCTCCGATTTCCGGCTGGACTGCCTACGCGCCGCTCAGCGCCGTTGGCGGGGACGCCGGCCCCGGCCAGGCCCTGGGCCAAACACTCTGGGCCGTTTCCATTGCCATCTTTTGTATTGGGCAGTTGCTGGGGTCCCTGAATTTCATCGCCACGACGCTCGATCTGCGTACCAAAGGAATGTCGTTGGCGCGTATGCCATTTTCAACCTGGGCGTGGTTTGTCACGGCCATTATCGGTTTGCTGGCCTTTGCTGTTTTGCTTCCCGCATGTGTGCTCTTGATTCTTGACCGCGTCGCGGGCACCAGCTTTTTCCTGCCCGCCGGTCTCGTCGTCAGTGACAAGTTGCAGCCCCACTCGGGTGGCTCGCCCTTGCTGTGGCAGCACCTGTTCTGGTTTTTCGGCCACCCGGAAGTTTATATCGCAATCCTGCCTTCCATCGGAATCGTTTGTCACATCCTTCCCTCGTTCCTCAGAAAGAACATTCTTGGCGGTACCCGGACCGTCGTGAGTTCTCTCGTCGCTTTCGGATTCCTCAGTTATATGGTCTGGGGACACCATATGTTCCTCAGCGGTATGAACCCCTTCTCGGCGATCTTGTTTTCTGTTCCGACGCTCATCATTACCATCCCGGCGACAATCCTCACGCTCCTGCTGCTCGGGTCCATCTACGGGGCGAAGGTTCGGTTTGACTCGCCCGCGCTGTTCTGTCTGGGATTCATTTCCGTCTTCATTAGCGGCGGGATCAGTGGCTTCTTCCTGGCGCAGCCCTCAATTGACATCTACCTGCACGCAACCTACTTCGTTGTGGCGCATTTCCATTTCGTCATGGCTGTGGCGGCCATCTTTGGTATTTTTGCCGGAACCTACTTTTGGGCACCGAAGATGTTTGGACGCATGATGAATGAGACGCTTGCCAAATGGCACTTTTGGCTCACCTTTATCGGCGTTTATTGCATCTTTATGCCCATGCACTATATCGGGCTCGCGGGAAACGTCCGGCGCTATGCCGCATTCACCGACGACTACTTGACCCCGTTGATTCCGGTTCATAAGTTCATGACCATCGCTGCTCTGTGTACTGGCGCAGTGCAGTTGATCTTCCTTTACAATCTGTTCCACACGCGCTTTTGGGGAAAAAAGGCCCCGGACAATCCTTGGGAATCCACAACGCTCGAATGGTCAACTCCAAGCTCGCCGCCTCCATTTGACAACTTTGGTGGAAAGCATCCTGTTGTTTACCGGCCGCCTTACGAGTTCGTCGAAGGTGGCACCACAGACTTCCTCATGCAAACGTCACCGGGAGAAGCGGCAGCAGATTGAGTCGGTTGGCCTTTCTGGCGAGGTCGGATGCAGTTTTCATTATGGTCCTCTAGCTGGGAATCCGGGGGCAGGGGACTTCCGGCTGTCGGAGCAAGGATTTGTACCGATCGTTGGGGAAATCATTACGGTCGTTCCTTAACGTTGGTTTGCGCCGAACGGAAATAGGCACAAACGAGGTTTTCGGGGGGGAAACGTGAGCGAATCGCAACTGGCGCTGGGTCAGGTAGTCCACGCAAGCGTTATGGAAGAGCCGGCTTATGCGCTACAGCCCAAGAAGCTAACGATCTGGTTGTTCATCATCTCGGACGCCGTTACTTTTGGCTCGGTGCTGTTCGCGTATGGGTATCTCCGGCTGGGAAGTACCGACTGGACCACCCCGTTCAAGTTTTCCTCGATCTTGAACGGCATCATCATGACCGTGGTCCTCCTGACGAGCAGCTTGACCATGTTGGCTGCAGTTCTGGCGGCCAAGGCTGGCCGCAAATCGTCGAGCGTGAAGTGGATGGGCTTGACGGCGCTTCTGGGCGTGGCTTTCGCCACGCTTCATATTCGCGAATGGTTGCATATGATGGCGGAAGGTTGGCGCCTTTCTCGAAATCCCACTGGCGGTTCCGTGGAATTCGGTGCGGCATTTTTCAGCATTACCGGACTTCACCTGCTTCACGTTACTTGCGGCGTGATTGCGATCATCGTGGTCATGATCGGATTCAATCGCGGGCGGCTCACGGATGGCCACGTCGAAACAACAGGCCTCTATTGGCATTTCGTGGACCTGGTTTGGATGTTCGTTTTTCCGCTGCTCTATCTGATGAACGCCGCCCATTAAGGCCGCACGAGCGAGGAGAAAAAGATGACCGAAACGAAATCACTTCGAGAGCCCGGAATGAAGTTCTACGTCTTCGTGTGGATCGGCCTGATGATTATCGCGGGGATTGAAGTCCTGCTTACTTACCAGGGCTTCTCAACAGGCAAGCTTTTGGCAATTTTGTTGATTCTGGCGGCCTGTGAAGCTGGAATCGCTCTGATGTATTTCATGCATCTGAAGTACGAGCGGCCAACGCTTTTTTGGAGCTTGATTCCTGTAACGATCTTCGTGCTTTTCATGATGGATCACATCTGGGCAGACGCCATTCGCCTGGTCCGGGTTCGGGTGCTGCCCTTCTGATCAGATGGCTTTCAATCGTTCATTTGCTTCGATGCCTGTCAGGGGTAGAATGTGCGGGGCAAGGTAGCCATGAGCAAATGGGGAATGACAAATCTTCTCAGGGGTTGCTTCGCTGCGCTGGCTTTTCTCCTGAGTCCTGCCTTGATATATGCGCAATGCCCGTTGTGTTACCGGGCCGCTGCCTCTGCGGGAGAGCGGTTCATTCAGGCATTGCGGCTCGGCATCTTGATCCTTCTCCCTGCCCCGTTCCTTCTTGGCGGCCTGATCGCCTACATGGCTTATCAAAAACGCGACCATTATATGGAATCGCCCGAGCCTTTATCTCCAGCCGATTCCCCCTTGGATTGAGCTGCCCGCCCAGCTTGGCTCTCAGCGTGCTAACTCCAGGGAGGCTGATCTTAGCGCAGCATGAGCGGTGGGGAGGCAGGGTGATTCCAATTACTTCAGCTCTCTGAGGAGGCTAGAAATGCTTGCGGCCAAACGAGCAGCACTAGTTGCCGTCATTCTGATCTCAATTTTGTTCGTCGTTTCGCGAGGCTCATCGCACATCGTGGTTCAAAAAGAGAACCAAAAAGACCAAGTCGAGCGGGGCCGCTATCTCGTCGAAGAGGTTGCGGAGTGCGGCGAATGCCACACTCCACGAAACGCCAAGGGGGAATTGGAACGCAACTCCTGGCTTCAGGGTGGGCCGATCTGGATCACGCCCGTCGTGCCGGACTCAAATTGGGCGCCGAGCGCTCCCTCTTTGGCCGCTCTCGGCGGCTTCACTCCCGAGCAGGTAGAACGAGTCTTGGAACAGGGGACAGGACCGGAAGGAGAGCCTCTGCGTCCTCCCATGCACATCTACCACATGAAGCCCGAGGACGCCAAAGCAATCGTTGCATACCTTAATACGCTGCCTCGCCCCATGCACTGAGGGATTTACAGAGCCAGGATGCCAACGCTCGGAAGCTAAAAACTTCCTGCCAGGTTGATCGGCCAACTTCGCCGCAGCGAGTACAAATGTCCGCAGATCGTAGACTCTTCCTCAAGACCGCTGGACTGAGCGCTGCCGCTGCCGGCTTTGCTGTTCCTTGGACGCCGGCACAGGAGCAAGTGCCCTCACCGGTTCCGGGACACTCTCCCATATTTTTCGAGGTCCGTTCTTTTGGCGCGGTCGGTGATGGCAAAGCAATTGACTCGCCCGCGGTAAACCGAGCCATTGAGGCCGCCGCTGCCGCCGGCGGCGGGACCGTCCACGTTCCGGCAGGAACCTATGCCTGTTACTCCATCCACCTTCTCAGCAATGTCGCTCTTCATCTCGACTCCGGCGCAACAATTCTCGCGGCAGACGCGCCCACGGACGGCGCCACCGCCAGCGGCTACGATGCTGCCGAGCCCAACAACGGCGACAATCATTTCCAGGACTTCGGTCACAGTCACTGGCACAACAGTCTCATCTGGGGCGAGAATCTCCACGACATTGCCATCTTTGGCTGCGGCCAGATTTGGGGCCGTGGTTTGAGCCGCGGCTGGGACACGGAAACTCCCCGCGCCGAATCTCCTGGCGTCGGCAACAAATCCATCGCTCTCAAGGATTGCCGCAACGTTCTCCTGCGCGATTTCTCCGTCCTCAAAGGCGGTCATTTCGCAATCTTGGCTACAGGCGTTGACAATCTGACCATTGACAATGTTCTGATCGACACCGATCGCGACGGCATGGATCTGGACTGTTGCCGCAACACGCGCGTCACCAACTGCTCCATCAACTCGCCCTGGGACGACGCCATCTGCCCCAAGACTTCTTTTGCCCTAAACGAGCCGCGCATGACCGAAAATCTCACCATCTCGAATTGCATGGTCAGCGGGTCCTACGAACTGGGTTCCCTCCTGAACGGCACATTTAGAAAATTCGCCGCGGGCTACGGCTCGTATCGCACCGGCCGCATCAAATTTGGCACCGAGTCCAATGGTGGTTTCCGCAACATCGTCGTTTCTAATTGCGTTTTTGACGGCTGCGGCGGAATCGCTCTGGAGAGCGTTGACGGCGCTCACGTGGAAGAACTCACCTTCACGGGTATCACCATGCGCGATATCTCCAACGCCCCGATTTTTCTCCGTCTTGGAAGCCGCATGCGCGGTCCTTCCGGGCGTCTCATCGGCACTTTGCGCCGCGTCATCCTCAGCAACATCGTCTGCTATAACTCGGCCCCAGATCTCTGCTCGATCGTCAGCGGCATCCCTGGCCACTCTATTGAAGACGTGAAGATCAGCGACATTTATCTGCACCACCAGGGCGGGGGAACCAAAAAGATGGCGGCTCTTCAACCTCCCGAAAACGAATCAGATTACCCGGAACCCAACATGTTCGGTCCCATGCCCGCTCACGGCTTTTTTCTGCGCCATGTCCAAAACATCGAATTCTCCAACGTCGAGATCGCTTGCGAACAGTCCGACTCCCGCCCTGCCTTTGTATTGGACCATGTACGCGGCGCCGATTTTTTCCGTACCAAGACTCCCGCGAGCCATGCGCCTGTCTTCTCTCTCCGGGAGGTTTCAGACTTCCGCACCTTGGCCTGCCGCGGAGTCAGGGATCTTCAACTCGAGCATGCCGGCGAAAGGGAACTCTAACCGGCATCGCGACTCCGGCGAAATTCCATCAAAAGTGGAAGTTTGTCTCCAGATACGCGAGCTGCCCGTTCGCATCCCTCGGATAAATCGCCGCAATCACGTCCTTGCCCCAGGCGTGGCCATAGTAAAGCGTCGTGCTGAAGCTCTTCGTGAATTGGTAATCCGCGCTGATATCCGCCACGTTGGCCAATCCCCGGTTCCCATTGCTCGGCCGCCCTGTGTATCCAAAAGTCTTTCGCTGGAACGCTCCCCCTCCCAGGTACCAGAAGTCCTCCGCACTCGCCAGTCGCAATGCGTGCACCTCGCTTCGCAGTGCGAGCTTCTTCGTCGGGTGCACATTGCCCGTCACATAGAAATCCTCATTATTCATCATGTTGTAGAACGGAAATCGCGCATATTGCCGCGGGGTTGTCAACACTTGGAAAAATGTTCCGTGAGTCGAATCATTCGGGTTCCCGTCACCGCTCCCATAGGAATATCCCGCGCTGATCCACGGTTTCCACGAGTCCACCGGCGGCTGCCACCCAAATTCGCCAACGAACGCGCCCGCGCGTTGCGTCAACGCTCCCCATGAACCGGTCTGAATCACTCCCCACACCAGAAAATCGAATTTCCCGGCACTCGCCGTATTCAGGACCTGCACATAGTCAGCTCCCGTCGTCGCGATTTCGATTTTGCCCGTGTCGGCTGCCCGAACCGCTTGCGGGCGATTGTCCGTTTTCAAGACTGTCGTCCGATGATCCACATACCCCAGGCTGAATACACGCAATTGCCCCGCTCCATGCGAACTCTTGAACGGCATGTTCAATGCGCCGTAGTACACATCCACGTCCAGCTCCCCCATGCCGTCCACTTGGAAAATCCCTCGCGTAGGCCGGGCCGCAAAAAAGGTCACGTTGTTCTGTCCCAGATTCCACGATAATTGCGCCCCATCGAATGTCCGTTGCACCGCCGTAAACCCAAAATTCGAAATCAGCCGGTGTGCGATTCGCGTTTGCACAACCGTCGCGACCGTCGGATCCGCTGATTTGATTTCCAGTCCGTCAAAATATTCAAAACGCCCGAGCTTGAAGCAGCTCGAACCGAGTTGCTTGAATTGCACAAACGCCGATTTGACGAACGCATTCGCATTGTTGCTCTGGTTTCCGTTCGCCGCGTAGTAGGTTCCTCCAAGTCCTAGCTGTCCCGCCGGTGCGGCCACGACTGCGTCATTCGGCAGGCCGAGTATCGTGGGCTGCGAGATTTCCAATTGCCAGTCGAACCGTTCGCTGCTTTGCCCAATTCCAAATCGCAGCAGTGAATGCCATAGCGCATAATCGCTGTTCCCCGTGTTTCCCTCGAACCAGTTCCAGCCTTCCACGCGCGTGCGCCAGTTGATAAAAATGTCCAGAGGCCCCAATTTGTGTTTCGGCGGCACGCTATCCTTATTCTTCTGCGTGCTCGCGGCCTGGGCATTTGGTTGCGCTTGCTGCGCAAACCCGCCCACCCCATCGCACAGAAACAATACGATTGCAAACGACGCCGCTCTTCGCAGTGCCATATTGGACTTTTCTCCCTTTTTTCGCACGGATACGTTTGCCGCTGCCTCGACACTGCGGTCAAACAGAGGCCAGTCTGTGCTGGCCCTGTTCGGAATTGCGTGGTTCCTCGGAATCCAAGAAAAAATCTCGGCCGCACTGTCCTGAAATCACGCAAACCGGGCAAATAATTGCGCGATTTTTCAGGTTTTGCCCCCGGGGGTCAATAGCGTATTCATACTAGCGCCGCTCCCGCCCGGCCTTTTCCGCGGGGAGATACCTGTTGTCAGGCCGTCCCGGAAAGTGCAAAATCCCCGCCATCGAGGTGAATCTCTGTGGGGAACGGTCTGTTCGATCTGATTCCGAAGGGTGTCGCTCAGATCGTCCTGGTTCTGATCCTTTCTTTCCTTTTCGGATTTGAGCGCGAAGAAAAAAAGCAGGTCTCGGATGAGTATCGGTTCGGCGGCGTCCGCACGTTCCCCCTGATTGGCTTGCTCGGTTACGCTCTCTGCTACTTTTCCCGCGGAGATCTTCTTCTTCCGGCCGCCGGCTTTGTCGTCGTCGGTGCTTTCCTCTGGCAGTCCTACCGTCACAAGCTGGAAACCGCTTCCTTGGCGGGCATGACCACCGAGATTTCCGGTTTGGTCACTTACACTCTCGGCGCGCTGGTCTGGCGCGAGGAATACTGGATCGCCACAACGCTCGCCGTCGTCGGTGTTCTTCTCCTCGAGCTTAAGGGTGCACTCGACAACCTCTCCAAACGCATTCCCGGCCCGGAAATTCTCACCTTCGTAAAGTTTCTCTTGTTGACCGCCGTGATCTTGCCGATCGTTCCCGATCGCACCTTTGGCTCCTTCGATTTCAACCCCTTTAAGGTATGGCTCGTGGTTGCTGCCGTAAGCACGATCTCCTATGGAAGCTATATTCTGCAACTCAGGACGCAGGGCCGCGGTGGAGTCCTGCTCGCCGCGCTCTTGGGCGGGGCATATTCCTCAACGCTCACCACCGTGGTCCTCGCCAAGCGTGCTCGTGAGCAGTCCCGTCCTCATCTGTACGCTGGCTCGATGCTGGTCGCATCGGGCGTCATGTACTTGCGCCTTCTCGCGCTTCTTGCCCTCTTCAATCGCTCTCTTTTCCATCGTCTGGCTCTGTCATTTTTGCTCCTGGCCTTGGCCGCTCTTCTGGGCGGCTGGCTCTGGTCGCGCATTCCGGACCAGGGAGCGGATCCAATTCGCCATGAGATTCAGCCGAAAAATCCCCTCGAATTGAGCGCCGCATTTCTCTTTGGATTTCTGTTCGTGGCCATGCTCTTCATCACTCATCTTGCGGTTCTGTATCTCGGCCGCGCGGGCCTCTATTCTCTTGCTGGTGTTATGGGCGTCACCGATGTGGATCCTTTTATCCTTAGCCTCGCCGATTCGGCGGGTTCGCTCACCCCGGTGATGCTCGCTGCCGGCGCCATCACCATCGCTGCCGCCAGCAATAACTTGATCAAAGGGGTCTACGCATATGGTTTCGGGGGCCGGCGAACCGGCCTGCAGGGGCTTGTTCTGCTTGCGGCTTTGGCCTTGCTCGGGCTGCTTCCCTTGCTCGTTTAAGTCGCCCACTGTCTGGCCGTCGAAGCAGATCGGGACACCTTACTGCGAAGTCTCGCGCCGCCCTTTCTGCTCTGCGGCAAGCCGCCAGACTTTCTGCCAGCTTTTGGTGCCCTGGCATACAATCAGTTCGCGAAGAACGCCATTCTACCGGGGAGTCGGACCATGAAACTCGCTATCCGCAAGTCCTTCAAGATCCTCGCGCCCGGAAGTTCTCTGCGCCGTCGCGTGGCCTACAGCCTTGCTCTCGTGCGCTTGATCCTCGTTCCGGTCATTTTCCTCGCCGTTTACTACCTCTTCGAAATGGGCTTCATTGTGGACAAGATCGTTAATGTGGATGCTCCCGCCGCCACCTACGCCCAGCAGGCTTCCATTGAAATGCTCGAAGCCCGCCGCGCCGAGCGCAACTATCTTCTTCTTCATGACCCTTCCTATCTTCAGTCGAATCGCGAAGCGCTCGCGGATGTGCAGCAGACCTTCCGGGAAATCCGCGACCTCGGTCCCGACAATCAGGACGCGACCGACACTGCCGTCGCCGAACTCGATCTTTACCGCCGGCGCTTTGCCTCAGCGGTCGAAGCCATGCAACAGACTGGCCAGGGACCTTCCGAACGGATTCAAGCCGTGGTTCGTGCCTACGAGCAGGATCTTAACGAACTCCTCAAAAATTCACGCCGCAGAAATCGCGCCCAGCTAATTGACGATCTTCGCAAGCGCGTCGGCTCTTTCGACGCCCAGATTTCGGAAACCGTCCAGGAAGGCAACCCCGCCCTCAAGCAGGTCACCGAGGATTTGCAGACTTCCAGCCAGAGGGTTTTGTCGCTGGCTTCCCAGATCGAAAAACAGAACTGGCGCCGCGTGGAGGATGATCGTGCGCAAGCGCGCCGCCTGCTCTTCGAAGCGGAATGGGCTTTGGGAATCGTCTCTGCTTTCACTCTGCTCTTCAGCGTGTGGGTCAGCTTCATTCTGCCCCGCCAAGTCGTAAAGCCTCTGGTTAGCCTGAGGGAAGCTGTGGATCATGCCGCGGAAGGGAATTACGAAATTGATTTCGACATTCAGGGCGAGGGCGAAGTCGTCCAGCTTGCGCACAGCATCCGCAATATGCTCTCCTCTGTGCGCGTCAAGCAAACCACTTCCTGAACTCGCAAACCTCTTCGCTGCAAGGATCGCTATTACCGCTTTGCTGCCCGTATTCTCAACGCGGCTGGGGCGTCGGCCCCCGGTCTTCGCTATGCTAGACTCGCCGTATGATCCGCAGGATTGCGCCTCAGTTCTTCTCTCTGGATCTCACGGGTACTCTTGCCTTTTACAAAGATAAGCTTGGTTTCGAATGCGTAGGGACCTGGCAGGATCCCCCTGTCTACGCCATCGTTGCGCGCGATCAGTTTGCGATTCACTTCCGCTGCGCTGAGCCTCCCACCGCCAACCCGGGAAAATATTCGGAAGAACTTCTCGACGCGTATATCTCCATCGAAGACGCGGACTCGCTTTACGCTGAGTACTCGGCCCGGGGCGTGGAATTCACTCGCGAGCTCGCCGACACACCCTGGCACTCGCGCGAATTTGTAGTGAAGGACTGCGATGGCCGTCTGCTTGCCTTCGGCGCGAATTTGTAGCCATCGCCGCCCCTCGGCCCACCGGCCCCAATCGAAAGATTCGCTCAATCGCCAAACGACGGCTCTGTGCTTTGGATGACGCCGGCTTTCGTGTCCTTCCCTAGCAGCCGCTTCACTTCTTCATCGCTCACCTGCGAAAAATCTTCGAAGTAGTTTCCTACGGCCCGGAAGTCCTGCGCGGTGATCAAGCTCACCACCTCATCCACTTCACTCTGCAAACGCTCGCAGGTCGAAACCGGTGCGGCTCCCGTTGCCACCACCACCCGCGCTGCCCCCATCCGTCTCGCCGCTTCCGCTGCCGCCCGTATGGTGTATCCGGTCGCGATTCCGTCATCCACAAGGATCACTGTTTTCCCTTTCAGTTCGAGCGGCGGTCGCCGTCCGCGATATGCAGCTTCCTGGCGTGCCATCTCTCGTTGACCAGCTAGGATTGCTGCTTCCACCTGCTCCTTTGAGAGTCCAAACTCCTCAACCATCTGCACGTTGAGTGCGGGCATTCCTCCGCTTGCCATCGCTCCCATTGCCAATTCAGGGAACCCCGGTACCCCTATCTTTCGCACAAAGAAAACATCCAACTCCGCCCCAATTGCCTTCGCAATCTCATAACCGACGGGCACCCCGCCTCTTGGCAGCGCCAGAACGATGACGTCGTTTCGACCCGCATAGCCGCGCAGCTTTTCTCCCAGTAGCCTGCCCGCCTCCGTGCGGTTCACAATCCTTCCAGGAAAGCCCATCGTTGTATCACTCCTCAGCTTTTGTGGATAAATTAACAGAAGTTCATTCCCGATGACGGAACAATACCGCTGCTTTCAGCGTTTATGAATTAGAAGGGATGCCTGTAGAAGTGTTTTTGCGCCTGGGAGTCGTCCTTGAACACACTCTGGCAGGATTTTCGGTTCGGGCTCCGCATGTTCTTGAAAAGTCCGAGCTTCACAATCGTCGCCGTTCTCACTTTGGCCCTCGGAATCGGCGCCTCCACGGCCATTTTCAGCGTCATTGACAACATTCTTCTTGAGCCTTTCCCTTACCCCGATGCCGGTCGCTTCATGGGCGTGCAAATCCACGATCTCGATCAGAACGGACCCGGCGGTCGCGGGGGCTATACTCCCGCCGAATTCCTCACCATCCAGGATGACAATCATGTCTTCGACCGCATCATTGCTAATTCGGATGAGGATGTTCTCTACAGTTCCGGCGGTGGAACGGAACGTTTTTCCGGCGAGGAAGTGACTCCCGGTACTTTCGAGTTCTTGGGGATGAAACCCCTCTTGGGCAGGGCCCTCCAGCCCGCCGACTACAAGCCGGGAGCGCCTCCTGTTTTCGTCATGCGCTACCGACTCTGGGCCACCCGCTTTGGCGCCGATCCTGCGCTCATCAATCAGGTGTTCACATTGAACGGCGTTCCTCGCACGCTTGTCGGGGTTATGCCGCCCCGATTCGCCTGGGGCGCCGCCGACCTTTGGACTCCATTCTGGCTGGATCGCGCTGAGGCACCCAGCCGCAGCGGCTTCACCAGGCACTACTTTTTGCTCGGCCACTTGAAGCCAGGCGTCACCGTCCATCAGGCCGAAGCTGATCTGACGGTTATCGCCAAACGTCTTGCCGTCGAATATCCCCAGGAGTATCCCAAGCATTTCAGCGTTCAGGTGATCAGCCTGGCCGAGGAAGTCGTCGGGGGATTCCGCACCATGCTCTTCCTCGTCTTGTCGGCTGTGGGGCTCCTTCTCCTCATTGGCTGCGGCAATGTCGCAAACCTTCTGCTTGCCCGAGCCACAACGCGGGAGAAGGAGTTCGCGATTCGTGCCGCCATCGGAGCCGGCCGCTGGCGTCTTGCGCGCCAGCTCCTGATGGAGAGCTTGATGCTCTCTGTCAGCGGCGCCGTCTGCGGCTCATTGATGGCCTGGGGTGGCCTCAAGGCCCTGGTGTCAGCCATTCCCAAGAACAGCATCCCCGCCGAAGCTGTCATCCGCATCAACGGCCCCGTGCTCCTCTTCACCTTGGGAGTCGCCATGCTCACGGCTCTGATCTTCGGCCTCGCTCCCGTGCTCCACGTTTCGCGGCGCGATCTGAACGAGGCCCTTCGGGACACCGGCAAGGGGGTTGGCGCCGGCTCCGGACACGCCCGCCTTCGCAATGCCCTCGTGGTGCTGGAGGTGGCGCTATCTCTCACGTTGCTCGTTGGCGCTGGTCTCCTCATGCGCAGTTTCGTCGCCTTGCGCGACGTCAAGCTTGGTATGCAGCCCGACCATGTCCTGGTAGCCCGTCTCCCACTCCCACAGGACCGTTACAAGACCGCCGCGCAGATTGAGGCCTTTTATCGTCCCTTGCTGCAGCGCCTCAAGGCTCTTCCGGGTGTCGTAGACGCCACCGAGACCAGCACTCTCCCTCCCTACGGCGGTATTCCCACGGACGTGGAGATTCCAGGAAAAGTTCATCAGGAAAAATGGGAAGCCTTGTTCCAGCTTTGCAGCGATAGCTATTTCTCCGTTCTGCGCATTCCCCTCATGGAAGGCAGGTTTTTCACCGAGGCCGAAGTGAATGACGCGAAAAAGGTCGCCGTCGTCAATCGGGAATTCGTGAAGAAATATTTTGGCGCGGAGGATCCCGTCGGGCGCTCCGTCCGTTTGGACTTCTTGCAGAAATTTGCTGATCCCGTCGCCGATCCTTCGTTTGAAATCGTCGGTGTTGCCGGCGACGTCAAGAATCAGGGTCCGCAGCGTCCCGTCAGACCTGAAGTTTGGATCCCCTACACAATGACGGGATCTGCCGAGCGGGGAGTTCTGGTGCGCACCGGCCAGGATCCCATGTCCATGCTGAATCCCGTCCGCGACGCGATCTGGGCCACCGACCACAGCGTCGCTCTCACTCTCACCGGGTCGCTTGAAAGCTTCATCAACCAGTTTACCTTCGCCGCTCCTCGCTTCGGTTTTTTGCTTATGACCATCTTCGCGGTCATTGGCTTGATTCTCGTCATCATCGGAGTTTACAGCGTTATCGCCTACACCACCGCCCGCCGCACACAGGAAATCGGCATCCGCATGGCTCTCGGCGCCGAGCGCAAGAATGTTCTGTTAATGGTTCTTGGCTCGGGCCTGCGCCTCGTGAGTTTGGGCGTCATCCTTGGAATTGGCGCAAGCCTGGGAGTCGCCCGCCTGATCGCCAGCCAGCTTTGGGGCGTCTCCGCGAGGGATCCCTTCACTCTCGCTTTTGTTGCCGTGGCCCTTCTCGGCATAGGCTCTGCTGCATGTTGGCTCCCCGCCCGCCGCGCCGCTCGCGTGGATCCCATGAAGGCGCTCCGCTACGAATAACCTGAAGCCGGGGGAACGCATCTTTCTTCTTCTTCGGTGAAACAGAACACCCCCTTGCCTGCGTCTAAGAGATGCAGGAAAGGAAGAGGCTGTTTGTGTCTGCTGTGGCGTCGTTTTCCCATCTTCAGTCGGCACGAATTCCTTGCGGATCCTAAAGAAATGAAACGACAGAATTCCTTCCGGGCTCCATTTATACTCGTATTCCTGTCTTTTGCGAGCCTGTGCATTTGTTCTTTCGCCCATGCGCCGTTCGCGCTCGCGGGTGCCGGCCAGGGCCAGCCGGCCGTGGTACGTGCTTTGGGCAGTGTGAAATCCATCTCCGGCAGCACTCTAGTTCTCACCGAGGATTCGGGCAAAGAAACCTCCGTCACAATTGATTCGAATTCGAGGCTGCTGCGTGTTGAGCCGGGAGCCAAGGATTTGAAGAACGCGGAGCCTCTCGCGCTTTCCGACCTCCAGCCCGGCGATCGCATTTTAGTTCGTGGATCACTTGCGTCAGACGGGAAAACGCTCAGCGCGCTTACCGTAATCGCCATGAAAAAATTGGATATCGCGCAGAAGCAGGCGCACGAACGCGAGGAATGGCAGAGGAACGGTGTTGGTGGGCTGGTGAAATCGGTGGACACCGCTGCGGACACGATCATTATTGCCACGAATTCGCTCGGCCCAAACAAGGACTTGACGGTTCGCGTGACCCCGAAAACTATTTTGCGGAGATATGCGCCCAATTCCGTGAAGTTCGACGACGCCAGGCCCGCCCCCATCGAAGAAATCAAGCCCGGCGATCAGTTGCGGGCGCGGGGCCAAAAGAACGCCGATGGGAGAGATCTTGACGCCGCCGAAATTGTCTCCGGTTCGTTCCGCAATATCGCCGGCACCATTTCTGCGATTGACGCAAGTGCCGGATCGCTCACCGTCCACGATCTGGCCTCGAAAAATGATGTCGTCGTGCGCATCACTCCGGAAACTCAAATGCGCAAGCTGCCCGAAATGCTGGCGCAACGCATCGCCATGCGGCTCAAAGGCGCCGCGCAGGAATCAGCGCCGCCGTCCGGCGCGCCCGGCGCCGAATCCCGCGTTCGAACGGGAGCGGGAAACGCCCCGCGCGAAAATGGTTCGCCGGGCGGCGGGGATTTTCAGCGCATCCTTGCGCGTATGCCGGCGGCTTCGCTTTCTGATTTGCAAAAAGGTGATGCCGTGATGATTGTCGCGACTTCCGGCCTGCAGGGCGGCGACGTCACCGCCATAACCCTTCTAAGTGGAGTCGAGCCGATTCTGACCGCCTCGCCGAAGGGTGGCCAGCAAATGGTTTTGTCGCCCTGGAGCCTCGGAGGCGGCGCCGCGGCTGAAGCGGGCGCGGACACACCATAGTCCGCGTGATCTTGGAAGCTATATTCGAATGGGAGCGGGGATGAACGTGGGATTTCATCGCGGGATTTTGACCTATGTCCTGATGTTTTTTTGCCTGGCGTTTTTTACTCCAGATTTGGCCGCTCAAGGTCCCACCGGCGTGCTCAAAGGACAGATTACCGATCCGTCGGGCGCGGCGGTTCCCGGAGCCACGGTGCTGGCCTTGCCCGCGCAAGGCGCGGCCTTCACGGCCACCACAAATCGTGATGGAATTTTCGAGATCCAGGATATTCCTCCAGGGACTTACACGGTGAAGGCGCTTGCAAAGGGCTTCGCGCCGTTCGAACGGAGCAACGTTCTAATCGCTGCGGGTCACACCGTGAAGCTTGAAATTTCTCTCAGCATCCAGATGCAGGAAGAAAAAGTCGTGGTCACCGATGAAGCCACGCAAATCAGTGTCAGCCCGTCCCAAAATGCCAGCAGCATCGTCATCAAGGGAAAAGATCTGGAAGCGCTCTCCGACGATCCCGACGAATTGGAATCCGATCTGCAAGCGCTCGCAGGTCCCTCGGCGGGTCCGAACGGAGGGCAGATTTATATTGACGGCTTCACGGGCGGCCAGTTGCCGCCGAAATCATCCATCCGCGAGATTCGCATTAACCAGAATCCGTTTTCGGCGGAATACGATCAGCTGGGTTACGGGCGGATCGAGATCTTCACCAAGCCCGGCACCGATAAGCTGCACGGGCAGTTTTTCATTGATGGGAATTCTTCGTCGTTCAACTCGCAAAGCCCCTACGCGGGAACTGCGGAGCAGCCGGCGTATCATTCGATTTTTCTGGATGGCAATATCGGGGGGCCGCTGAATAAGAACGCTTCGTATTTCTTCGATATCTTCCATCGCAACATTGATGACCTTTCGATCGTGAACGCGCAGACGCTGGACTCCAATCTCCAGCCGACCACGTTCACCGAGGCGGTGCCCAATCCGCGAACGCGTACAAACCTCAGTCCGCGGCTGGATTACCAGCTCGGGAAGAAGAACACCCTGACCGTGCGCTACCAGTATTACCGCGAGAATGAGACCAATGACAGCATCGGGCAATTCAACCTGGCGAGCCAGGGCACGAATTACATCAGCACGGAACACACCGCTCAGATCAGCGATACGCAAACCGTGAACGCGCAGACCATCAACGAAATCCGCTTTCAATTCAGGAGAGAAGGCAGCGAGCAGACTCCGCAGAGCACCGATCCGACGTTGAACGTCAGCGGCGCGTTCAACGGCGGAGGAAACAATGGCGGAAGCAGCGTGGATACGCAGGATTCCTACGAGCTGCAGAATTACACTTCCATGGCCTTGCGAAAACACTTGCTTAAGTTCGGAGTGAGGATGCGAGCCACAAAGGACGTAAACAACGAAACAGCGGGATTCAACGGTGCGTTTACGTTCGATTCCTTGACCGCGTATCAGATCACTGAGCAGGGTCTGCAGAACGGGTTGACTCCGGCGGAGATTCGCGCGATGGGCGGAGGCGCAAGCCAGTTTTCGCTGACCGCAGGTACCCCATCGGTGGAGAACACTTACTTCGACCTTGGACTTTACGTGCAAGACGATTGGAATTTGAAGCCCAACATCACGCTGAGTTCCGGTTTGCGCGTGGAAACACAAAACCAGATTAACGCACAGGCAAATCTCGCTCCGAGGCTCGGACTCGCGTGGGGGCTCGGCGGAGGAAGCGGCCACTCGCCGAAAACCGTTTTGCGGGCGGGCTGGGGAATCTTCTACAATCGTTTCGATCAGGAATATTTGATTCAGGCGCAACGCTTGAATGGAACCACGCAGCAGCAATTTATCGTGACCAATCCGGATTTCTATCCAAATGTTCCGACGCCGGCGGAATTGGCGATGGAAACCGTGTCTCCCACCATTTACCAGGTGGATCCGAAACTGAGCGCGCCGTACATCATGCAAACCGGGCTCAGTGTGGAGCGCCAGGTGACGAAATTCGCGAATCTGACTGTGACGTACCTGAATTCGCGGGGCGAACACCAATTTCTCACCCGCAACATCAACGCGCCGCTGCCTCCCGACTACGATCCCGCGGACCGGCCACTGGGCGGAACGGACAACATTTATCAGTACGAATCGGGCGGAATCTACCGGCAGAATCAACTGATTATCAACGGGTCCTTGCGCATGGGAGCCCGGCTTTCGCTCTTTGGGTACTACACGCTGAATTACGCGGACAGCAACACTTCGGGCGTTTCGAGTTTTCCGTCGAACCAGTACGACATCCAACAGGATTACGGCCGCGCGTCGTACGATTACCGGCAGCGGCTTTTTCTGGGAGGAAGCGTCGGACTGCCGTACTCGTTTCAGCTTTTTCCGTTCATTGTGGCCACTTCCGGACAGCCCTTCAACATCACCCTGGGACAGGATTTGAACGGCGATTCGATTTACAACGACCGGCCGACCTATGCGACGCTGCAAACGAATCCCGCGGATATCGTGACGACAAAATGGGGAACGTTCGATCTCGCGCCGCTTCCCGGGGAGCCCGTGATTCCGATCAACCTGGGAACGGGACCGGCGCGCTTTTCTCTGAATTTGCGGTTCGGAAAAACATTCGGATTCGGGGAGAAAAAGGGAAGTGGCACCGCGGTGAATGGAGGACCGGGAGCGGGGGGTACCTTTGGACGGCCCAACCGCGGTGGACATCATGGACCGTGGGGAATGGATGCGGCTTCCTCGCACCGATACACGCTGTCGTTCGCGGTTTCGGCGAGAAACCTGCTGAACGGCGTAAACGAGGGGCAGATCGTTGGGGTATTGAGTTCGCCGATCTTCGGGCAAGCGAATTCGCTGGCGGGCGGGCCATTCTCCAATGGTCAGGTGGGGACGCGGCGAATTGATTTGCAGATGCGGTTCAACTTTTAGCATCAGAGCTTTTTCCCAAATTGAAAATTGGCGTTCTTGGGCGGGGAAGAAGGGGGATACCCCCTCCTTTTTTTGTAAGTGTTCATTTTGAAGGGGATTATTTGGGGCGATTTTGGAAGTGTTCATTCTAGAGGAGTTGCAAGTGCAATTTTCACAAGTGTTCATTCTAAAGATGGTTAGGGGAGAGTTGGGCTGCGATGGGAGAGGTGGCGTCGAGAGAGGCGGCGATGGGACGATTGCACGGGA
>Ga0335079_10001855_pt1 | contig 24169 bp, 22 predicted proteins | sample Lox_Sample_33_FD_206719 | JGI IMG/M metagenome (GOLD analysis project Ga0335079, IMG submission 206719) | Soil microbial communities from Loxahatchee National Wildlife Refuge, Florida, United States - Lox_Sample_3.3 | ecosystem: Environmental > Terrestrial > Soil > Wetlands | place: USA...
AAGCTGGAGCAGCTGGGCCGGAGCGAGCGGAAAGAGGAATTGCCGAGGGCGATGGAACGATTCGAAATGGAGACAGCGGAATTGATGCCGGAACTGGAAATGGTTGCAGCGGAGAATCCCCGGTGAAAGTTCTGATCGCAGATGACGACGCAGTCTCGCGGCGGCTGCTGAACAGAACGCTAGAACGCGCGGGCTATGAAGTGATTGCTGTGGAAGACGGCAACACCGCATTGGAAGCATTGGATGAACCAGAGGGGCCAAGGCTCGCGCTGCTGGACTGGGTCATGCCGGGGCTGAATGGACCCGCGGTGGTGCGGGCCGTCAGAAAGAAGCGCGAGCAGAGATACGTACACATGATTCTGCTGACGTCGAAGCAATCGAAAGAAGACATCGTGGAGGGACTGGACTCCGGGGCGGATGACTATCTGACGAAGCCATTTCATCCTGCGGAATTGAAGGCTCGCTTACGAACGGGGGAACGCATCTTGCAACTCGAGGACAAACTCGTGGAAGCGCGCGAAGAGATGCGTTTTAAGGCAACGCATGATTCGCTGACCTCGCTTTGGAACCGCGGAATGATTTTGGAGCTGTTGCACCGAGAGATTGAGAGATTCAAAAGAGGAAGGGAGTACGGAGAAATCTCGGTGATCCTGGGAGATGTGGACTACTTCAAGAAAGTCAACGACACCTTTGGGCATGCTGCAGGAGACGAAGTATTGAGAGAAGTGGCGGCGCGGCTCGTCGGTTCGGTGCGGAGCTACGATGCCGTGAGCCGGTACGGAGGGGAGGAATTTCTAATCGTGATGGCCGGATGCGGCCTGGAGTGCGCGACAGCGAGGGCGGAGCAAATCAGAAAGCGCATCGAGGGCCAGCCAACCAGAACCCAAGAGGGGGACGTAGCGATCACGATGAGCCTTGGGGTGGCCGCGAGCGGCGATTGGGAAGGACTGGATGGAGACGGGTTGATCCGGGAGGCGGACGCGGCTCTGTATCATGCGAAGGGGGAAGGAAGGAATCTGGTAGGAGTGGCGCGGCCCAGCGGCATCGCGTGCGTCCGGGAATCAAAGGAGGGGCCAGAACAGATGGTGCAACGGAGGAGAACTTAGGGGCGAAAGCGGCCCTTCGCCGACGCGCGAAGCTTTCCGGATCAGGATTTGGCTCGCGATTGCTGCATCATTTGGCGCATGGCAACGCTTGAACCCGGCGCACGCTTTTCACGCCAGGCTTCCAAGCGCTTGCAGGCTTCTTCCATATTGAGAAACATCGTGGCGTTGCGGAACGCGGCGCGCCAAGTGGGCACGACATTTCGGATGCGGTCCCAAACAACCCAAATCTCACCGTTATTTTCAAAGAAAAGCTCATCGTCAATGAGGCCGCGGTTGACGATACTCGCAACCATGTCCCAATAACTGAGAACCATGCGGATGTTGTTGTATTCCTCGCTGCCGGGAGGAAATTTTTCCGTCATGTCTTCGGAGGTGTCCGGATGAAACTGGTCAATAAACCAGGTGCGCGCCTGGCGCAGTCGCGCTTCACGACGCATGTCGTAGAGACGGAGCATGAGATTGACTTCATCGTATGTGATGGCTGCCATGCGGCAATCTCCTTCAGGCCGCGCTAATCCGCGGAAGCCGTACGAGTCGTTTCCGATGCCGGGGACGATGCCGAAGCAAGCTCAACGCGCTGGACGCTCGAGAGTGGAATGCCCTGGCGCTGAAATTCGAGTTGGATGCGGCGGCGCAATTCGCGAGCTACCTCGTCCTGCCGGGTGGGAGCTGTGCGGACCTGCAAGCGGACCACGGAAGCGTCGCGATTATAGGCATGGATGCCCAGGACGCGAGGGCCGTCCACGAGAGCCTGCGACCACGCCGAGTCCGAGCGAAGAGTCGCAGCAGCGGCCTCGAGAGCCGCGAGCGGAACTTCCAGCGAAGAATCGGGATCGAGCGAAACGTCCACAAAACATTGGGACCAGTCCCGGCTGAGATTTGCGACGGTACGAATCTCCCCATTCGAGACCGTAATCAGAGCGCCGCGAGAATCACGAATCACGGTACGGCGAAGAGTAATATGTTCCACGCGGCCAACGATATCGGCGATCTGGACGGTATCGCCCACAACATACTGATCTTCGAAAACGATATAAAAACCCGCAATCACGTCGCGGATGATGGTCTGGGCGCCGAAACCAATGGCGACGCTGGCGAGTCCAGCAAGGGTGAGGGCGGGAAGTGGATTGATGCCCACCTCGCTGAGTGCCGTCAGGATCGCGATGACCCAGATGATCTTGCTTCCGGTGCCGTAGAGAATGCCCGCAAGGGTGCGGGCTTGTTGTTCGCGGAGTTGAGACGAGCGGGACGAGGCAGAAGCGGGTTTGATCAGGAATCGAGTCATCAGGTGAAGGAAGCGATTGAGCAAAAGCGCGATGAGCAGGATGGCGAGGAGATGAATGGCAGTCGAAAGGGAAAAGCCGGATAAGAGCGAGACCAGGGTAGACATGGGCTGTATGGAAGTGGAGTATAGCATTGTGTAAGGGGATGCGCCTGCAGGCCGGGAGGTTACAACAATGCGAGAGTCGAGACGGAAAGTACTGATGTTGCTCGGGTGCATCGCGGGAGCGATTGCGATTGAGCCAATTGAGCTGGCCAAGGCAAACCCCGAGCCGGGGAATCCCGGTTCAGGACAAGACGCCAGCCAGTCGAGCCCGAGCGCACCGATCGTTCAGCCTTCCCCCGCAGAGGCCAGCAAGATGACAAAGGCGATACTGGAAGAAAATCAGAGGAATCTGAAAAAAGACGCTGAGAAACTGTACAAATTGGCCTCAGAGCTCAAGGATCAAGTAGATAAAACGGATTCGACGACGGTGCTTTCCCTGGCACTGGTGAAGAAGGCCGAGGAGATCGAGAAGTTGGCAAAACAGATCAAGGACCGAGCCAAAGGATAATGCCGCCGGGGATGCGGGCGAAAAATCAGGAAAAACAAGGTAGAATAGGATTTGCGTGAGGGGTAGCAAAGGACTACGCTGCGCGCCCGTAGCTCAGATGGATAGAGTACATGCCTCCGGAGCATGGGGTCGTGAGTTCGAATCTCACCGGGCGCGCCACATTTTCGCTAAATAGAAATTAGTTATCTGTGGTTACGCGGGCTTGGGTTGTGGCGCGGGGCGTCATCGAAATGACGTAGTAGGAACGCTCCTTGTCATCGCCTTCGGGAACGCGAAGGATCAGCTTGTCTTTGTGAATGCGAAACTCGGCCGTCTCGCCGATGGGCAGCAGTGCGGGATGCTTCTCATCCGTTGGGCGAAGGCGATAGATCAGTTGGTCCGTTTGCAGAGTGTATTCCTGGCAGAGAAGTTGTTGCGATTTGGTGTGCTGGCCATCTGTGCCCAGGAGTTCTCCTGCCACGGTTCTTCCGCCCTTTTCCTGATACCCACAAGAAGTGGACTGCATCTTCAGCAGGCTACCCCGCTGATAATTGCGTTTCTTGGCCTGGCAGGAAGTCGATAACAACAGACCAAAAGTAAACACTGTGACCGCGGATTTCAGATTCATGCTCGCTCCCTCTTGAACGGCTTTCTACTATAAGGGGAGTCAGAGGGGCTTTTGATAGGCCGGGTGAAAGAAATTGACATCTTTTCTAGTCGGAATTAACAAAGGAAGTGTTTGCAGGGGCGGCGCGTCGAGATCTGTGGGCCCCGCGAGAATGGACGTGAATCGGGCAGTGTAGAGGGACTATTACTCTTAAACTCTGGACCAGAATGGGTGACTTGCCGCTCCGCGCCCCCTGCGGGAACATGAAACGGTGGGTCGTGCCCGGCTGCCTATGGATGCACTCCTAGAGGTCCGAGAATTACAGGTCGACTACCTGCAGCGAAGCGGGAAAAATACCCGCGCTCTCCAGGGAGTGAGTTTCGCCTTGGGTGTCGGAGAAATTTTGGGAATTATCGGTGAGTCCGGGTCCGGGAAAAGCACGCTGGCGACAGCAATTCTGGGGATGCTTCAAGAAAATGAAAGGATTCTCGGCGGGTCGATCTTACTGAGCAGCGAGAATGTACTGGAAAAGACGAGCAGGGAATTGAGAGAAATGCGTGGCGGAAGGGTGGGGATCGTTTTTCAGGAACCATCCCTGGCACTACATCCGACAAAAACAATCGGGGTTCAGGTTTGGGAAGTGTTGAGAGCTCATTGCCGGTTGAGTCGGAGGGAGGCCTGGGAGCGCGTGCACGAAACGTTGACCACGGTTTTTGGCGCCGAGGCAAAGCGAATCTCGTCGAGCTTTCCACATGAGCTTAGCGGAGGACAAAAACAGAGGGCAGCGATCGCCCAGGCCATCGTTTGCGGACCGGAGGTGATCGTAGCGGACGAGCCGACAGCATCCCTGGACACGGACACGCAGCACGCAATTATGTCGCTGTTTCGCGAATTGCAAAAAAAGTTAAGGGTCGCGATTGTTTTCATCACGCATAATCCCATACTGCTGGCGGAATTTGCGGACAGGATTCTTGTCTTCTACGGCGGAAGAATAGCGGAACAAGGAGAGACGAAAGAAGTGCTGGCCTCACCCCGGCATCCATACACCAAGATGCTTCTGCAATGCTTACCCGAACTTGAGGCGCGGGCGGATCGAGAGAGGCCACATAAGCTGCCTGTTGTTGCAGGTGAGCCGATTTCCTTTTCCATCCTCAGTCAGGGCTGTAATTTTGTTCCGCGCTGCCCAGAGAAAATGAAGATCTGCGAGCAAGAGTCGCCCTCTCTAAGGAAAGAGGGGGAAGCGCACGAAGTGTCCTGTTTTCTGTTTCGGGGATCGGAGGAGGAATCGGACGAGCGTGCCCAAACTTCTGAGGGTTGAAGATCTCAGCAAGACGTACACGTCACGCCGCGGCGGAAGCAGTGGAGGAAGTGTCCTCGCGCTGGATGGTGTAAGCCTTACCTTGGATCGTCGCGAGACGCTTGCCGTCGTGGGCGCTTCGGGTTCCGGGAAGAGCACGCTGGCACTTTGCCTGGCATACCTGGAGAAACCGACAAGCGGGAGCGTGTGGTTCGAGGGACGCGACCTTCAGACGGTTGGAGAAGCGGAACTACGCAGGGTACGGCCGAAAATCCAGCTTGTTTTTCAAGATCCTGCTTCGTCGTTGAATCCAAGGCTCAGCGCTTTGGACTTGCTAAGCGAGCCATGGCGAATCGGAGGTGCGTTTGCGCGGAGCGATTGGAGAACGCAAGCATGTGAGTTGATGAGAATTACGGGCCTCCCGCCGGATCTGTTGGACAGAAGGCCGATGGAATTCAGCGGCGGGCAGAGGCAAAGGCTTGCGATTGCGCGTGCGCTGGCGACGGGGCCGAAGATTTTGATTCTCGACGAGGCCCTCTCCTCTCTGGATCCGGCGCTACAGGCCCAGATCGCCAATTTGCTGGTTGACTTAAGAGAAAGCAGAGAACTGGCGATGATGTTTATTACCCATGACCCAGCGATGGCTTTGCATCTCGCGGACAAAATCGCGGTGATGGAAAAAGGGAAAATCGTCGAACAAAGCACCCCGGGAGGGATCCTGTTGCGCCCGCAGCATGCGGCAACGCAGAGGTTGTTGGCAGCGACTCCGCGAAACGTGTCCCGTTCGCAGGAACCCGTGGTGCGGTAGTGCGTTACTTGGCCCGGCGGCTCCTGCACGCCATATTTCTTTTGCTGGGTGCTTCTCTTCTGACTTTTTTTTTCACAGCTCTGGCGCCCGGGAGCTATGTGGATGAGATGCGGATGAATCCGCAAATCTCGGCAGATTCCATCGCGGCGCTCAAAGCCCAATACAACCTGGACAAGCCTGTACCGATCCGCTACGCGATGTGGCTACGATCGGTCGCGAACGGCAATATGGGGTTTTCATTTGCGTACGACGTTCCGGTGGGACCTTTGCTACTGATGCGCGCGCGAAACACTTTAGTGCTCACGATTACGGCAACCTTGCTGGCGTGGATCATTGCCTTGCCGCTGGGCATCTGGAGCGCGGAACGAAGCGGACATTGGCCGGACCGGACGATTACTTGGATCACCGGAACCCTGCTGGTTATTCCCGACATTGCTTTGGCACTTGGATTTCTGGAGCTCGCAGTACGAAGCGGCTGGTTTCCCACGGGCGGGATGGTATCCATCGGGTTCGATTCGATGACTCTGGCGGAGAAATTGAAAGATCTGGGAGCCCACATGGTGCCTCCGGTAAGCGTGCTGGTGCTGGCCGCGCAACCGCTGCTGATCCGTCATGTGCGCGCGGCAATGCGGGAAGAGTTCGGCAAAGGATATGTGCGCGCGGCGGAAGCTCACGGAATTTCGAAGAAACGAATTCTTTGGCGGTACGCGCTGCCAGGAGCGGCGAATCCATTAATCTCCCTATTTGGTTTCAGTCTAGGAGCTCTGCTCAGTGGTTCGCTGCTCGTGGAGATCGTGACGAGCTGGCCGGGACTCGGACCGCTGCTGCTGGAGGCGATCCTGGCGCGCGACCTCTACGTTGTCACAGGGGGAATCCTGATTTCGACCGTTTGCCTTGTGGGGGGAAACTTTATCGCGGACGTGATGCTTTACTGGGCTGATCCCAGAATTCGCAAGAAAGAGACTGCGGAGTGACGATCAGGAGGACACTTGCGGCCTGGCTTCTGTTCACAGGTTCATTGCATCTAATCGTGATTTGTGCCGGTTTTTTAGCGCCCTACGACCCCGCAGAGCAAGACCGGGAGCACCCTTATTCACCGCCCATGGTGATTCATTTTGTGGATGCGGTGGGGCACTTCCATCTACGGCCGTTTACATACCTACTAAAACCGAGCGCTAACGCCTTTGATAGCTTTGAGGCCAACACCACGCAACCCGTGCCTATACACTTTCTTGTGGCCGGGGCGCGCTACAAACTGCTGGGCATTTTGCCTCTGAGAAGACATCTGTTCGGCGGGGGCCGAGGAAGAATTTATCTTTTCGGAACGGACGGGTACGGACGTGACATTTTGTCGAGAATCCTGTATGGAGGACAGATTTCGCTGTTTGCCGGGCTGCTTGCGACAGCCCTCGCCCTATTCTTTGGCACTTCCATTGGATGCTGCGCAGGTTACTTCGGAGGGTGGACGGACGATATTCTGATGCGCGGGGCGGAGCTGTGCCTCGCGCTGCCGTGGCTTTATCTCTTGCTGGGGCTGCGAGCGTTTCTGCCTTTGTCCGTAAGCCCCATCGGAGCATTTTTTCTAATCGTTGCAGTAGTGGGAACACTTGGATGGGCAAGACCAGCAAGGATGATTCGCGGGGTGGTGCTGAGCGCGAAGGAAAGAGACTTTGTGCGAGCCGCGCGTGGATTTGGGGCTTCACCTGTCTACTTGCTCTGGCGGCACGTTCTTCCGGAGACGTGGAGCGTGATTCTGACGCAAGCCGCGGTCCTCGCGCCGCTCTATGTGCTTGCGGAGGTCACCTTATCCTTTCTCGGACTTGGAGTGCCGGAACCGACGCCCAGTTGGGGAAATCTTTTGAGCAGCCTGCAGCACTATAGCGTGCTGGTTTCGTACTGGTGGATGTACTTCCCCGCGGTGGCCATGGTGCCGTTCTTTATCGGATACCTGGGCCTCGCGAGCTCATTGCAGGAGTGGGCGGACCCGGCCAAGATAGAAGCGTGATGGCAGAAGGCAGGGGTATCCACCGTGGGATCGAGGCGCGACAGAAATCTTTACAGAGAACTGCGCTGTGCAGGCCTGCTCCTTTGTTCCGGGCTATTTGCTTTCCCGATCCAAGCGCAAACTCCACATAACGAAGAACTAATGAAGTTCACGGGGCAACCAGGGCGCCGAGGCGGAAGGCTCGTCCTCGCACTGCGGTCCGAGCCTAAGACCCTGAACCCCATCGTTGCGATGGATGAGCCTTCGCGTGAAGTGATTGGCGTAATGCAAGCCGATCTTGTTCATATCAATCGCGCTTCGCAACTGACAGAACCAGCCCTGGCGAAATCTTGGAAAATATCAGCAGACGGACTGCGGTACACACTCAGACTGCGGAGCGGTTTGCGATTTTCTGACGGCCAACCGATGGACGCCGATGACGTGGTATTCACCTTTCGAGTTTATCTGGATGAAAGTATTCATGCTCCGCAGCGCGATCTCTTGATCGTGGGTGGAAAACCGATCGAAGTCCGGAAAGTGAATGCATCCACCGTAGAGTTTCTGCTCGCCAAGCCTTATGGAGCCGGCGAACGGCTATTTGACGGCATCGCCATCCTGCCGCGGCATCTGCTTGAAAAGCCCTATCTCGAAGGAAAGCTGGCCCAGTACTGGCCGCTTTCAACACCGGCCATCCAGTTGGCGGGACTTGGGCCATTCCGGCTGAAGGAATACGTGCCGGGCGAAAGATTGGTGCTCGAGCGTAATCCCTATTACTGGAAGGTAGACGAGAAAGGGACGCGGCTGCCCTATCTGGACGAGGTCGATTTCCTTTTTGTGCCAAGTGCCGACGCGCAAGTCCTGAGATTTCAATCCGGCGAGACGGACATCATCACCCAATTGGGGGCCGAAAATTTTTCTGTTCTTTCGCGGCAAGAACGTGGATTTACGATGACGGACGCCGGGCCCGGCCTGGAGTTCAATTTCTTGTTTTTCAATCTGAACGGATTACCTTCAGGGGCGAGCGCAGAAACCGCGAGGAAAAGAGCTTGGTTCAATTCGGTGAAGTTTCGCCAAGCGGTTTCTGCCGCGGTGGATCGTGAGGCGATCGTGCGACTTGTCTACCAGGGGCACGGCACAGCGATTTGGGGGCCGGTGACGCCGGGCGATCATCGCTGGATTGAGGCAGGAATCAAGCATCCACCGCGCGCGATAGAACGCTCGCTCGAACTGCTACGCGAGGCAGGATTTTCCATCGGCAACAGGTCGAAGGGCGACCGTACTCTTGTGGACCACGAAGGAGTGCCGGTGAAATTCACCATTGTTACGAGTGCTTCGAACGCGGATCGCTTGAAGATGGCCACGCTGATTCAGGATGATCTAAAACAAATCGGGATGCAGGTTCAGGTAGTGCCATTGGAATTTCGATCGCTGCTGGACCGCGTGATGCAAAGCAAGGACTATGATGCGTGCGTACTGGGGCTGGCAAGCTACGACACAGACCCCAATTCGGACATCAATATTTGGCTTTCCAGCGGCGGCACGCATCTATGGAACCCTTCGCAGACTCATCCGGCCACTGCCTGGGAGGCAGAGATTGACCGGCTGATGGAGCAGCAATTGACGGCGTTGAAATTTGCAAAACGAAAGAAGATCTATGACCACGTTCAGGAGCTATTAGCGCAAAACCAGCCGATGATTTTTCTAGCCAGCCCGGACGTCCTCGTCGGGGCAAAAAACAAAATAGGGAATTTTCATCCCGCTGTAATCGAGCCCTACGCGCTATGGAATATCGAAGAATTGTATCATCGGAATGACGGAGCTTCCACGAAGTGAGCCCGATGCTGGCCAGTCGGAAAAAGAATTTACGCCAGACGATGGATAGGCGGCTGGTCAAACGATGCCTGGCAGGGGATGAGCAAGCTTGGGCGGAACTCATCGAGAGCTACAAGTCTTTGATCTATTCGATTCCCGTCAAGTATGGGCTGCCTCCCCATGACGCGTCCGATATCTTTCAAGCGACGTGCATGGAACTGCTCGAGCGATTGCCGGATATTCGGGAGCCGAGTGCGTTGCCCAAGTGGTTGATTCAGGTCGCTCATCACAAGTGCTATCACTGGAAGCGTCAACAGTCGCGGTCGGTAAGCCGCGATGGCGACGACAGCCTGCCGGAACCAGAGGTGCCCCCGGTCGCAGAAAGCCTAGTGCGCCAAACCGAGGAAGAGCAGATGTTGCGCGAAGCAACCCGCTCGCTCGCCCCACGCTGCAAGCGACTTATCCAGATGCTTTTTTTTGAAACTCCTGCCCGGCCGTACGAGCAGATTGCGGCCGAACTCGGGCTGGCGGTGGGCTCGATCGGCTTCACGCGACAACAATGCCTCGAGCGGCTGCGAAGCCGGCTCGAAGAACTGGGATTCATGTGACTCCAGCGGGCTCACGAAAGAAGCTGAATGAAAAGCTCTTTTCTCGATTGGCTGAAACTACAGGAGAGATCGAGAGAAAAAAGCTGCTTGCGCGGCACCGCTCCCTCGTATCTCCAGCAATCGTCAAGCGACTTGCGGAAATGGTGGTCACCTCAGTTCGCGTAGACACGCACCAAGCGCTGACGCTAGCGGATTCAGCGCTGGAGATCGCCAAGAGATTAAGGCAGAAGGAAGCGATCGCGCTGGGGATGCGCGCGAAAGCGAACGCATTGTATGCCAGCGGCGACAATCAAGCCGCCATCGAACACCACGAAAAAGCGATCCAGCTTTATACCTCGCTCGGGATTTGGAAGGAGGCAGGGAGAACACTTAGCAGCTCAATCCAGCCATTGATTCTCCTCGGGGAGTATGACCGAGCCCTCCAGGCGTTTGAACGCGCGCGGGAGATTTTTGATCGCGTGAACGATCGCTGGCGTCTCGCCCGGCTGGAGATCAACGCAGGCAACATTTTTCACCGCCAAGACCGCTTTGATGAAGCGCTTCAATACTACGAAAGAGCCTATCAGGGGCTGACACCATACCAGGATACTGAAGGAATCGCGGTGGTGCTTGGCAATATGGCCGTCTGCTTGATCAGTCTGAACGACTTTCCTCGAGCGCTCGCGACATACGAAAAAGCCCGGCGCGTGAGCGAGGAAAATAATATGCCGCTGCTCGTCGCACAGGCCGATTACAACGTTGCGTACCTATATTACCTGCGAGGCGAATATACCGCCGCCATTGAACGGCTCTATGCCGCACGGCGCGCCTGCGAGACCACGGGCGACGCATACCATTTTGCGTTGTGCCATCTTGACCTTTCCGATGTTTACCTGGAGCTGAATCTCAGCGAAGAGGCGCGCGAGATGGCTCACGAGGGGTTCCAGAGATTTGAAAAGCTCGGGATGCGCTACGAAGCGGCGAAAACGCTCGCAAACGAGGCAACAGCGTACGGGCAGCAGGGCAAAACGGTGCAAGCGCTGGAGCTTTTCGCCAAGGCGCGGGAGATGTTTGCCAAGGAAAAAAATCAGGTCTGGCCATGGCTTGTCGATTTATATCAGGCCTTGCTGCTGTTCCACGAAGGGCGCCACTTTGAAGCGCGCCGGTTATGCAGGGGAGCGTGCGAATTTTTTGATGGTTCCTTGCTCCACGGCAAAGCGTTGCTCGGCCATCTACTCCTAGCCAGGATTTACCTGCAAATTGGAGAGTATGAGGAAGCGAAGCGGGAAACCGATGAGTGTCTCGAAAGACTCGAAACCGCGCGGGCTCCGCTATTGGCCCACCAGATTCACTTGCTGGCCGGGCAACTGGCCCATCGCCGAGGCGAATACGCCGCGGCGCATTCGGCATACCGTGAAGCGCGACGCGCACTCGAATCGCTAAGGAGCAACATCCACTCCGAAGAATTGAAGATCTCTTTCGCGAAGAACAGATTGCAGGTTTATGAAGCTTTGCTGGATCTCAATCTTGACGGTACAGCGGGTGAAACGCCGGCTGAAGAAGCGCTGGAGTATATCGAGGCGGCAAAATCGCGCAGCATGAGCGAGATGATTTTCCAAAGCGGTCAGATTTTGCCCATGGGAGGACCCGGACAAAGCGAGTTGGTCCGGCGGATACGCGACCTGCGGGAAGATCTCAATTGGTATTATCACCGGATCGAGCTGGAACAACTCCAAACGGAAAGCGCGTCTCGTCAGCGAATCGAACGGCTGCAGGAGCAAGCGCAAACGCGGGAGGGTGAGCTCTTGCGCACGTTGAGGGAATTGCCGGCGCATGAGCGCGAAAACGCGACACTAGAGGTTTCCGACGATTTTTCCGCCGCGCGGTTGCAGCGGAATATCCCCGAAGATTGCGCGCTGATCGAGTATTTCACGGCGGGCGAGCGGGTGATCGCCGCGATCGTCACGGGGAAGGGAATCGAAATCCAACCGGTTAGCGTGGTCTCGCGCGTCGTGCATCACCTGCATCTGTTGCGGTTTCAGCTCGCCAAATTCAGCATGGGGAACGAGTACATCCAGCGCTTCATGGAGCCGTTGAGGAAAACGACCGAAGGCCACCTCGAAGGGTTGTATTCGGAACTGATTGCCCCCATCCGACCTTTGCTCACTGCAAAACACATTGCATTTGTGCCCCACGGGCCGCTGCACTTTCTGCCGTTTCACGCGCTTCATCATGCCGGCGAATACTTGTGTGATTCTTACGAAATTTCCTATGCGCCCAGCGCGACGATCTTCGCCCTGTGCCAGGAGAAGGCGGCTAGCGGGAACACCGCTGCACTGGTTCTGGGTGTTCCAGATCGACGAGCTCCTGAGATTTTGCAGGAAGTGGAGAGCGTCGCGGCCATCTTTCCGGACAGCAAATTACTGATGGGCGCGGAAGCAAACTCTGCAGCTCTGCGCGAACACGGGGGAGAAGCCGGAGTGCTGCATATTGCCACACACGGAATTTATCGCCAGGACAATCCCATGTTTTCTGGGATCCGGTTGGGCGATGGTTACCTCAATTTATACGATCTCTACCAGATGCGACTGCCTGCGCGCTTGGTTACTCTGAGCGGTTGTGCGACGGGTATGAATGTGGTTGCTGCAGGCGATGAACTTCTGGGTCTGCAGCGTGGGCTCTTTTGCGCGGGTGCAACTACCCTGTTGTTGTCTCTTTGGGACGTGCATGACAAAAGCACATCCGAACTGATGAACCATTTTTACAAGCAGTACATCCGCGGAAAAAGCATGGCAGCATCCCTGCGGCATGCAATGATAGAATTGCGGAACGGGGATCCCCATCCATACTATTGGGCCCCGTTTGTTCTCGTCGGAAAACTCACTGAAAATACAAGACTTAATTAAAGATCGGCGCGACCTATTTTTCTGCGCTGTGCAGCCCCTTATTCGATGGGCGTAGGAAACCAGTTTCGGTCTCTCCGGCCGGCTCTGGCAGAAGAAGAAGGAATGGGGGATGGATGATGAAACACGCAATGAAGCATTTTAGGGCAGACGACTGGATTGATTTTGTGAACCAAAACGGTTCAAGGAACCGGCAAGAAGAAATGCGGATACATCTCAATTCGGGTTGCAAAGCTTGCGCGAGAGAACTAAGCCTTTGGCAAAAGGTTCAGCAGACGGCCGCCCAAGAAAGCAGGTTTCAGCCGCCAGAGGACGTCTTGAGAGTTGCAAAGGCGGCTTTCCTGACGACGGAATACTCGAGGGAACGGAATTCGAGCAAGAAGAAACTAAAGGAAATCGTAGCGGAACTTCTGTTTGACAGCTTGGTGCAACCCGCGGCCGCCGGGGCGCGCTCGGCGGCCCCGATGGCGCGCCAGATGCTTTATCGAGCCGATCCCTATCAGATTGATGTGCAAATTGAAGCCAAATCCAAAGAGTCTCGATTGTCCGTGACCGGCCAGCTTTTGGATGTGAGCCGCCCTGAAATTGTTGCCAGCGAAGTCCGGGTAACGCTCTCAAATCGGCGAGGCAATGTAGTGCAGACCGTGACAAATCGTTTTGGCGAATTCAGGGGCGAATTGGAAAATCTCGGCGATCTGGAACTCCGAATTCAAGGCGACCGCGAGCGATGCATCGTGGTTTCGCTGCGGGACGCTCTGAGAGGAATTTCGATCGGCAAGCGGAGCGCATGAAGTCCGGTTTTGCCCCGCAAAGAGATTCTCTGGTACGGAAGTACCAGGAACAGTTGGAACTCGGACTTAGGTGAAAGGACTCGCTCGTACCATTGGCAGATGTGGATTTCGCCACGCAAGATAATGGGAAACCAAAAATGCCGGCGGACGAGCAATTTACCAGGGGACCCCTGGAAGGGATCAAAGCGATGAAACAGCGCATTCTCGTTCTCGCGATTGTGGCGACATTTCTTCTGTCGATTGCAAAGCCTGCCGCTGCTCAGCAGCAAAGATATATCGTGCGTACATCGGGCGGCTTGTTGAACGTACTGCATTTTTGTGCAGCTGCAAACTGCCAGGTCCAAGGGGCCTTGGACGGCTCACAAGGCCGGACGTATCTGGTTACTTCGACGGGAAACCTCATATCGAATCTGTTGAATGGAACGGTGAACCTGCTGGAATCGCTGCTGGGGATCAAGAGCGTGGAACCCGATCAATTGCTCTCAATGCCCAACGTCACGTTACAGAGTCCCGGCGCTGGGCTCTCGGACACGACCCCGGTCAACTACTACGGCACGGTTGTCTGGCACGGATATGCCGCGCAACCAGCTGCCCAGATTATCCGTTTGACGGACGCGCAAACCAGCTTCGGTGTGAGCGGCACCGGTATTGTTGCGGACATCGACACCGGAGTGGACCCAAATCATCCAGCACTGTCCCCCGTGCTCCTGCAGGGGTACGACTTCACACGGAATCAGCCTGGGGCAAATGAATGGCTTGACGTCGCCGCCCTGCCTAACGGGCCGGGTGATTCGAGTTCAGAAGATGAGCAGCCGGCCGTCGTCCAGCAGTCGACAGCGGCTGTTCTGGATCAATCTACCGCAGCAGTTCTCGACGGCTCACCTTACGTTGCCTTTGGTCACGGCACCATGACTGCAGGACTGATCCACTTGGTGGCGCCAAAAGCCAAGATTCTTCCACTAAAAGCATTCTCTGCCGACGGAACTGGATATCTGTCGAACATTGTGGCGGCCCTGTACTATGCGGCGCAGAATCATGCAAATGTCGCGAATATGAGTTTTGATCTCAGCGCTACTTCACCAGCACTTTCCGATGCGATTAATTATGCAAGCCAATCTGGCATGATTCTGGTAGCCGCGGCGGGCAATGAGGACACAAGTGCCCGAGTTTATCCGGCCGCACTCAACAATACCGTCCTTGGAGTAGCCTCAACAACGGACTATGACACGCGTTCGTCCTTTTCAAACTATGGCGATGCGGACGTCTGGATCGCAGCCCCTGGTGAAAACATCATCAGCACTTATCCAGGCGGGACTTACGCAAGTTCGTCAGGCACTTCCTTCAGTTCGCCACTTACCGCGGGAACTGCGGCGCTGCTGCTCAGCGTGAAACCGGGTTTGACCCAGTCCAAAGCCGCAACTGCGCTGGCACATGCGCGTGTGCTTACTCCGGATCTAAACAATGGGCGGCTCGACATCTACCAGGCAGCGATGTCGTGGTATGTGAGCAAGTGACCAGCGTGCTGCAGGAAATCGTCTTGGAACCCGTATCCAAGCGGGCTCCATCGTCGACTCGGATGCCGGAGACGATTCGCATCAAGCAATTGGAAGAACGCACTCTGGCGCTGCGCGGCTCCGTTATCTGTGCCTTCAACCAGCTGCTGGATTTGAAAGACCTGAATACTGGAGTTCACAGCACCAGGCTTGCCGAATGGGGCTTGCGAGTCGGACAGGAACTTGGACTCGACGAACAGACGCTTCAAAATCTGGAGGTCGCCGCGCTGCTCCATGACATTGGGAAAGTCGGCGTGCCAGACGCGATCCTTCGCAAACCCGGGAAGCTCGATCCCGATGAGTATGCCCTCATGAAGAAACATCCCGAATACGGATGGGCGGTATTGAGGATGCTGCCGGGTTTTGAGAACGCGGCGCTGGACATCCTTCACCATCACGAGAGGGTGGATGGGCAGGGGTATCCCGCAGGATTGATGCAGAGTGAGATTCCCATCGTCTCGCGGATCGTCTGTGTCATCGACGCGTTCGATGCTATGGTTTCGTCAAGACCTTATCGTCGCGGACTTCCGTTAGATGAAGCCGTGCGCCGCCTCCAGGAATCAAGTGGAACACAGTTCGACGCGGAAGTCGTGCGAACCTTCCTCGCCTTCGCGCATGCGGAGATGCATCATGTTTTTGCAGCTGCCGGGACCTCTGTTGAGGCGGCTATCTAGCGGCGTACTCTTCCATTAAAAAGAGCCTCGCGAAGCTTAAGACCTGACGCATAAATCCTCGGGCCAAGTTAAATGTCCGGCATTGCTATGCTATGATGCGCGTAGCGGAGCCAACAACGAACTAGTGAGTTTCTCGGGGGAGCATGTTTTCCAGCCGGGTGAAAATTGAGCATGAGTTGTACGAACGCGCAAAGAAATGCGCGGAACTGGCCGGTTATTCCTCGGCAGACGAATTCATCCAACACGTACTGGAAAAAGAGATCACCCGCATCATGGGCTCGGGATCCGGAGAGGGCGACACTCCGGAGGAGATCAAGAAACGGCTTCAAGGCCTTGGCTATATCGAGTAACTCCTCTTTAAGCGACGAATCGCGGCAGCATTCCTTTCGGTTGTCTTCCGACTAAGCGCATGAATTTTCTTCTCAGGCTGATTGAGCGCACATTCGATACCGCCTTTTACCTGATGCGCGCATTCCCGCCAACCCTGGTCCTGGCAATCTTCTCCCTGCTCACAACCATCGCGGCCCTGCTGGTGTTCCGGAAAGTCTCGGACCAAAGGGCGATCCGGAAAGCCAAAGACAAGATCGGGGCCCATGTTCTGGAAATCCGGCTGTTTCCAGATCAACTGAGCGTGGTGGCGCGGGCGTACATTGCATTCCTCAGAAGTTTGGCAAGCTATCTCCGGCACATTCTGCGCCCAGTCCTGATTCTTTTCATTCCACTGTTTTTTCTGTTTCTCCAGTTGGATGCGTATTTCGCTCATACGCCGTTGAGTGCAGGCCAGGACTTTCTTGTGCAAGCAAAACTCGCGATAGGACAGCCATTGGAGCACGTGGCGATGAAGCTGCCGGATGGGATTGCGATGACTGCGCCGCCCGTACACATTCCTCCTGACCGGATAGTTGTCTGGAGGCTCAGAGCGGATCATGATGGAATATTTTTGCTGCAGCTCGCCATGAGCCAGAAGGCGTACACAAAGCGCGTGGTGGTCGGGGGCGGAATAAGACGAGTAAACTGGGACCGCGAGCGCGGAGGGATCTGGGAGACGCTCACGAGCCAGGATGAACCGCCGCTTCCGGCTGCCGGACCGATCGAGAGCATCCAAGTGCAATACCCAGACCGGGAAATCGCGCTCTGGCGTTGGCGAGTGAACTGGCTGGTTCCTTTTTTGGGGATCATGCTGATTTCGGCGCTGTTGCTGAAGGGCTTTCTAAGGACTGAGCTTTGACAAGAGGATTTCAATCATCGCGCCGGGAAAACCTTCTATTAAGGCGAACGGCTCTCGCGGGAATTGCAATTGCCATTTTTCTGTTTCTTGTTCCCGCGGAAGCACAGGCGTACGTTGGGCCTGGCGCCGGATTCGCTATTGTGTCGTCTTTTCTTACTTTTCTACTGGCATCCATCTCTTCTCTTTTTGCCCTTGTTACGTGGCCTGTGCGCCAGTTCTTCCGGTACCTGCGCAGGCGGCGCGCGATTCAGAGGGCGAAGGTCAAACGCGTTGTAATCCTCGGGTTCGATGGAATGGATCCTGAGCTAGCCGAACGATATATGAAGGAAGGGAAGTTGCCGAATCTCGCAAAGCTACGGGAGCGGGGGACATTTCGGAACCTTGCGACAACGATTCCGCCGATCTCGCCTGTTGCATGGTCGTCTTTTCTAACGGGAGTGAATCCCGGCAAACACAATATTTACGACTTTGTGATGCCGGACCGGCAGCGGTACTTGCCGGAACTTTCCTCTGCTCGAATACGAGGTCCAAAACGCCAATTGAAGATTGGCCGATACTCGATTCCTCTGGGTGGCTCCCGGATCACACCGCTGCGAAAGGGCATTCCGTTCTGGCATTACCTGGGAGAAGCCGGAGTGTTTTGTTCGGTGATTCGGGTGCCGATCACGTTTCCGCCGGAAAAGTTCTCAGGTGTGTTGCTTTCCGGAATGTGTGTTCCCGACATCCAAGGAACCCAAGGCACTTTTTCGTTTCACACCACGGCGGTTACCAAACGAGAATCTGCGACCAATCGAGTGGTGGTGCCCTTCGAAAAGAAGAATGGCTTTTTTGGTTCCTATGTCCCTGGCCCTCCAAATACGCTCCAGCCACGCGCAGCGGAAGAACTGCGCGCCGCGTTTCGAGTAAAAATAGAGGCTGCAAATGGCCGGGCCGACATTGATCTGGACGGCCAGAGAATCTCAATCAAGTTGGGAGAGTATTCGGATTGGGCTGAAGTCGAGTTCAAGGCGGGTCTCGGAGTAAGTGTGAAAGGGATTTGCCGGTTCTTTCTGAAGTCGGTTGAGCCGGAACTGGAACTCTACGCCACGCCGGTGAACATTCATCCGATGCGGCCGGCTTTGCCGATTTCTCATCCGCTGACTTACTCAATGTATCTTGCGAAACTGAACGGATTGTACGCGACGCTTGGACTGGCAGAGGATACGTGGGCATTGAATGATGGTTACCTCGATGACGACGCGTTCCTGGAACAGTGCTATTCAAATCACAGGGAACGCGAACAGATGTTTTTTGATGCGTTGTCGAAGACCGGGCAAGGTGTATGCGCATGCGTATTCGACATCACGGATCGCGTGCAACACATGTTCTGGCGCTATTTTTCGGAAAATTACTTTGCCACCGCACCAAGCCATAATCACAAGGGCCCCCTGGTGATCGAAGAACTCTACTGCCGCATGGATCATCTTATTGGGCAAACGATGGAGAAAATCTCCGCGGATACGCTCCTGCTGATCGTTTCCGATCACGGGTTCAAATCGTTTCAGCGCGGGGTCAATCTGAATACCTGGCTGCACCAGAATGGATATCTGGCTCTGAAGGAGGGCGCGCCTGAGGGTGACTGGTACGAAAACGTGGATTGGGACCGGACGCGCGCGTATGGCCTCGGAATGAACGGGATTTACCTCAATCAAAAGGGTAGAGAGAGCAAGGGAATCGTCGAGGATGGGAAAGAAGCGGCTGAGCTAAGGAGCGAGCTCCGCAGGAAGTTGGAGGGCCTGAAAGATCCAGAGGCATCACGCGTTGCGATCACGAAGGTTTTTGACTCGCATGAGGCATTTTTTGGTCCTTACCGCGAGAACGCGCCGGATGTTGTCATTGGATTTGGCGATGGTTACCGTGTCTCTTGGAACTCCGCGCAGGGACGTGTAACGGACACCGTATTCGAAGTGAACAAGAAAGCCTGGAGCGGCGACCATTGCATTGACCCGGCCCTTGTTCCCGGCGTGCTTTTTTCGAACTGGAACATTTCTGGAGAAGGACATTCGATCACGGATGTTGCGCCCACCCTGCTTGAACTCTTTGGCCTTGCCGTGCCTCCACACATGGATGGAAAACCTTGGGCCACTGCGCCACCAACTGGCGACTAGAAAGCAGCGCGAAATTGTTGGATGTGTACACCGATGTTAGACTTCCCATGAAACATCCATGCCCAAAAAGAAGCGAAAATTCAAGGAGCGCGCGTTGCCGCGAAACAAATCCTTGGCGAAGCCAATGTCGCCGAATCGAACGCTCCCGAAGACCATTGCGGTGGATTTCGACGGCGTCATCGCGGAGTACGACGGTTGGAAGGGCACAGGCATTCTTGGGTTGCCCCGGCGCGACGTAGTGGAAGCACTGCGCGCCCTCCAAACGGAAGGTTGGAAGATCATCATTCACACGACGCGCGGCAAAGCGGAGATTTCAGGTTACTTGTCGCAGCACCAGATCCCTCATCATGAGGTGAATCGGAATTCCGACTATCGGACATTGGGCGTAAAGCCGGTGGCCGATGTTTATTGGGACGACCGCGCATTTCGTTATTCCGGAGATGCCCGCCAGGATCTTGTAGAAATCCGGCGATTCCGGACTTGGAGCGGCCGCGATTAGATTCGCATCAATTCAGCGATACATATCCAGGAAATTTGGACCCCGCGAGTTCGTCAGGATTCAAGATAGCCGAGTCGAACGAGGCGAGCCCGGATTCGGGCTTCCTCTTCGGCACTATACGGGGGCTCAGCTGAAGCGGCTACATACCCAAGATCTTCCAACTTCCGGAGTATCCGCGCGGCCGAGTTGGCGGGCGATTCCTTCTCTGTTTCGATGATCAATTCGGGCTGGAGCGGCGGCTCATAGGGGTCATCCACCCCGGTGAAACCTTTGAGCTCACCTGCGAGCGCCTTTTTGTACAGCCCTTTGACGTCACGCCGAATGCAAGTCTCCACGGAGGCCTTGACATAGACCTCCACGAAATTGCCGATGGAAGCCCGAACCTCCTCACGAATTGCGCGGTACGGCGAAATCGCGGCAGCGATTGCGGCAGCGCCGTGACGCGTCAGGAGTCCACAGACGAAGCCGATCCGGCGGATATTTTCATCCCGGTCTTCCTTGCTGAACCCCAGGCCTTTGCAGAGGTGAGTGCGGACAACATCACCATCGAGCACTTCAACGCCCACGCCACGGTTTCGCAATTCGACTGAAACAAGATTCGCCAATGTGGTTTTGCCCGCGGAAGGCAACCCCGTGAACCACAAAGTGAAGCCTTTGGACGGGCCTCTCAACGGTTTTCTACCCGCTTCTCGCGATAAGCCTCACGAAGAATGGCTGCTACCTCAGGGCGAGTAAACTCCGGAGGTAGCTCGAATCCATCGCGCAGCAGTTCGCGCACCTTTGTGCCGCTGAGCACCAAACGATTCTCGGCGCCATGCGGGCAGGTCTTTTCCGATGCGACGCGACCGCAAAGTTTGCAGTAAAAGGTGGCATCGAAACACAGCGGAGTGATCCCAAGCTCCTCCGGTGAAAACGTGAAAAACTTCTTCTGGGCATCGAAGGGACCGTAGAAGCCTCCGACCCCGGCATGGTCACGCCCGACAATGAAATGCGTGCATCCATAATTCTTGCGCGCAATCGCATGGAAAATGGCTTCGCGGGGCCCCGCATAACGCATAGCGGCCGGATATACGCTGAAGACGATGCGGGACACGGGAAGTGAAGTACCGAGCAATGCTAGGTAGCAGCGCAAGCGGACTTCCGCTGGGACATCTTCGTCACGCGTGTCCCCGATCAAGGGATGGAGGAGCAGGCCGTCCACGGTCTCGAGGGCGCACTTCAGAATGTATTCATGCGCAAGGTGGACGGGGTTGCGCGTTTGGAAAGCAACGATAGTCTTCCAGCCATGATCTGAGAAGAGATAACGGGTCTCTTTTGGATCGAGGCGATAGTTCTCAAACGGGCCGTGCTCCGGGCGCTCAAGGAGGTGAATGCGTCCAGCAAGGCAATGGTCTCCAACGCTTTTCAGGTAGGTCACCCCGGGATGCGCGTCACTCGTGGTGAGAAGCACAGCACGAGCCTCTTGCTCCCGGTCGTAAGCGAAGATCTCTTCGAGTTCGAGCACGGCAGTGAGACGATTCCCCGGGCCAATGAGAGCGACAGCTTCCGAAACGTGCAGTCCACGAGCCGTTTCATCGCTCACAGCCAAAGTTACAGGGATCGTCCACACGACGCCGTTGGACAAGCGCTCCTCGCGCAGAACGGAGGCGTAATCACGAGAGTTCATGAAGCCTTCGAGCGGAGAAAAAGCGCCCACAGCAATCATTTCAACGTCCGCGAGTTGGCGAGCGTTCAATTCGACCTGAGGGAGAGAAGAAGCCCGCGAGAGCCACTCTTCCTTGGCGGGGCCCTCTAATATGCGATTGACGAGCCGGCCTCCGTGGGCACGATTCAGTATCATAGGATTTCGATCAGCCTTGGTTACCTATTTGTCGCAACTCTGGTGCATCCTGGAGATGGCGCTCAGTCGTTTATAATACAGCACTTCCGTCATGATGCGCGAAGCCGTCCGCGAACAAAACAGGAAGGGAAACAAGACTTGAATGAGTGAACACAGGCATCCAAGGATCTGCGTTCTGGGCCTCGATTGCGCTGCGCCGGAGATTGCATTTGGCGATGAGCGGCTGAAGAACTTCAGGCGCCTCATGGCAACGGGAACTTGGGGGCGCCTCGAAAGCGTGATCCCCCCGATCACCGTGCCCGCATGGATGTGCATGGCCACGAGCCAGGATCCCGGGTCGCTCGGAGTGTACGGCTTTCGGAATCGCGCCAATTACACGTATGGGGGATTGAGTTTTGTGGATTCGCGTTCGATTCAGGAGCCTGCGATTTGGGACCATTTGGCGACCTACGGGAAGCGCTCCATCGTCATGGGGCTCCCTCCGGGCTATCCGCCAAAGCCTCTTGAAGGCATTCGCATCGGCTGCTTCCTGACTCCAGATCCAACGAAGAATGCTTATACCTATCCAGCAACGGTCGCGGAGGAAATACGGGAACTGGTAGGCGATTATGCAGTGGACGTCCCGGGATTTCGGACTGACGACAAGGCCTGGCTTCGCGAACAGATCTTCGAGATGAGCCGCAAGCACTGGAAAGTTGTGCATTGGCTGTTGAAAGAAAAAGAATGGGACTATTTTCACTACGTGGACATCGGTCTGGACCGCGTGCATCACGGCTTTTGGGATTCGTTCGATCGAAACCACATTCACTACAAGCCAGGAAATCCCTACGAGGAGGTGATCCCTGACTACTACATGTGGTTGGATGAACAGATCGGAGCTGTTCTCGACATGCTGGGTGACAAAGCCGTGGTTTTAGTGGTCTCCGACCATGGGGCGCAACGGCTTGACGGAGGTTTTGCGATCAACGAATGGCTGGCCCGTGAAGGATTGCTGGTGTTGGACGAGGCCCCGAGCGGAGTGACTCCCTTCGCGAAAGCGAAAGTCAATTGGGCCAAGACGAAAGTCTGGAGCGAAGGCGGCTATTACGCGCGCATCTTCTTCAATGTCGAAGGACGCGAACCGAGAGGGGTTATCCCTGCTGGGCAATACGAGGCGTTCCGCAATGATATGAAACACCGGCTTGAAGCGCTTACGGACCCGCACGGGGAACCTCTGAATTCTCTGGTGTTTAAACCGGAGGAAATCTACCGGCATGTCAGAAACGTCGCTCCCGATCTCATCGTTCACTTCGGCGGACTCTATTGGCGGTCTATCGGAAGCATTGGCCATGGCCGAGTGCATGTGGAAGAAAATGACACAGGACCCGACGCCTGCAACCACGCCCAATTCGGCACTTTTTTGCTCTACGCACCCGGCATGTCTCCTCGTGGAGAATACAAGGGCGCGAGACTTCTCGACATCTCACCTACTTTGCTCGATCTCGCCGCATATGGGATTCCTCCACTGATGCAGGGTCGGCCTTTGTTTCGTACCCAAAGTTAGAGGGAAAAGTGGTGTTCAGCTCTCGGCGAATGAACTAGTGGAGCAGAAAGCGGCTTCCGAGGACCAAAAGGCTCACCCCCGCTAGGCCCTCAGTGACCTGATGTGGCCCTTGCCCCTGAGTGTAGATTCGAGTTCAATTTGCGGCGGTCGCAGAGTTTGCGGATGAGGGGGAGAAAATATCCTGGCCATGCATAACGGAAGAGGGAATCACGGAGAATTTGTCCAAGATGGTCGGCGCAATATCAATGAGAGACGGATCCTGGTCTGCGATTCTCCTGTTGCTCAACAGAACGCCGGGTACGAGAGTGTGATCCATGCAATGATCTCCACTCCAGGGTTCCGTGTTGTCATCCAGGACGGTGGAATCAATCCCCCCAAGGACGCTATTCCACCCGACTCGGTAGCCCCGGTTGTAACCCACAATCATGTCTGGTGCCAGAGCCATCGCCGATCCTGAGTAAGCGTTTTCGGCCAAGTCCACACGGGTTATGGCTGGAAGTTGGTTCTTCGGATCGCGCACGGCCAGGAGTTTCGTGCTGATTTCGTGGAGGAGAGCGTCAGCTTCGCTGCCCGGATTCACGATTCCATTCTTTTCTCGTCCGCGAAGGTTCAAATAGAGCCCGTTCAATCCCAAGCCGTATGCGCGCGTTTTGGACCAATCGGCATCGCGAAAGATACTGCGCCCCTCGAGCGTCGCGCCAGGTTTCAAAACCAGATAACCGTTCTGCAGAAGCCAGGTGTTTAGATTGAACGCACGGCGGAAGGGAGCAAAACCGTGGTCAGAAAGCACGAGCACGGTCGTGTTCGTGTCTACCCGCTTCAGAATCTCTCCGAGAATGCCGTCCATTTGAACGTAGTAGTTTTCAAGCACATGGCCGTACTTGGCCGCGACTTCAGGGTCGTAGCCCGGATACTTGTCGTCCAAGGCGCGCCAGAACATGTGGCCATTTGTGTCTATGCTGGAGAAATAGTAGAG
>Ga0335079_10001857_pt1 | contig 24161 bp, 18 predicted proteins | sample Lox_Sample_33_FD_206719 | JGI IMG/M metagenome (GOLD analysis project Ga0335079, IMG submission 206719) | Soil microbial communities from Loxahatchee National Wildlife Refuge, Florida, United States - Lox_Sample_3.3 | ecosystem: Environmental > Terrestrial > Soil > Wetlands | place: USA...
CGCTCAACTCCCGCCAGACGGGCCTGGTCGTTTCCCCCCAGAGGCGTCTCAATCTGCCTCGTCCAACGCACCGTGAACTAGGGAAAAAGTACCTGAACCAGGCCCGCGTCAATGCCCATATGGGCAGCAAGTCAGTGAATTCCCAGACCCTAGGTGTTTGGCACGCTTTGTGCAGGTAATGAAGGGTCGAGTCCCTCGAAGAGGCGCTTAAAGCTAGCGCAGAGACGGAAGCAACGTCCTTTGGAGGCCCCATGGGAGCGGTGTATTCAAGCCAGTTTGGTGACAGCAACTTGCCGGGTCGCGAACCCGCTGCTGGACGCACGGTTCATCAAGTGAAACTCGGAGTCGGTTCATTCCGCATTCTGATTGCAGATGACCACGAGATCGTCCGGCGTGGGATCCGCTCGCTATTGGAACGGCATCCTGGCTGGGAAGTATGCGGGGAAGCCGAGGATGGAAGGGAAGCGATCACACAGGCGAAAGCCATGAGACCGGACCTGGTATTGCTCGACATTGGCATGCCCAACCTGAACGGTCTCGACGCAGCACGCCAGATAGCCGCGAGCTGCCCTCTGACCCACGTTCTGGTCCTAACGATCCACGATTCAGAGCAGGTCGTGCGCGAAGTGCTGGCGGTCGGGGCCCGAGGGTTCCTGCTTAAATCGGACGCCGGACGCGATCTGGTGTCGGCGGTGGAAGCACTGCAGCGCCATGGGACTTTTTTTACCTCCAAGGTCGCGGAGCTGGTGCTCGATGGATATCTGAATCCTCATCATGCAACGGAGCCCGCGCGCAATCGACTGACGCCGCGTGAGCGCGAAGTCGTGCAGCTTCTGGCGGAAGGCAAAACCAGCAAGGAAGTCGCCGTGACTTTGAACCTGAGCGTAAAAACAACGGAAACCCACCGAACCAACATCATGCGTAAGCTCGACCTGCACTCGGTTGCGGACCTCACCCTCTATGCCGTCCGCAACGGCATCGTCCAGGTGTTCTAGTCCTTATCCAGACGTCCGCCCGGCCAAGCCTCCTAAGGCGACTTCCGGCCACCCCTTAGGGACTTTACCGGATTCTTCGTTCGCTCGTCCGCGGGAATAATCTCAATCAACGACTCCAATGCCCTCCATCGTACGAATGCGTAGCGGACAGCAGCACTTCACAGGAGGTTTCCTACGGGTCCCATGAGACGGGTTCTGGCTGTATGTTGCGACGCGGAAAGCTGTCAGGCAATCGAAGACGCCGTCCAGCCCTGGAGGTTTGAAACCGTCGCCTGCCCGTCGTTTCAAGAGTCCATAAATCTTCTGGAGCGGGAAGATTTCACCTTGGTTTTCTACGAAGATGGCTGCAGTGACCAAACCTATCGTGACTTGCAGGCCATGCTCCGTAGCAGCAAAGCACCGGTCATTGTTATGACTCCTCTTGACGATCCGAAATCGGTATTTCGCGAGGCGATATCACTGGGAGCTTTAGACGTTCTCCCAAGCCCGTGCTCGAAACGGGACGTGCAGTGGATGGTGATTCGGGCCACCCAACACAAGCCTCTCACTCGGAGTCCGCAGTAAGCCTCTCCCCTTCCATTTTTCTCGCTCCTACCCATTTCCGAGCGTTCCGCCCAGACCATGAACCAAAGTGCAGGATTTCCACAGACTTCTAAGGTGTTCTCCGTATTGTAGGGGTACAGCTTTCGCTGTAGGGTGCGTACAGCGAACACCTTAGACCGTGGGGCACACGGAATCTTGCGGGCGTTTGGGGCTTTTATGAACGTGTTTGCTTCCCTGGCACAGTCAGCCGGGAATTGTGAGTACATTCTCGAGGCAATGGGTCGGCGCCGCTTCTTCTGGGCCGTATTGTTGATTTGGGTGGCGTGCTTCCCGGGAAGCCACGCGCTTCGTGCCACCGTTACTGCGGTATCGGTTCAGGCACCCAGTCTGGCCGGGAATGGGCTAACCAGCCTTACCTCACCGGTTCATTTTCAAGCCACGGCAGAAAGTGACTTGAGCATCACGGGATACGTCATCTATGTGGATGACCAGAACGTGTATCAGAACTCGGCACCTCTGCTGGACGCCTTCGTGGTGCTTTCGCCGGGGGTTCACTACGTTTATGTGAAGGCCTGGGACTCCAGCGGTTCATTGGCAAGCACGGCGACTTACGGCATGAGCGTTTCCAGCTTCGCCCCGCCCCCGCCCCCTCCCGGCGCCACGCGCCGGATGCGACTGAGTGAGAACGCTTCCCGGTGGGTGGTTGATAACGATCCTGGTGTCGGGGGGAATTGCAATGATGGCAGCATGGCGCCCTTCCCCAGCAGTTCCGATCCCAACACCACAAACTCGCCCGACGCGCCACGAGGCGGCCTGCACCTGGTGCTAGCGAGCAAATGCCAGTATGATGACAGCCTTTTCTATCTCAAGGACACCAGCAATCCGTCCCCCTACGCCGGCGACACGAATTTTCTCTGGGATTTCTGGTTCTACATTCCCACGACCACTCAGACTGCGAATATTCAGGCTTTGGAGTCCGATTTTTTTCAGGCCTTGCAGTTAAGCGACGGTGTCCACGAATTCATGTTCGGATCGCAGTGTAATTACGGAACGAACCAATGGCAGCTGTGGCTGCCGCAGAATGGAAGCCTCACTTGGGTCAACGCTGGCGTGGCGCCATGCGAATTTAGCAACGGAGCATGGCACCACGCCACGTATTTTCTACAGCGGGTGACCCCAAGCGGGTACCAGAAGATTCCGGCGAACTTCGATCCGTCGAGCGACACCAACACCAGTCTGCGATTCGGCACCCTGACTATCGATGGCAACACTGTGTACCTGGGCGCCCTCTCTAACTCAACCGTTCCGAACAGTCCTCCGTGGTCCCCTGTCCTGGGAGTGCAACACCAGCTGGATAGCGCGGTGAGCGGAGTGACAATCGAAGAGTACGTGGATAAGGAGTCGCTGACGGCCTGGTAGAGTCTAGCCCTCCCCCTCCCCACCTACAGAGAGTGGAGGATTCGCCGAGCGCCAGGTCACGCGTGACCAGCGCCGGAAGGATTCGTGTTCCACGAAAGATCCTAAAGCGCGTTTACGCTCAGCCAGGGCAAACCAGCGAAGGTATTGTCGAACGACGCTTGGCATCGTCATCCGCACCGCCGCGGCAAAGTTCTGAGCTGACATGGATCGCTGCAGGGCCGATGACTCGAGAATCTCCGTCAGTTTCTCTGCGAGATCTGTGGCGTCGCCAGTTTTGTAGAAGCTCACGGACATGTCTTCATCCGCTGCCATCGTCCTGAAATCGGGAATGTCGGCGCATACCATGGGGACGCCGTATTCGCAGGCCTGATGGGCCGGACCGCTGGAGCCGGTCGCAGAATCGTAGGGCATTACTACTACACTGCTGCCGCGAAACAGGGCGGGAATTGCGTCTTCGGCTACATAGCCGCAGAACTCAATCCTGGGATTTTCTTTGTGTTCTTCGCGGATCGACTCCCAGTAGCCCGGCTTCGTGTGGTGGTTGGCGCCGGCGATGACCAGGCGCGCCGTGGGTACGCGTTCCAACACCTTAGGAAACGCTTCCATAAGGGTTTCCAGCCGTTTGTACGTTCCCCAGTGTCCGATCGCCAGGATGCGATGATCGGGGTTAGCCCTCTGCGAAAAATCGGGTGGAACAGGACGGGAAGCGAATACTCCGTGGGTTCCGAGTAGAACGTTACTGGCCGAGTATTTTTCCAGCAATGTGCGTTGGTACGCGGACAGCAGAACGGTTACGGAATTGGCCTTAAGCAGCGCCCTTGTGGCCATATCGCTGCCAATCCGAAAGAGTCGTTCCTGGCGGACGCCCGCGCTGTTGAAATCCACGTGCTCAAGGATGTGATGCAGCGTGACATGCGCATAACAGCCGAGGGTGCGAGACAATGCTGGTACACAAAGGCCGGCGAAGGCGGCCAGTGGATGGTCCTGGGTGCCGAACGTCGAGAAGACGAGATTGAACCAGACCACATCAGGCTTGAGTCTGTGAATGGTGTTTAGCAGGCGAAGCGGGGTTGCCAGATGGTTGAAATCCCAGCAGCGGACCACGTTAAATCCGGGAAGTTCCCTGTGCTGGTTCAGAGGCCTGCCATCGCCGTCGGTGGCAAATTCGTAATCCGCCAGTTCGTCGCCGAGAATCGTCAATCGGACAAGCGGGTCCTGCTGCAGTTCTTGCGCGAGGTGGAAGGCATATTCGTTCAGTTGCCGCCCGCTTGGGGGAAAAGCCGTCACTAGACAAATCTTCATCGGGTCCCAAATTCAGAAAAGGGTGATGCCGACGTAGGGCCTGAACTGTTGATTGTTGCCGCCTTCAAAGTTGAAGAAGTCCTCCTGCTGCACTCCCACGGAGAAACGAATGGGGTAGCGAAGGCTGACCTGGCCATTTTCGTCCTTGTAAGTACGGTGAATCGGCATTGCGTAGGAAACGGCAAAGCCGCTCTGCACAGCGTCGTAGGCGTGAAAGCTCATGTTTCGCGAGTAGGCGACGTTGCCATCAATTCGCCAGTTTCGGGTAGGCGTGAACTGAAGGCTCGCCGCTGGCCGCAGAGCCTGAGCGATGGCAAAATTCGCGCCCTCTACCCGCCACGCCCGAAGGTCCTCAGCGACCACGCGAAGAGTGAACCGCTCGGTCATGCGCCGTTCGATGCCGGCGTAGGCCGACGTGTAATAAAATTCGCGGCTGATTGGATTGAACTGCTCGTCACGTGCACCCCAGCCGGTCACGAAGGCCGTACGTCCCCACGGCCGGCCGACACGAAAATCCACCGCCGCACTGAGATCCCGGGAATGCAGAAGGCTCTCGGTAAAGGGGCCAGCCTCGCGGATGGCATAGCCGCTAACCGAAACCATGTTAAAAAAAGAACTGGTTGTCATATAGACAAACTGGCGGAACAGGTTCTGATTCATGTCGAACGGATCTTCCGAGTCGCGCCGAATGGTTGCCTGGATTCCGGTGTTGAACTGGAACACGTTGCCACCAAGGTGCAAGGTGGGATTTATCCCGAAGTTGAACGAATAGTCCGTCGTGTCACGATTCACGATCGCATCGGCGCTGGGCAGCGATATCTGGCCCCGCGCATTTCGCACCTGAAAAAAGCCGCTGGCGTCGGGAAAATTGCCGAGGTGGAGATGATAGGCAGCAGTCCACTGCGTCTGGATAGAAGAGCGCGGCAGGGGCAACAGGTTTTGCCGCCCCGGTATCGGCTGCACGACGTCGAGTTTCGCATCGAGAGGGTAGACCGTGGTGTCCTCAAAGATCGGGGACACGGAGAAATCCGTGAGAACGCTGACAGTGCGGTTGAGCCTTAATCCTTCGTCGGCTGCAGCCTGTAGCATTTCGCGGTCCGCGGTCTCATCCTGCCCCGCAGCATCCGCGGCCTGCGCAAATGCGGTTAATGCTTGCGCATTCTGATGCTCCTGACGATAAACATTGGCCTTCGCCAACAAATACTGGTAGCTGGGCTCGGTACTGTCAGTTTGTGCGATCGAGGAAATCTCGCTTTGCGCGCGGACTGTGTCTCCAAGCGCAAGGTCGGTGTTGGCTAAGCCGACACGCGCCTCAGTCTCTGAGGCGCCGTCCGTAAGCGCCTGCTGATAGTAGGTTTGCGCCAGTTGAAAGTCGTGCATGCGCAGGAACAGGTCGGCGATTTCGATCCATTGGTGGCCGGTGGGCGGAGGCGAAGTTCCCACACGAGCGTCCATAAGGCCAAGGGCGATTTGCCTGCGCGCATCGTCCCACTCCCCTTGCAAAGCCAATTGCCTGGCGACCGCCAGGCGAACGCCCAGATGGTCACCGTTGGGGACCGCGAGCGCCTCCTCAAATCGTTGCATGGCCGCTTCCTGATCCCCGAGCACGCCGAGAGCCTCGCCGGTAGAAACCAGAATCGCTGTTTGTTCCGCCGGCGTTCTCGTTGCAGTGCCCTGCACTCGGCTTTCCGCGAGTTGAACATTCTGTAGTGTGTTGTCCCGATCGTGCAGTTGAGCGTAGGAGCGTGCCAGCTTCGCGTAGACGTTGCTGTCGTCGGGAGTCAATTTCTCCGCTGCGCGAAACTCCTCGATGGAGGCGTTGTACTGGTTCAGGCCATACAAGGTATCTCCCAGCGCCAAATGAAGTCCGGCGTTCTCCGGCGAAAAGCGCAGAGCAATACGATACTCGGCGGCCGCTTTTAGCAATGATCCCTCGTCCCCATACGCCGTCGCGCGGATCAAGTGAATTGGCTCCGAATCGCCCAATTCTTCCTGGGCCATTTGCACCTGGCGCAGGGCGACGCGCGGACGGTGAAGGTCCAGGCTGGTGTAGGCCAGACCCAGGTGCGCCTCGCCGTTCTTGGGTTCGAAATGCAACGCTGTCTGGAAATCTGCGGCGGCGGGCGCGGGTTCATGCAAGTCCTTCAACACATATCCACGGTTTACGTAGGCCGTGACGACGTTGGGATCACGCTCCAGGGCACGCGTGAAGTCCTGCTTCGCCTGTTCCAGCATGCCTGAATGTTTGTGAACGTATCCCTCGAGCAGGGGGATATCCGGTTCTTTCGGCAACGATTGGTCGTAACGCAGAGTCAGGTTCAGGAGTTCTTCATATTGCTCCAGGTGGAGCAGGTCGTAGCCCAGATAAACTACAACATCGCGATCCCCCGGTAATCGCTTGATTGCTTCTCTTCCCACCTCGGCGGATTTTTCATACTCTCCAATCCAGCTTAAGTAGCGCTCCTTTTCCCGCAGCACAAAAGGCGCCTGCTGCATTTCGGGCGACGCATGACTCAGCCAGTCTGCAGCGAGATTAAAACGTTTGGCTTCAATGGCCGCATTCATACCGCCGGCAATGATCAGGCTGTTTGCCGGCTCGAGGCTATACGCCTTGCGGTAAGAAGCTTCAGCCTTGGAAAAATTGCGCTGCGAAGTATAAAGGTCTCCCAGGGCGAGGAAGGCGACATAGGATGTCGGGTGAGCGGCAGCCAGCCGCTCGAAATATTTTTCGGCTTCTTTATTGTTCCCAGTTTCACGAGAGACGAAACCCAGGGACGTTAACGCCATGCGGTTATTGCTGTCGATCGCGAGAATCTGGCGATAGATCACAATCGCATCCTGCGGATGACCGAGTTTGACCATGAGGTCACCGCTTAACTGCAAATTGTTGGGATCCTTGGGGTTGAGCGCCAACGCGTCTTTGATGTCATTCTGGGCGCCGTTCAGATCGCCAGCGTACATCTTTACTGTGGCGCGCAAACGTAGGAATTCAGGCCGCCCGGGACCGCTTATATCGAGCGCGCCGATCTCGGACTGGGCGTCTTGCAGGTGCTTCTGGGCGGACTCCTGATCTTGCCCGCTTCGGTAAAGCTCCACCAGGCTTATGTGCAACTGTATGCCGTACAAAGGCCCCTCAGCCGGATCTGGAGGCATGGCCGCCAAAGCCGTGTTGTATTCACGGATGGCTTCCTCGTTCTGGTCGCGAAGTCGCGCAATCTCTGCACGAAGCGCGTGCAGGCGATAGTGTGCAGCGTCAATCGCTGACGCACGCTTGAGGAACGGCTCGGCGCGCTCAACCGTTCCGGTGTTCAACTGGGCCTGCGCCGCCGATAGCTGCAGGTTGATATCGCCGGGAGCGGCGGTCGCCGCCTCGGCATACAGCTTCGCGGAATCCTCCGGCTTGCCAGCCAGTTGGTACGTGTACGCCAGTTCAGCCTTAACCTCGGGGTTGGGATTGCGAACCGTCTTCAAAGTGGCGATTGCGGCTGAGTAGTTCCCCGTCTCACGATAGAAGCCAGCCAGCGCCCGTTGGACCTCGAGGTTGTTAGGTGCGTGCGACTTGGCCAGTTCGAGATAGCGGTTGGCCCGATCAAATTGCTTCATACGCTCGAGCGAGAGGGCAAGCAGCAATTCCACACGCCCAGAGGGCTGGGCGGCCTCAGCCCTCTCCAGCACACTGAGTGCCTGATCGTATTTTCCGGACTGCAGGAGAATCTCTCCCAGGACCTCGGCGTCGTTCGTCCGTTTGGGATCTCTGGCTAGCACCTGGGTCAGGGTGCGTTGCGCCTCGTCGAGCTGGCCCATGAGTCTGTAAGTTTGCGCCAGGCCCGAAAGTCCATCCAGAGAGGATGGGTTTAACCGGAGGCCCTGGTTGTAGGCATCGAGCGAAAGCTGAGCCTTTCGGTTCAGGCGCGCGGCATAGCCCAGCAAGAACCACATTTGCGGATCATTAGGAGCCGACTGGGTTGCGCGTTGCGCGTAGTCGAGCGCAGCGGCATAGTTGCCGCTCTTGAGAGCCTGCTCGGCAGCTCGGGCGAGGCGCGCGTTTTCAATGTTCGATCCCCATCCCAGAGGTTTTTGCGGGGATGTCTGCTGGGTATTGTTTTGGGGCTTTGGGGGCGCTTCTCCTCCGATCTTGTAAGTCTGCGCGGCGAGGGGACGAGCGAGGGTCAGCATCAGCAGGGAAATACACACGCACTCGCGATGATCGTGCCGGAAAATCAATAGTGCACCCAAAGCGCTCAAAGTTTCAGCCTTCTTCGATTCAGGACCAGCCTTAAGCGTTGGCTTGAAATGGAGTCCCGTATGCGGTATCAGGAGCAACCCTAGTCCTCTGCATGGAATCGAAGTCCGGCGGGAGGGAACTGTGCACAGGGTTGGGTCTGTTAGCGCACTGCAGCGCCCCATGCCGGTGAGCATCGCGTTCCTGGCTGCATTTGTGGTTCACCTGCCCTTGCTGCTGATGAAGTTGCCGTTGAAGTCGTACGACACAAATTTCCACATCTTCTTCGCTTCGCACTACGCCCAGCACTGGTTCGATCCGTGGAACCCGAAGTGGTATGCCGGCTTTTCGCAGACGACCTATCCACCCCTGCCACAGCAGTGGACGGCGCTGTTTTCGTATCTGACCGGGCTGGATATGGCGTACATGCTGGTCCAGTTCATAGCCATCCTGCTGCTGGCACTCGGCGTCTATCGCTTCGCTCAACTGTGGGTCGACCGGCGCGCCGCTTCCCTGGCTGCTCTTGCCAGTGTTCTTCTTGGGTCGGAATGTTTTCTGGTTTACTCGGCCGGTCAACTCTCTACTACTTTTGCCGCCCCTTTGTACTTGAACGCGTTACCCTACCTCTATCAGTGGATTCGTCATAACAATTGGCGATCGCTGTTCAAGGGTGCAGCGTTGAGTGTGGCCGCAGCCGCGGCACACCATGCCACGCTGTTATTTGGAGCCTTCCTATTCGCGGTGCCGGTTTTCGCCCTGGCCCTTATGGACCGCAGGAACGGCGAACGCGCATCTCTTTCAGGCGTCTTGTTCCGAAGCACAATAGCCGCGGTGTTTGTGGGTGTAGCGATTGCGATAGTTCTCGCGCCATTTTGGATCGCCCTCTATAACTACCCGGTAACGCAGACGCCGATCCCGCACCCCAGCCGGTCAAACTACCTGTTTAATCCCGAGTGGGGTCTGAACTACTTCGTTATTCCGTATGGAGCGATCATCCTTGCGCTGCCGTGGATTGTGTGGCGGGGTTCCATGATGCCGCGGCTTCGACCTCTCTTGCTGGGATTCTGGCTGGCCTTTCTTATGGGCTTGGGAGGCACTACGCCAGTTGCGCGAATGCTGCTGGGACGCGCATTTGAAGTGCTGACCATGGAGCGTTTCGCTTATTGGGCCAGCCTTCTCGCTCTCCCGTTCGTGGGGCTGTTGGCGGTGGAATTGATTGAGCGGTTTCGATTCAAGGCGGTTGTGGGCCTCACATTAGCCGCTGGCGTCAGTTGCGCTATCGCAGTTGCATGGGCGACCTATCGGCCGGCGGATGCCAGTGATTTCAAGGTTGACTCTGTCGCCTCCTGGCTAAACCGCGATGGTCACGATCACTACCGATACATTACGCTCGGATTCGGGAACAAGATCTCACGGCTGGCAGTCCTGACCGACGCAAGCAGCCTGGACGGTGAATGGAACTCGGGCCGCATGCTGCCGGAATTGACGCAGCACGGTGCGGGTGCATTGACCAGTTCCAAATATTTTGGCAAGCCTGGTCTCGATGCGCTCAATGCAATACTCCGGCACGCAGACCACTATGGCCTGAAGTGGGTTTTCCTGCGGGATCCCTACTATGAACCGCTGCTGGTATTCGCGGGCTGGCGAAGAGTGGATGACCTGGAGGATCGCACGATCACGGTCTGGAGCAAGGACGATGTTCCTCCCGCCACCCCGGTGAATGCACCGCAGGTCCCGCCGGCTTGGCACGGCCTGCTGTGGGGCATTCTGCCGATCGGGAGCAGTATCGCCGCTATGTTGCTGGTTCTCCTGCCCGACAAGAAGCCGGTCCGAGCAGGGGTTCCCCGGACCGAATCTGCGAGCGAGGGGTTAGCCCTGGGAAGGCTGATTTCATGACCGGAGGACGCATTCTCGCATTCTTTATCGGGGCAGCGACTTTCGTTGCGGTGGCTCTGGGCGCGCTGTTTCCGATTCCATCGGCAGTCGTTTCGGCAGGTAGCGGCACCAGTCTGCTGCGACCACCGTCATCACCGCAGGTCGCGGTGGAGACCCTGGTTGACCAGATACGACGCCGCGACTGGGATGCGGCCTACCAGAGCCTGTCTAACCGCGGCGAGTTTACCGAAGAGCAGTTTGTGCGTGATCTGACAGGCGCTTACTCCAGTTTGCGCAGCTACGCGGCGCTGGACGGTTTCGACTTCACTCCTCTCCATGCCTCCGCTGACGCTGCCGAGATGCGTGTCAGCCTGCGCTGGTCCACTGTCGTCGGTACCTTCCAGGATGTCCGGAACCTGCGACTAACTCGCACCGGCGATCAATGGCACGTCGCATGGCCGATTGTTCTCGAACCGCGAGTGCCGCCGCAGGTGATTCCCGTGAACTATCTGCGATGGGATGTGATTTACCGCGGCCCGGAAGATGACTGGGGCGCGCAGGATGTCGAGTCTCCCCATGTTCGTATTGTGGATATGCATCCCGTGGATCGGGGAGGCGGCGTAACTCTGCTGGGAGAACTGCTGAATGAAGATGTTGTTCCGGCCTTTGTGTCCGTCAAGGCGACTCTGCTTGCTCGTGACGGCAAGGCGATCGCAACGGAGGATGCTTTTGACGAGATCTCTCACGTTCTCCTGCCAAAGCAAGTAACCCCGTTTCGTATTGATTTCCCAGGAGTCAGGCTGGCGGCGGTGGACAGCGTTCGCATGAACCCGTCATCGAGCCTGGTGGCGGCTTCGGCAGATCCCGTGATCGCAGTGGAAGACCAGAAAATGACAGGACTGCCACAGCCAACGCTCACCGGGCAACTAGAGAACCAGAGCGGGCAAGTAGTGAATATCGCGCATGTGTTGGCAACGCTTTATGACAATAACGGACAGATCGTCTGGGTAACGGATCAGTATGCCAATCGAGCATTGCTGCCGGGAACGCCTCTGCCCTTCGCGATCGGCATACCCGCGGACATCGCGTCTCGAGTGAGCCGCTACCGCGTCGTCACCAGTAGTTACACGGCAAGCCGTTTTCAATGAAGGCTCATTACCAATCAGTCTTGGCAGGATGCCTCATAGCTGCGGCCGCAGCATGCACCGCGTCGCAGACCAATTCCTTACAATTTCCCTCGACCATCGAAGCCGGCACACCATTTTCCGTGTCAACCACGGGCAGCGGAGGTGCCGTCCTGTATATCGTAGGCCCCGGACAAGTGATACGGCGTGAGTTGCATCGTGGCGAAACGGTCGCGTTCGGTCAAGGGGAAATTCACAGCGCGGGGCATTACGCGGTGGTGCTCACCGGGTCTTCTCCCGCAGAGACTGCAGAACTCGATGTTACAGCGGCGCAACAGCCCTCGGCGTTGAGCTTTCTCGCGAAGCCTTCCCGGCTGCCGGTCGATGAGCATGATGGCATCAGCGGGGTTGCATATGTCTTCGACGCGTTTCGTAACCTGATCCTCAAGCCTGCAGATGTTTCATTTGATCTGTCGGAGGCCGGCAAGCCGGCAGTGGCGCAGACGGCGCAAACCCACAATGGCGTCGCATGGGTAAGGCTGGATTCCGCACCGAAAGCGGGAATTGCCCAGTTCGAGGCCCGCGCCGGAAACGTCACGGAAAAGCGCATCGTGCAACAGGTTCCCGGCGAGCCATGCCAGTTGCGGATGAATGCGCACGGAGCCGGTGGGCGCATTGCCGTGCAGACAGATCCGCTGCTGGATTGTCGGGGCAACGCTGTTCCGGACGGTACTATCGTCAGCTTCAAAGAGACTTTTTCCGGCGGAGAAACCACAGTCGATGTCCCTCTCAAGCGGGGAGTGGCCCAAACGACCTTGCCGGCCCACGATGGCGCGCTCATCTCGGTCGCAACGGGAGTTGTGATGGGTAACGAAATCCGTTGGCAGGGAGGACGATAATGGCGATCCGGCGGCGGAGAATACTGCCTGTCGTCTACACGATCCTTGCCACGCTTGCCTTGTCGGCCCTGGACCAGCCCACAGTGCGCGTTGCGCCGACGGACGCAGTTGGACCGCGTACGCTGGAGACGCAGACAAAAGACGCTATCGTGCGAGACTATCTTGCGGCGTGGCAGGCGCTTAGCGGCGCGCTCGCCGAGAACAATGCCAGCCTGCTGGATGCGAATTTCGTTGGCGATGCCCGCCAAAGACTGCGTGACACTATTCGTGACCAGCAGAAGCTGGACCTGCGAGTGGAATACAACGATCGCAAGCATGACATCAGCGTAGTCTTCTATTCTCCTGATGGGCTTTCGATCCAGCTTGTCGATAAGGCGGAATACGACCTCGAACTGTTCGATCACGACAAGTTGCAGGCCACAAAGCATATGCAAACCCCCTACCTGGCCGTTTTGACACCAACTGAGGTGCGTTGGAAGGTACGAATTTTTCAAGCAGCGCAATAACTTAGCGCGACCTCAGGGAATTGCCTGACAACGCCCTCCCGTCCCGGTTCATCTGATGAAAGGCGTGCCTCGAAGGAGTTTTCAGATGATCTCTGTGGTAGTGCCCATTTACAACGAAGAGGAAATTCTTCCCCAGCTGCATGACGCTGTGGTCAACGCCATGACTGAAGTGGATGAAAGCTGGGAGGTTGTGTACGTAAATGACGGCTCGTCTGATATGTCCCTGGATTTGCTGCGGGCGCTGCAGCAGGGGGATCCGCATGTCGTAGTCGTAGAACTATCCCGCAACTGGGGCCACATGGGTGCGTTATGGGCGGGAATGCAAACCGCGCGAGGGGATGCTGTCGTCCTCATGGACGGCGACCTTCAAGACCCACCCGAGATCATCCCCGAGATGGTGGCCGCATGGCACAACGGCGCTCAGGTCGTGACTACAGTCCGGCGAAGCCGGCAGGAACACCGCAAGCTGCTGTCGGTGTTGTTTCCTTTGTTCTACAGGGTTTTGGGAGCTCTTTCTGACTTTCCCATTCCGCTGAACTCGGGAATTTTTGGCTTGCTGGACCGCCAGGCTCTGGACTCGATCAATTCTCTGCAGGAGGCCAACCGTTACCTTCCCGGCTTAAGGGCCTGGGTGGGGTACCCCACGGCGATCGTTTATTACGATCGGCAGGACCGCGTTGGCGGTGAAGGCAAGCTGACTTTCCTCAGCCGCATCAAGTATGCGATGGATGCGATTACCAGCTTCAGCTACAAGCCCCTGCGTGTCAGTTTTGTGTTGGCTTCGTTCCTGTTTCTTGCGTCCCTGATCGTTGCCGCAGCCAACTTGTTTTCTGCCACCGGTTCGTGGGGATATGACGCGATTGCAGCGATCTTTCTCACGGGTGGACTTTTGCTTTTCTGTTTGGGCGTCCTGGGCGAGTATGTGGGACGGGTATACGACGAGGTGCGCGGGCGCCCGCTTTCGATCATCAATCGGGTGCATGAGTACAATCGGTCGTATGCGGGTCAGTTGCTTTCTACGGCAGGTAAAGTAGACCGCGAGAACGGCTCCGTCCAGCGCATCTATCCCGCTGCCTAGCCGGCTGGCTAAGGACGCGAACGACCGTTGGATTGGGACTGCGAGCTGCATTTTGCGAGTCCGCGTTCGATCGCAGTGCCTTCCTCATAGTCGTTCCATGTTGCAATGAGCAAGAACGGCAATGGATGATCCGGTTTTGAGTACTCTCGAGCAAGGCTAAGAGTATTTGCCAGAGTCTGCCCACAGCGCTGTGACATCCGCCGACCCAGCCCCCAGCTAGCTTTGCTGTCGTCAAACCCGGCCCAAGCCGCCCCCACCGCGATTTTGTCTGGATATTTCGAGTGCATCTTTCCGTAAAACTCGCGCAGATAATCCTCTCCCCAGTTGCTTCCATCCTTCGCCCATCCCTTTTCCCCGGGATTGACCCAGGCGAAGAAGCCGTCAAAGGAGTCCGGGTAGGCAGTTGACCTGTATTCGTAAATCAGCAGCGGCCGAGGGCTCCAACTGTCGGTTTCCCGCCGGACCTGGTTCCAATCCGTACGGCCGGCTTTGGGAAAGATGAAAATGACGGGCCGATCCTGGTACGTGAGATATGCTTGGCGCCCGGGTGCATTGGAAGCGAGATACGTCGCCCGAAATTTGGCGAACGCGGCAAGGGCGTCGTCGGTTGCTTCGCTAGTCTCGCCGCCGGATTCGTCATACATCATGGCAATCTTGAAATCCTTCTCACCGGCGGCAGATTGCATCAAAGCGTAGTTCTGATCCAGAAATGGTTCCCGGTCTCCATACCAGTCCACGACAAATCCAGAGATCCCCAGATCCTTGGCTTCGTCGATCTGCTTGCGGATCTCACGCGGGTCTTGAGAGGAGTATCCGACGGCAATGTGCTGCGGATGGCCGAACCACGGTTCATACACGGCGAGCAGGCTCGGATAACCCTGCGTGGATTGGATATTCGAGCGCAGGGACGAGAGCAAACTGGTGTGGGTGCAGCCTTCTACCAGTAACAGAAGCAGCACTGCAAAGATATCTCGAAGACGATGTGCCATAGGGTATGTGTGATTTAGAGGCCTGCGGTTCGAGTGGGGTTGTCATCGACAAGAATGCACTCCCTGGCCGGGCAGCGCGCCGCTTGTTATCCGCATCAGAAAGAGCTCTGCAAGGGCGGCATCCGTAGCTTCGCACCTTTCCCGCGGGCCGTTCCGAGGCTTGAGAATGATAGCAGTCGGCAATTCTCAATCCAGCAATCTCCGCGCCCGGATATTGTCCGGCAGTTTCGTGTTGTTGGGCGGATCTGGGCTGGTCACGGGCATCAACTTCGTCTACAACATCGCCGTGGCCCGCTTTCTCGGGCCTACTGGCTTTGGTCACGCCACCGCGGTTTATACCCTCCTGATTCTCATCTCCGCAGTTACCCTCTCTTTTCAGATCGTTTCTGCGAAGATCGTCGCACAACAGAGCTCGCCACAGGCGAGAAGCACCGCCTATCGAGCCTTCCAGAGAGGTTCATGGGTCACTGGGATACTCATTGCTTTGCTCCTGGTGTTGTCGCGCAACGTGGTTTCGAGATACCTCAATTTGCCGAGTCCGACTCTTGTGCTTTGGCTGGCTTTGGGTGTGGCGTTTTATGTTCCACTGGGAAGCCGGCGGGGCTATCTCCAGGGAGCATGCAGCTTTGGCCACCTGGCCACGAACCTGATCGTGGAAGGCTTCTGCCGGTTGTGTGGATCCCTGCTATTCATCGCGCTGGGGTGGGGAGTTTCTGGAGTTATTGCCGCAAACGCTGCCGCGGTCGCAGTCGCGTATGCCTGCGCAGTTCCAAGGTTGCCGGCGCCCGAGCCGTACGATCTGCGAATTCCGGACGCGTTCCGCGAGGCGCTGCAGGCCATCGTTTTTTTCGTTGGCCAAGTAGTCATCAACAACTGCGACATCGTGCTGGTGAAGCACTTCTTACCCCCGGTCCCCGCGGGCCTGTACGCCGCAGTGGCATTGGTCGGCCGAGTGATTTTTGCTTCATCGTGGGCGATCGTGAACACAATGTTCCCTATCGTGGCTGGAACCAGCCCAAAAGACCGTAAGGGGCACAATGTTCTCGGAACCTCGCTCTTCCTGGTGCTGGTGCTTGGCAGCGTGTTAGCGCTGAGTTTACGGCTTGCGCCAGCCTGGATTTGGAGCACCCTGTTTGGTCCCCAGTTCGCGATGGCTGGGAAATACAATCTCCCATACCTCCTGGCCCTGTATGCCGTCACAACCTGCGTCTATTCGCTGAGTGTGGTGATGATTGCGTACGAGATGTCATACCGGATCGCCAATACGAGCTGGGTGCAGCTCGCCTTCAGCGGCGTGCTCATTGCGGGCATTTATCGCTTCCATTCCTCCGTGCAGCAGGTAATTCTGGTTCAACTGCTGATGATGGTTGCTCTCCTGGCGGTGGTCGCCGTGCCGTTCCTCAGAAATGCGCTGTCGCACGTTCCCGATGAAACTGCCGACCTGGACCTGGATCGTCTCCGCCTGATTCGGCGCGTTTCGGAGGACGAGGTCATCGCAGAGTTTCTGAAAAATGATTTCCACAACCCAGAGTTTGAGGAATATCAGAAGAGCCTGGCCAGCCTGGTCAACCGCCCGGATTTCGGCGATGCAGGCGATAATCTGCGCCGCCGCGCGCTGCTGTTTATCCGGCACGGGACCTTGTGGCGCGAGCTCCCCAAGGACACGGAGTGGTTTGAGTTAGAGGTCCGTGCCGCGGACATGTCCCGGATTCGCGTATTTCCCCGGGCACAATGGCGAAAACTGGCCCGGGGAAATTTCGCCATGACTGAGGTATTGCGGTCCTTCGAGTCTGGCCAACGAAACAGCCTCGAAAGGAACTTCCTTTCCAAGATCTGGTACATCAGCGACTGGCTTTGCCGCGACACGGATCCCGGGACCGTATTGCTGATCGGCGTGAATGAGACGAGCCCGCTAACGATTCTGGACGGTAACCATCGGCTGGTCGCAACTCTGCTCAACGTGCCCGAGGCGATGCACAAGCTCCGGTTCCTGTGCGGCCTCTCACCAAATATGGCGCGCTGTTGCTGGTACGAGACGAACGTGGCCACGCTCTCGCGCTATGCCGCAAATCTCCTGCGCCATGTGGTGCATGATCCGGAAGCTGAACTCGCACGCCTGCTGCAGAGCTCGTAGTTGTTCGTCACTCTCGGTCTAGCAGCGATGAACACAACGCCAGGTCGGGTTGTAAGGGAAATGTGATTCAGGAAGTACAGTTTGGACCGGATAGACCCCGTAAGCCGAGCTCTTTAGATTTCCTACAGACTACACGGAGGTTCATCCTTCGGAGTCGAAAAATGGAGAGCTTGGAATGATCAAGGAGAATCGAGTCGTTGTCCTGCAATTGCCCGAGAGACTGGTCCAAGGGAAAGCGCAGCTATTTTTCCAGGAAATTCAAACCTGCCTCACATCAGACCGGCCTCGACTGGTATTTGACTTCTCTGCTTGTCACCAACTGGACAGCGCTGGATTGCAGATGCTCTTGAATAGTGCGGAAGAGGTCATGAAGCGGAACGGAGACCTGAAACTGGCGGCTCTGCGCCAGGAATTGGCGAGGGTCCTGGAGCTAACCCGGATCGACAGCCTTTTCGAGATATTTGAGAATGCAGCCGCTGCTGTCGAAAGCTTTTATCAGCTACCGGTGGATTTCCTGCAAACCACAACATCGTCTGAGGGACCATTTCAGGAGAGCGGAAGCCTGCTGTGATGTGGATGCGTCGGGGCGCGATTTCGGGGCTAACTACCGCCCATGCCAGAGGCGGAGAGCAAAAGTGCGCCCGGATCCCGCGCATCCTGGCGATAATTGTCGCTATCTGCGTGGCCAGCGCATCGGCACAGACTACCGGTGCGCAACAGGAATTGCCGGATAGTCCGAGCGCCACCATCGCACAAGCGACAAGTCAGGCACAGTCCTCGCAGCCCGCGGCGAATCAGTCACAGCCCCCAACGAATCAGACACAGCCGTCGCAGGCGCCGACGCAAAGCCCCCAGCCAGCACAAAAGCCCGGTCCGCCGCAGAAGCCGCTCGGCACGGCGGCCGCAGAGGGGACGAGCGTGACCGGTGTTGCAGCTTCCAATGCTTCGGGCGCGGCGATTGCGCCGGCCAAACAAAAGCGCCTGCGCAGCCTTATCATCAAGGTGGGTGCCATCGTCGGCGCCGGCGTAGCTATCGGAACGGTGGCTGCGCTTTCGGCGGGCAGTCCCAGCAAGCCACCGGGAAGCCACTGACAACTCGGCGGGCATGATGCGTCACGACATTTCGAGCGAACGAAAATTCCCCCTTCTCATAAGCTTCTCCGGCATTGACGGGAGCGGTAAGAGCACCCAGATCGAGCTCATCCGCGAGTATTTGGCGCAGGCGGGTCTGCGTGTGCGGCTGCTTGCGTTCTGGGATGACGTCGCGACAGTAACCGGTTTGCGAGAGTTTGCCGGTTTCACGCTGTTCGGCGGTGAACGCGGCGTGGGCGCTCCCGGCCGTCCCGTAAATCGCAGAGACAAGAATGTCCGATCCTGGTATTTAACCCTGGTTCGTTGTGGGCTCGATCTTCTCGACGCCTTCTCACTTACCCTCGCCGTTGGCAAGGCGCGTCGAAGTGGCGCTGACGTGGTTGTTTTCGACCGTTATCTCTACGACGAATTGGTCAATCTTCCGCTGGAACGGCGACTGGTACAGCTTTATGTGCGCCTGCTACTAACTCTGATACCCCGTCCTGCCGTGGCCTATCTGCTTGATGCAGAGCCGGGCGATGCACGGGAACGCAAGCCTGAGTATCCAATGGAGTTTCTCCACGAAAATCGGGCTTCCTATCGCAAGCTTAGCCAGATCGCGAAACTGACAGTCGTGGCTCCCGGACCGGCGCCTGAAGTCGCGGATATAGTCGTGCGACGCCTCGCGGAGACGCTTTCTGGCGCTCAGCCCGGGGCTTCGCGACCTCTACACCCCGATCTTGCCTGGAAAAAGAGGGAATGACGAACTCCGCTTTGCTCCGGCCAGGAGACGTTTCGCGGATGGAAAAGAAGAGGCACATGCCACGTTGGTGCGACATGTGCCCCCTTCGTTCTTTCTACCAGTAGATGAAATTGAAATCATCCAGGTAGGTTGAGTAGGCAGATTGTTTATAGTTGCCGTCCATTTGGTAGTTGACCGTGATTCCCCACCATCCAGACGGAGCCGACCCGGGAGGGAAGGACTGGTTGATATTGGTCTGCACGCCATTAAGCGTTATGGACTGGAACAGGAGGTAATTGTTCGATTCCCGCTGAACCTGGATCGTGACATGATTCCAGCCGTTGTTGAGTGGATAGCATGAAGCGCCAGTGGACACCCACTTGGCATTCACGTTGTCCCATATATCCCATTCGTTCCCTCCTGCAATTCGACACTGGTTTCCCCAGATCAGCGACAAGCCATTGAAGTACATGCTGATGTCAAATTCCAGAACCTGGGACAACGAAAGCTGGGTGGTGTAGAAATAAGCATCGTAGGTGAAGTTATGCAGGGTCGGCAGCAGCGTGTGATTGCTGTCGGGAATCCCCTGCGTGGAATTCTGTCCAATGATGGGATTGGTGAACAACGCATCCGAATAAGGAGTTGTCCCCCCCAGGTTGAATTGCGTGGCGTTGCCGCTCTTGGAAGGGGACGTGACGTGCTGAGTCATGGACCATGTCACGCCGCCGCAAGGCCAAGAGCAGATTCCGTAGGTCGGCGGCAACTCCCCGTAACTGGCCCACCCCCCGCTGGCTTGTATGTTGTATAGAGTGGAGTTGCTGCCCCCGGTCACAGTGATATGGACGGGCGTGTAGGATGCTCCTCCGCAGTAATCCCATTCCTCCACCACCGTGCTGTAGCTACCGGGGTTGAACGAGAGGTTGGTGTTCAGGGTGTTTCCCTGCGATACAAACGTGAGGACATTGTTGATATACACCCCCATCGAGGCCACACCCTTGGAGCAGGTCGTGGTGTTGGAAGTGGCCATGTAGTTGACCGGAGATGTGACAGTTCCGTTGTTCGCCGGTTTCATCACCCAGACACCGGTGTTGTTGGTAACGGTGATCGCCACGGTTGTGTAGGTAGCACCACCGCAATAATCCCACTCCTCCACCACGGTGTTGTTATAGGTTCCGGGGCTGAAAGTCATGTAGGTATTCAAGCTGGCACCATTCACCACATACTTCAGCACGTTATTGACGTATATGCCCATGGAAGCCACGCCCTTGCTGCACGTCGACGTGCTCCCGGTGGCTACGTAGTGCACAGGCGAACCGACAATGGATCCGTTCCATGGGCTGGTGACGGTGACGGTTGCCATGGCTGGCACTGCCAAGGTGAGAATTATGAAGACCGACGCGTAGAAATGCTTTTTCATGCAGGGACTCCTCGACCCTTCCAATGAGCCGCAATTTTTGGATTGGCGAGTGGCGTTGCTCTCGTATTACCGGGGGAACAGACCCTTGCGCGAGGACCCAGCGCCCTGATCGGGGCTGGTGGATGGTATCCGTCTCGGACGCCCAGCTAAGTTGTACCGGAGGTTAATACAGGCTTTTCCCGAATGCAATCAGGGAAAACCTTAGATCAGGGTCTCGGAGGTGCATGCCCCAGTGTGGACGCGATTCTCAGATGCTGGGCGAGCCAACGCTCGGGTAGTTCGCCTCATCTGAATGCGACGTGGGGTCTTCTCCGACACAATGAAGCCAATTCGTCGTTACAAAGTCGCCTCTCGCCTGATATCCCTGCTTACCCTTGCTGGTTTGACGATGTTCATTGCTGGCTGCCGTGGCCTCGGCGGCGCAAGCAGCGCCGACAACGGCGTTCAAAACATCAATCACATTATCTTCATGGCCCAGGAAAACCGCGCCTTCGATCACTACTTCGGAGCCATGCGCCAGTACTGGGCCGCCAATAATTATCCAGATCAATCGTTTGACGGACTGGCACAGTTCAATCCGGCGTCGGGGGCGGCTCCCTTGCAAGGACCAGCGCCTACCAATCCTGGTTGTGATCCGGCATTTCCACCTCCGCAAGATTGTACCGAGGATAGCGCAAGTCCGAAGGTGGAATCGTTTGCCATGGTTTCCATGTGCATTGAGAACCCCAGTCCCTCCTGGAATGAGGCCCACGTGGACTGGAACCTGAAGAACCCGGTTTCCGCAACACCAACCCTGGACGGCTTCGTCTGGACAGCTGCGCACGACGCCAGGGCTAGCGGACTTACGGATGTGGCCGGGCAGAGAGCCATGAGTTACTACGATGACAGTGCGCTGCCCTATTACTACTTCATGGCCTCAAACTTCGCGACTTCGGATCGATGGTTTGCCCCTGCGATGACCCGCACTCAGCCCAACCGGATGTACTCTCTGGCAGCGACATCGGCGGGCCATGCATATCCGCTCAGCGCCGGCACTGTATTGGATGTCCCGACAATTTTCGACATCTTGCAGGGCGCTGGAATCACCTGGAAGGTCTACGTCACCGACTTGCAATACGCCACTCCCCCCATCCAGGACAGTGCGCTGAATATGTTCGCAACAGCCGCAAAGTATCCGCAAAACATCGTTCCCGTGTCCCAGTTTCTGACCGACGTTGCCAATGGCACATTGCCTTCCGTAGCCTATATCGATCCCGGCTACAACAGTGGACGGGATGAGCATCCTGGTTTGGATGACGGGGAGCCGGGAGGAAGTGTGCAGGTCGGCTCGCAATACGTTTCGACCCTGGTCAATGCGCTGATGCAGAGCCCGTCATGGAAGGATTCCGTTTTCATTCTCACTTTTGATGAGCCGGGAGGATTCTACGACCATGTCCCGCCGCAAGCGACGGTCAGCCCTGACGGGATTCCGCCAACGGATCTTGTGCAGGGTCCGCCCGACGGTCCCGACGTGTGTGTAAAAACCACTGGTCCGACGTGCGACTTCGTCTATACGGGTTATCGTCTTCCGCTAATCGTCATTTCACCGTTCACAAAGAGGAACTACGTCTCGCACACCGTGGCGGACTATACGGCGTGGTTGAAACTCGTGGAGACGCGCTTCGACGTTCCCAACCTTACTAAGCGGGATGCAGCGCAGATGGATATGACGGAGTTCTTCGACTTCGTGAATGTGCCCTGGAAAGTTCCGCCCACTCCTCCCGAGCAGCCCACCAACGGCGCATGCTACATGGATCGCCTGCCCTGAGAAGGGCAAGCTTACTGTGCTGAGCGCGGGCTCACGTGAATGCTGTTGGCTACGTAACGGACGCCATTGAAGGTCGTGGTTGCTTCCACGGTGGCCCCTTCCTGTAAGTTATCAACAGCATCAACCGCTGACGGGCTGAAGCTAATTTCATAGCTCTTCTGGTCACGCGGGTCCACCACGGCTAACAGCCCCAGATGAAGGTCAAGGTGAGTCACCCGGCCGACAAATACAAACGTGTTGCCCGGAGCAGCCAGAATCGACACCTGACGCGCAAGGGAACGCCGGCCGTCGGGCAGAAATGCTACGGACACCAATGTGCCAGGGCGAATATCGCCACTGGAGACAGCCTGGCCATCCCGCACGACCGAGGTAGACGCAACCACCTGAACCCTCACTTGCCTGGGAGAGATCACGTCCGACAGCACTAGCTGCCCGGAGCCCGGATCGTAGCTCACCACCTGGCCGAGGCTGCGACCCGCAACCTCCCCGGTAACAATGCGTATATTCTCGGCGAAGACGTTCTTGCCCGCACTCATGGTGTCCACGTACACGCGCTCTCCGTTCTGAAGGTCGCTGGCGGATGCCGGCGCGCCATCGCGGAAAATATGCGTGCGGCTGTCAAAAATGACACGCATACGGCCGCCGCCGAAGATCTTCACGGAAATTTCATCCCGCACGCGGTCGGTCTTGGCGATCGTCCCACCAATCAGCGTCGGCTTTCCCTGAGGTTCGGGCAGCAAGTCCGGCAGTTTGTCGATGGCGGGGGCGGAACCCGCGGGCTGGGTGGTCGTTTCCGGCACAGAAGACACGGGACTATTGGTTGTCGAAAAAGAGGAAACGATTTGTGCACAGGCAGTACTTACCAGGAAAACCCACAGCAGATATCGGAACATAGGACACCTTTCCCTTTTGCTAAGCGAATCTTGGATGCCGCAAAAACGGGCAGGGTAGCCAGTCCGTGGCCAGCAACTGAGGCAACGTTTGTTGGCTGGCGGCATCGAACCGGCGATGGCTAGAGTGTCTTTGAATGCGCTGAGGTGTTTCAGTTTGCTCATGGCGGTGGCCGTGGCCGGAATTCTCAGCGGCACGGCCTCTGCGGGTGATCTGAAGATACCCCTTCCGAAAAGAAGCCAGGTTACGCCAGTCCAGCGCCTTAACCAGGAAGGCGTGGATGCCGTGCGCCATCATCAATATGAAAAGGCCAAGACGCTTTTTTACCGGGCATACCTTTACGATCCCGATGATCCGTTCACGCTGAACAATCTGGCGTACATGGCTGAGCTAGATGGTCAGGTAGACCGCGCCGAACGTCTTTCCGCCTTGGCGGCGCGGCAGACGACCGATGCCGTGATCGAACGGTCGAGTTTGCCGCAGCTTAAGGGGGAGTCATTCCGGCAGGCGATCACCGGTGTTCATGACGTGGGAATGCAGGTCAGCCGCGCGAATGTCGGCGCTGTACATCTGTTGTCGCAAGGTCGTGGTTCGGAGGCCGACGCACTGCTCCAAAGTGTGCTGGCACAGGATTCACGAAATCCGTTCACACTGAATAATCTCGGAGTCGCGAAGGAGTCCGAGGGTGATCTGGATGCGGCCCTAAAGTACTATTCCGCAGCCGCCGCAACACACGCTGCCCAGCCCGCGGTAGTTACCTACAATCACGCCTGGCGCGGAAAGCCGGCGAGCGAAGTGGCGGCGGACAACGCCCAGCGCTTGAGGAAAAGAATTGAGAACGAGACGCCCCAGGAGCAGGCAGCCTTGCTCAACCTGCGGGGAGTATCGGCCGTCAACCGCAACGACTGGACAGATGCGGATCACGATTTCCGCGGGGCCTACGCTCTGGACCCATACGACGCCTTCTCGCTTAACAACCTTGGGTACGTAGCAGAGGCGAGCGGTGACCTCGAAACGGCGCAATTCTTCTACGAAAAGGCCCGGCAGGCCTCTGGGGCCGGAACGCGGGTTGGCCTGGCTACGCGGCGCTCGGCCGAGGGAATGAAACTCTCTGACGTGTCAGAGGATAGTGACCATATCGTCTCGG
>Ga0335079_10001861_pt1 | contig 24146 bp, 18 predicted proteins | sample Lox_Sample_33_FD_206719 | JGI IMG/M metagenome (GOLD analysis project Ga0335079, IMG submission 206719) | Soil microbial communities from Loxahatchee National Wildlife Refuge, Florida, United States - Lox_Sample_3.3 | ecosystem: Environmental > Terrestrial > Soil > Wetlands | place: USA...
TGAAACGTCGCGCTTGGCGAAAATCTTGCAGATATCGTCAAATCGCTCGTAAAGAAAATTCTGTTTGTGGTGGTGCGCCATCCACTGCGCCAGGATCGCGCCCCCGCGGCTCACAATTCCGGTGATGCGCTTCGAAATCATCGGCAAATACTGAATCAACACGCCGGAGTGGATGGTCATGTAATCCACACCCTGTTCCGCCTGCTCCTCGATAACTTCGAGCATTACGTCGGCGGTCAGGTCTTCGATTCGCTTCACACGCGAGACCGCTTCGTAAATTGGCACCGTACCAATCGGCACCGGCGAATGGCGCAGAATGGCCTCGCGAATTTCGTGAATGTCGCCGCCGGTTGAAAGATCCATCGCAGTGTCGGCGCCGTAGTGCACAGCCGTGTGCAGCTTATTCAATTCGTCGCCGATGTTCGAAGTAACCGCGCTGTTCCCGATATTCGCGTTGATCTTGCAAAGTGACGCCACGCCGATCGCCATCGGCTCGAGCTCAGGATGATTGATGTTCGCGGGGATGATCATCCGGCCACGGGCAACCTCATCGCGGACCAGCTCCGGCGCGAGTTTTTCACGCCGCGCGACGTACTGCATTTCTTCTGTGATTATGCCCTCGCGCGCATAGTGCATCTGCGAAAAATTGCCGTCGTTGTTCTCAGATGTGCGGCGGGCGATCCATTCGGCGCGTGTCTTAGAAGCGCCGTTGCCGTTGTGTCCATTTTGGCCGTTGCTGGAAGCCATGACTTGCATCCTTTAATTTGGTTGGAGATTTCATTATACGTTCGAAAAAACCGAGCTGCTCTGGATAAGAACAACTCTGAAGCTTGACCACTGAGGGCACGAAGTCGCGCGAAGGAACACCACTACAGTTCCTCAGCCTGTGAGCTCCACCTGTTGCTGCATCCGCACCGGCCACGTCGTTGTTACGAATCCCACCGCATACACCAGCCCGATTACCGAGAATCCCGCGATCAGATTTTTCTCTGCCACCGCTCCCACCAGGTACGACTGCAGCACCTGCAATATAGTTCCGGCGAAATAAAATGTGTTCTGGACGCGTCCCATGAAATGTTGCGGAATCTGCTCCATGAGGCTGGTGTTCATGGCGACGCCCGTGATCCCCCGCCCCGAGCCCATGAATGCATAGACAATCACGGCCAGAGCGAGAAACGGCATTGTCGGCGCCGAGGTCATCAGCACCGCTAAGAGGCCAAGCGAAATTGCGATAGAGCGCCGCGCACCGAATTTCTTGATCAGCGCGGGCGCGTAGAATGCGCTGACGAACGCGCCCACGCCCCAGCCGCCGTTCAGCCATCCATACCCGACCGCGCCCTTGTGATAGACGTTGTCGCTCAGCGGCGGCGTGACCACGACTCCGGTCATCATGGCGGAGAGAAAGAGCGCCCAACTAATACCGAGCATGACGATTTCGCGATGGCCGCGAAGGAACTGAATTCCGTCGCGCAACTCGCGAAAGAACTTTTCAACCGCACCTTCTGCAGCAACGATGTCGTGGTGTATCTCGGCAGGGCGCGGCACCACGTGTCGGCCCTTGCGCACCGCGAAATAACAAAGGAATGAAACCACGTAACTGCTCACATCGAGCAACAAAACTCCGCCCAGGCCGATTCTGTTGTAGACGAATCCGACAATCGAGCCCGCAATCAACCATCCACCCTGCACGCCCGCGAGCAGGAAAGTATTCGCATGCACGAACTCGTCGTCCGGCGTGAGCTCCTGAATGAGCGCGGTGATCGTTGGCCAGAACATCCAGAAACCGGCGGCGACCAGCGTGTTCATTGCGTACAGCTCCCAGACTTTCACTCTGTGGGCATAGGCGAGCAAGGCGACGATGAGAATGACGACGGCACGTGCCGCGTCGAGCATCATCACCAACCGGCGGCGATCTTCGCGATCGATGATCACGCCCGTGAACGGCAGCATCAGAATTGCCGGCAGGGTCTGTACGAGGGCAAATGTGCCCAGGGCGATTTCGGAATGCGTGGCCTGCAGAATGTACCAGGCCACGGCGGCGGAGTTCATCCCGCTGCCGACCATGGAGATGACATTGGCGGCGAAGATGAAGCGCAGGCCTTTTTTCTGCAGAATCGAGCGCATGATCTACTTTAAGGGAAGCGCGAGCAGAGACAAAGCAGAAATATCTATTTTGCAATAGGCGGCAACTGAGGCGTGGCATCCAGTCAGCGAGTGGCTAGGAACCGGCCTGCCCAAGCGGCCAGTTGATCCGCACCTTTCTCGATTCCCATAACAAATAAACAATCAGCAAGAGCATGACTGTCTCGATCGGGTGCTTGTAGCGCTGAAATGGATTTACGAGATAGTACGGCAATGGGTAAACGATCAAGAATGAACCAAACAGCCAGCGATATGGATTCCGCTTGCGAAACATGAGCACGAGTCCCGCGAAGGCGAATAACGCTTCCAACAAAAATTCCACGTGACGCGCGATGCCAAGGTCATATCCGTCGCCAAGGACTACGAACTGCGGCGGCGCGGCCCAAAAATACCAGACGCGCTCCAAATTGAATAAAGCGAATTCGCCTGGATGCTCGCGGATGAATTGATGCACTTCCGCTCTTTTCTGGTCCATGAAACCGATCTCACCTAGTTCCTGAAATTGCCGCATTGCTCGGGGGTCGTTGCCGGGGTGTTCCCTGCGGGTCCAGAGACCAGAGGAGGCCTGATTGTTCGACTCGTGCAGTTCCAGAGCCAGATTGTCGCGAATGAACATGAATCGGCCGAATGCGCGGTAGTTGCGAATGGTCCACGGCGTAATGCAAAGAACCATCACCACCAGTGAAAGCGAGATGCCGGAGAGCCGCACAGAAAAATCGAAGGACGAGCGCACGTGATATGCAAACCACGCCAGGAAAAACGGCAAGAGAATTATCAGCGTGGTGTTAGTGAGCAGAATCAATCCCCAAAGCAAGCCATGAATGATCCAGTCGCGGCGGCGAGCGTCGTCGGCCATCCGGATCGTGAGCCAGAGCGCAAGACTCAACAAAAATGTGGAAAAACTAACTTCCCAGATGATCCGCACTGGCCAATACACCACATATGGGAACACCGCCCAGGTCCAGGCAGAAGCGCGGCCCACGGATTCGTTGTAAGCGCGCGTGCCGATGCGGAATAGCGTCCAGCAAGTCAGCGAGGCGAAAATGCTGTTGAAAACCAACATCACGAACGCAGCCGCGTGCGTATAGATTCCAAACATTTTGAAAACGGCGGCAATCACGTAGGGATAAACCGGTGCGGCCCAGGCGGTCGGGCCGGTGTTTAGGTCCGTGGGCGAACTGAATCCCTGACCACGAACAATGGAGCGCGCGATCCGTCCCATCTCCCATCCGAAACTGAAATGATCGCGCGACGGATTAATCCGATAGGTGTGCCCGACGATGATAACCGCGAGTCTTAATGCGAATGCGACCACAACAATGAACCAGATTGATCGCCGGAACGGCGGTTTGCCGGTTGGATCGTGATTGGTTCCTAACTGGATTTTCTGCGTTTGGGGAGTTGCGGTTTGCACTTCGATTCAGACTACCGCAGTGCAGGTGGGAGTGCCAGCGATCCGTAATGTAGCTCTGGCTCGGCACCAGCTCGAAATTTGGGGTCACGCATAGACCAGCGGCTGTCCACGCGAATTCCTCGCCCCGCTGGTGACGACGCGGAGCTTCGGAATGACGCCCGGTCTTCTCCGCTGTGGGCTTGCAGAAACGCTTGCCTACAGAGCTTTTCAGAGATAGCATTCGGCACGCAGATCAGGAGGTCACTCCCATGACATTCAAGCGCGCTCGGACCTACTCAGCGTTCCTTCTTGTTTGTGTCACGTCGCTTATTCCAATCGCTCCTCTCGCTCAAGCACAGGTTGAGAGCATCGTAATCCCAGCCGGCTCGCCCGAAGACAATGACCTGAACGCAATCAGCAAAGAACAGGACCCGCAGAAGAAAGTTTCCATGTACCAAGATTTTCTGCAGAAATATGCTTCGAATCCGCAGGCGGTCGCATACGGGAACTGGCAGCTCTCGCAGCACTACCAAAGCACCGGCGACCTGCAGAAGGCGATCGAGTGCGGAGACAAAGCAGTCGCAAGCTCACCCCGCAATCTGGATATTCTCGAATCGCAGGTCACAATCGCGCAGGCGCTCAAAGATAACGCACGCATGTTCAAGTATTCCGTGCAAGGAGGGGAAGCGTTCAACTCCATCGAGAAGCAGACGAAGCCGGCCGATATGAACGACGACCAGTTCGCGTCGATGATTGCGTCGCAGAAAGATGCGAATAAAAATGCTTACGAATTCTTTGAAGACGCAGCGTTCAACGCTCTCGCCGGCGAGAATGACGCCAAGACTCGCATGGACTACATCGATACCTTCAACACGACATTTCCCAAGTCGAAGATGGATGACCAGGTCACGCAATATGCCATGCTTTCGCTCTCCGAGTTGCACGACAACGCGCGGCTGCTTGCGTATGCGAACAAGGCTCTGGCGGCGAATCCTGACAATCTGCCCGCGTTGCTGCTGCTCGCGAACACTTACGTAAACAGCTCGGAGCCGGGCTCGCTCACTAAAGCAATGGGGTATGCGCAAAAAGCCATTGTGGTGGCGAAAGCCGACGATCCCTCGGCCGATAAATCACGGAAAATTTCGGCGGGCGTGGCGCACTCGGTTATGGGGCAGGCTTACGCGAAGCAAGAGAAGACCATCGCATCCATCGGCGAATTGAAATCTGCCACAACCCTGCTCAAGGGACAAGACGAACAACAGTTCGCAGTCGCCGCTTATTACCTGGGATGGAACTATGCGAAGGTACACAAGCTCACGGATGCGAGAGCGATATTGAACGAAGCTTCTGCGATTCCGGGTCCCGTGCAAGCACCAGCGAAAGAATTACTCACAAAAGTAAATTCAGCGCGGGCCGCGGGAAAGTAAGCCTATTTTGGCGGGAGTTCGTTTGAAAGCAGGCTCGCCTTGTACGCCAGGGTTTGCGCGCGGCTGGTATCGCCGGCAGCGGAAGCTGCTTTTGCCTGACGAAGATAAGTTCGAATTTCCTCGACTGTGCTCTGCTCAGCCCGCGTCAGTTGACGAGCCGTGATCTGCTTGAGCTTCGCGTTTGTTTCAGCCAACAACCGCTCGGTGGTTGCGCGTTGATGCCTCGCCTGATCGGGATTGACCGCAGGCTCAAGTTGTGCGGATTCATCTTTCTCTCCGCCGTTCCTAACTACAACTTTTTTCGGTTCGGATCCGGATTTGCTCGAGGCCGTGCGGTGATTCGATTGCGCTTTCTTCGCGCCTGGCTTCCGTTTGGTATGCCGCAAGATCGGTGGCTTCGGCGGCGGACTCGCCTTTTCGCCATCGGGGGATTTCGTCGGGAAAGGCGTGGCTTGCTGCGAAGCGGGCGGACTTGCCGGCCCCGGCGTGGGTGATGCGCTCTGCCCGGAAGGACTCGCCGCAGTCGGCGACGTACTTGAAGTCTGCTTTTCCGGCGAAGGTCCTTGACTGGCAGACTGGTCCGAACCTGACGCTTTCGCGAAGCCGGGTGCAACTCCGAAGCTGCACAGGATAAGAGCAGGGACAATCAATTGAATGGCGCGAAACTTCATTTTTAGTCCGAAACAAGTTATGTTCGGGCAGCCGCTTCTTCAAGTGACAAACGGGTTTCTGCAAGGGGCAATCGCAAGCGGAAGGTTGTTCCCTTTCCCTCTTCCGACTCAAAATCGACTGACCCATAATGCCACTGCATTATCTGATATGTCTGCGCGAGTCCTATTCCACTTCCAGATTTCTTGGTGGTGAAATAAAGTTCGAAAATTTTCTCCTGCAGGGACGCCGGGATTCCAGTGCCTTGGTCGTGAACTTCGATTATCACGGTATCCTCATCCTTTTTCGCCGCAATGCTCAAAGTTCCGCCATTGGGCATCGATTGCACGCCATTCAGCACTACGTTCAGGATCGCCTGCTTGATGAAATCCGCATCCACTTTTACCGAAACCGGCTCGGGAGGAACATCGCTGATCAGCGAAACACCGTGCTGTTCTGCATCGGGTGACGCGAGCAGCGCCACCTCTTCAAGCGTTGATCGTAAATCGGTTTCCTCCAAATGGAGGTCACGCGGGCGGGTAAAGTCGACAAGAATTTGCACCACGCGGTCCAGGCGATGAATTTCGCTGTCGATGATATCTACGTGGCGGGTTGTATCGGGATCGATTTGCTGCAACTTGTTACGCAACAATTGCAGATGCAGAACGATCGCGTTAATCGGATTCTTAACTTCGTGGGCGACTCCGCGGGTCACACGGCCGCTCGCGGAAATTCGGCGGGAAAGCTCAATTTCGTCTTCAATGCGCCGCACCGATTCAGTATCACGCATGGTCAGGAGCGCGCCGATTTGTGTCCCCTGTTGGTGGATGAAGTCGAGCGACACCTGAACCCGCCGGCCATTGGAGGTCTCGAACTCACGCTGGCTAATATTGTGGTGCAACCGGAATGCATCCAGCGTGGCCGAACCGAGCGCCGATTCTGGGGAAAAGATTTCGTTTGCTGTCCTACCCAGGAGTTCGCGGCGCGACCGGCCGAGAAATGTTTCAATAGCGGCGCTCACCAGCACCACACGCGAATCCCGGGTAAAGAGCATTAAGCCATCCTGCAGGCTCGACATGATCTGGTCCACGTTGCTCTTGAGCGCGGAGAAAATTTCGCGAGTATCGCGCATTTGCCGGCCCAGGTTGGCGATTTTCATGCTGACCTGGCCATATTCGTCGACTTCGCCGGCCGCTGTCTTCAGCTCGGTGCCGTCGACGGCGGCCATGTTGTCCAGGCTGCGATTGATATGCTGCAACGGTCCGAATGCAATGTGCGAAAGCAATGCCGCCAAAATCAGCGAACAAAGCACAGCGACGGCAGAAAGCGTCAACGCACGCTGCAACCGAGGCGCCAGCTCATTGCGGAGAAAAACTGTGGAAACCCCAACATGGATGCTGCCAAAAATCTCTCCATTCAGCAGCAGCGGAATGTGGACATCGTAGACCGTGGGCGGGTGAAAAACGAGCCTCAGCTTCCGGCGAAAACCCGCGTTCTGTAATACGGAAAAATCAGGCCGGTCCTCAATGCGCTTTCCAACCAGGCTGGGATCAGTGTCAAGGATGGCTTTGCCCTCGGCGTCGAGAATCGCCGCATCGTAAATTGTCGGCCAGCTCCCCACCACCGATTCGAGGGTTGTATTCAGGTCGTGATCGGTTCCGAGATAATAAGTAATACCGCGGCGCAATGCTTCGGGATTGTCAATGTCGATGCGTGTACTGCTCAGGTCTGGAGCCGCATTGCTGGCCAGGTAGGCAAGCTGGGACGTCAGATACGCAGCCGTATCGTGGGCGTTGTTAATTCCCTGCCGAAGAATCTGCGAAATGTACAGGTAGGAAGCGCCAGACACAATCGCGGCGACCATAAAAGTTATGGCAAGTACGATTTGGGTCCTGCGGCGCATGAAAGATAAATTACTTCCTTATGTATCGTGCTCAGGGCGTGAGTTGGAGCATTAGATTTCTTTGACTTCCTCAGCTTCCTCTTTGTCCTCTTTTTCACCTCGCGCCCCATCAGTTCCAGCGCTGCCATATTCTTTCAATTTGTTGTGCAGCGTCTTCAGGCTGATCCCGAGAATTTCAGCGGCGCGAGTTTTGTTGTTGTTGGTCGACTCCAAGGTTTTCAGGATAAGCAGTCGCTCCGCCTCGCCCACCGTAGTCCCCACGCCAACACGGATCGAATCGCTATCGTCTTCAGCGAGACGCACCGGCGCGTGACCGAATCCCGGCGGCAGGTGCTTGGTCTCAATTACTGGTCCTTCGCAGACAATCACCGCCCGTTCCAACGTATTGCGCAGTTCGCGAACATTTCCCGGCCAACTGTAATTTCGCAGTGCGTTGAGTACTGCCTCGCTCACGGTCGCCACCCGCCGTCCGTGCTTGTCGCTCATATCTGTAAGAAGCGCCTGCACCAGATCAGGGATGTCTTCGCGGTGCTCGCGAAGATTGGGCATGTGGATGTTAAAGACGTTCAGGCGATAATAAAGATCGTTGCGCAGCTCCCCGCGCGAAACTGCCTCCTCGGGGACCTTGTTGGTGGCGGCAAGAACGCGCACATCAACCGTGGTTTCGGTTCTGCTTCCCAGGCGCCGGAGCTTGCGGTCTTCGAGCACGCGCAGCAGCTTGGCTTGCGTAGCGATCGGCATTTCGCCAATTTCATCCAGCAAGAGCGTTCCGCCTTCGGCCAGTTCGAAGCAGCCGGTGCGGCGTTCGAGCGCGCCGGTAAACGCACCCTTCTCGTGACCGAAAATTTCGCTTTCGATCAGAGTTTCGGGAATGGCCGCGCAATTAATCGCGACGAACGGTTTCGGCCGCCGTGGGCTCAACTCGTGAATTGTGCGCGCAACCAATTCCTTCCCGGTGCCGCTCGCGCCGGTAATTAAGACCGACGCGGTGCTGGGAGACACCATTTCGATCAGGCGAAAGATTTCCTGCATTTTCTTGGACGGGCCAATCAGCGATCCCAGCGAACCGGAATCCCGCAGCTTGCGGCGAGTGGCTTCGAGTTCGACGCGCGTGCCCAGCAAAGCCGAGGCGTTCTGCAGTATGGTGTGCAGGCGGCTGGTGTCGATCGGCTTCGTTATGTAATCGTATGCGCCGATGCGCATCGCCTGAACCGCGCTATCAATGCTGCCTTGCGCGGTCACGACGATCACGGCCACCGTCTTGCTCTCGCCTGCGATTTTCTCCAGCAATTCAATGCCGCTCATGCGCGGCATCTTCAAATCGCTGATCACGATGTTTGGCGACCAGGCGAGGACTTTTTCATATCCCTCCTGGCCGTCGCGCGCGGTCTCGGCGGCATACCCCCATGCGGACACCAATTCCGCGAGACCGGTGCGCTCGTTCTCTTCGTCTTCGACGATTAACACTCTTTCCTGGCTCATGCTTCCACTCATTATTCCGGCTCTCGCCCGTGCTCGCAAGCGCGAAAGCACAGTATCAGAATCTTCGGGGCAAGTAGCTGAAAATCATCGTTTACTATGGATGCCAAAGCAAATGCCGGAACCTTCATTATGGGCGGCGGAGGACCAGTCCGCACGGCTGACTGAGCTGACGGCCGCGACGGAGGACCGCACCAAGGAAGCTCCACTGCGCCGCGATGTGCGCTCGCTCGGCATTCTGCTGGGCCGAGTTCTAGTAGCGCAAGCGGGCGAGCCGGTTTTCAAAACTGTCGAACAACTGCGACGGCTGCTGATTCAATCCCGGGCACACTCGGCGCGCGCACACCCGAGCCCGGAGGAAATGCAGCAGGCGCGAGAAATTGTGGCCGGACTTAGGATTGAGGACGCCTATCGGGTGGCGAAGGCATTTGCGACTTACTTTGAGCTGACGAACCTTGCTGAGACCAACCACCGCAAGCGGCGGCGGCGCGCGGGCAAGCTTAATCCCGATCAGTCACCGCTTCCGGGCTCATTTCGCGGAACGCTCTTGCGAATGCGGGAAGCAGGCATGAGCGCTGACGAGGCACAAGAAGCTTTGCGCCGGGTGAAAGTCACGCCGGTGTTCACTGCCCACCCAACCGAAGTTGCGCGGCGCACAGTATTGTTAAAGCGCCGCCGCATTGCGCGATATCTGGAACTGCTTGATCGATTGCCCCTGCCCGTAATCGAGGCCCTGGAACTCGAAACCGCGATCGCGTCGGAAATCACGGCATGGTGGCAGACGGATGAAGTCCGCGTCGTAAAGCCGCAAGTCACCGACGAGATTCGCATGGGCTTAGACCATTATCCGCTCTCGATCTTCGAAAGTTTGCCGCGCCTTTATCGCGAAATTCGCGAATCATTTCTTGAGGTTTATGGAAAGGAGTTGTGCGCGGTGCAGGTCCCGGAGGTGCTCTCCTTTGGGTCATGGATTGGCGGCGACCGTGACGGCAATCCCTTCGTCACGCCTGAGAGCACGCGCGAAGCGCTCGAACGGGCGCGCAATGCGATCCTCGGGCATTACATTGCCGATATTGAGCGCATCATTGGTCCGCTGAGCTCATCCTGCAGGCAGGTTGCGGTTTCGAAGGAATTTCAGCAAAAGCTTAGTGAATACGCCGACCGAATGGGGGAAGAACCCGCGCGGCTGGGACGAATTTCTCCCACGGAACTCTACCGGCGCTTTCTGGCGTACGTGGTGGTGCGGCTCCGGCACACGCGCGATTCGCACGAGAATGCCTATGCTTCAGCGAACGAATTCGAGGCAGATATTTCGATTGTCTACAGAAGTCTAACCGAGAATCATGGCGAAAATCTGGCGCAGTTTCTTCTCGACCCGCTTTTGCGCAAAGTGCACACATTCGGTTTCTATTTGTCGACCCTCGACGTTCGCCAACATGCAAACGCACATCGTGCGGCGATTGAAGAGATTTCGCGCGCGGCGTTTGTCGGCGGTTCGCACGAATCGGGAACGACTTTCGATTCTCCGGATCGATCTTCCGCAGAGAAAGACCGCATCATCGATGTGTTTCGCGGCATTACTGAATGGAAAAAGGAGTTTCCCGCCGCCGCTGTCCGCAATTACGTAATCAGCGGAGTTGAATCGGCAGAGGACATCTATGCGGTCATCGAACTGGCCAGGCTCGGAGGAGTGGAACTCGCAGGATCGGAAACTGACCCCGGACTGATGCCAGTTCCGCTATTCGAGTCCATCCAATCTCTTCGCGCTTCTGGCGAAATTATGGACAGCTTATGGAGCGATCCCAAGTACCGGAAACTGGTGGAATCGTGGTCCGGTTGGCAGGAGGTGATGCTCGGTTACTCTGACTCCAATAAAGACGGCGGCATGCTCACCAGCATTTGGGAGCTGTACAAGGCGCATCGCGCTTTGCACGAGTGCGCGCGAAGGCACGGCATTAAGCTGCGGCTATTCCATGGACGCGGCGGCACTGTAGGACGCGGGGGCGGGCCAACGCATGCTGCGATCCTGGCGCAGCCGGTTGGGGACTTTTCCGGCGAGATTCGCATCACTGAGCAAGGCGAAGTCTTGAACTGGAAATATTCTGACCCGGTCCTGGCCGAGTGGAATCTGGAGATCATGATCGCGGCATCGCTCGAAGCTCTCACTCGGCCGGATGGAAGATCTCCCGATGCCGACAAACCATGGGAAGAAATTATGGAGCAATTGTCGGCGGATGCATTCCGTTTTTATCGCAAGCACATCGCGGAAAATGCCGACATTCTCCCTTACTTCGAGCAGGCGACGCCGGTGAATGAACTCGAGCATGCGCGCATCGGTTCACGCCCGGCCCGGCGGTCCGCAAGCCAACGGCTTGAGGACCTGCGTGCAATTCCGTGGGTCTTCGGCTGGATGCAAAGCCGGCATGCCCTTCCTGCCTGGTTCGGTGTCGGTCATGCTCTGGAACGTTTCGCGGCAGGTGGCCGCACGTGCGAGGAGCAACTTCAGCAGATGATGACGCAGTTTCCGCTGTTCAATGATTTGATCCGAAATGTCGAACTGGCCATGGCGAAAGCCGACCTCGCGATTGCGCAACTTTATGCTTCGCTGGTTCGCGACCAGAATCTGCGTGAACGGGTTTGGAACCTCATCTCCGATGAATTTGAGCGGGCGCGACGCATGCTGCTTCTCGTCAAGAAACAAGAAAAATTGCTGGAGAAAAATCCCGTCCTGTCGCGATCCATACGCCTGCGCAACCCGTACGTCGACCCCATGAGCCTGATCCAGGTCGATTTGCTCCGTAGAAAACAATCGGGAGATAACTCGGACGATCTGAACTACGCTCTCGCGGCAACCATCAACGGAATCGCGGCGGGACTGCATAACACCGGGTGATTTCGAAGCACCTGAGAAACAGTTTCCAGTTCCGCTGAGTAAAAATCCAGCTGCCACTTACGAATCTTCTTGACTCAGAGTAGAAGCGACATTAGTGTTCGATGCGAAACAGAAGTGCAAATCCCAGACAAAAAGAAAGCGCCTTGCTGGAGTAAGGCGCTTGTATGAGCTGTTGGGAAGCTCAAAATAGGTTGAATAGACTGTAGCACTCCACCAGAGTTGGTGAAATCGGGTCGGGACTGTATAAGCGTCTAAGTCTGTCGTATATTGATTAATATTCCTGGCCCGAGAAGACACCATGCCGATTTTTGAATATTCCTGCAAAGAATGCGACCATCGATTCGAGGCTTTGGTGCTAGGTAAAGAAAAGCCTTCCTGCCCAAAGTGCCACAGCAAGAGCCTGTCGCCACAGCTTTCAGTTTTTGCCGTTTCCGCCAGGAGCTCGGCTTCGGGCAGCATACCTTCCGGGGGGTGCGGCACTTGCGGTGATCCACGCGGCCCCGGCGCGTGCTCCATGCCTGACCTGGACTGAGTCTCCTGTATTTTTACCTGGTCGGAAACCCTGTCCCTCCGAAGAACTTCATGTTATCTCGATGCCTCATTCCGCCCGAAGGGCATTCACCGCGTCGATATGCGCGGCCCGCCAAGCAGGGAGAAGACACGCCGCAATCGAGGAAAGCAGCAAAATGACAATGACCCCCAGGAAAACGGACGCATCAAGCGGACTTGTGCCATAAAGCACAGACCGTATGAGTCGGGTGACGGCGAGACTAGCGCCTATTCCTAAGCCAAGCCCGATCAGCGCCGGTCGCAATCCATCCAGCAGCATCAGTCGCATCACACTTTCTCGCTCTGCCCCTAAAGCCATGCGAATGCCGATCTCTGGCGTTCGCTGAGTTACGAGGTATGCCAGCACACCATAAAGCCCGACCGCAGCCAGCAGTAGAGACAATCCCGCAAAACTCAGAACCAGAGTGGCGGTAAAACTGGAAGTTGCTGTGGACTCGCCCACGATCTGTTCCATTGTCAGAATGTTCTTGACTGGAAGCTCAGGGTCGAGGCTCGCAATTATCTTTTGGATCGGCGTTGCTAGCGACATCACATCTTTTGCGCCGCGCACGACCAATGCAGAGTCGCCTGAATTCCCGGGAATTCCTCCCAAAATCGGAAACCACATCATGGGAGTTACATCGCGGCCAATCTGATAAGTGGTATCGCCAACCACTCCGACGATCTCGTAGTTTTCTCCCTCCGGAGTCCGCCACTCCACGCGCAGATGCTTGCCAATCGGATCCTCTGCAGGAAAAAATTCCCGCACGAGTTCCTGGTTCACGATCACATATTTGTCATGATCGAGTCGTTCATTTTCAGAAAAGAAACGGCCTCGGATCAGAGGAATTTCGAGGGTAGAAAAATAGTCGGGATCGGCGGTGCGGTACGCCGCGAAATGGTGTTCGCCGGGCGCCTCACCTGGATGCTCAGGAATCCAGATTTCATGATCGCCATAAAAGCCGTCGCCCGGCACAACATTCGTCAGCCCGGCTGCTTCTACGCCATGAAGATGACGCACCTTCTCTAGTAATTGTGTGTCGAAGCTTACGATCTGTTCGGGTTTCGAATATTTGTCGCCGCGAAGAAAGTAGTTCATTGTGAGCACATTTTTTGTTGTGCAGCCGAGATCGACGCCGCGAAGGCGCAGAAAGCTCTTGAAGAGCAGTCCCGCCGCAACGAGTAGAACGACCGTCAACGCCACTTCACCGGTTAACAACGTTTTGCGCATCGACGTGCGCGCTGCACTTCCGCCGATCCCCCGCGAGCCCTCCTGCAGAGCTAAAATGACATTGCCGCCGCTCGCTGAAAGCGCAGGCAGCAACCCGGCTAGAATCCCCGCCAGCAGTGTGATTCCGAGCGCGAATGCAATGGCCGTATTGTCCAGGCGCACCCCATACGCTCGCGGCAATTCTTCCCAATGTGACGTCAACCAATGCGTTCCCATCGTTGCGAACAACAAACCGGCAAATCCTCCAGCGATACAGATCAGCAGGCTCTCCATTAATTGTTGTCGAATCAAGCCCAGCCGACTGCTGCCGAGGGCTGTGCGGATCGCCAACTCTCTCCGGCGCGCTGCCGACCGCGCCACCAGCAGGTTGGAGAGGTTGAGGCACGCGATAAGCAAGAGACAAACCACCGCCGCGAGCAGCACATACAGCGCCGTTTTCACATCTCCGACCATGTCCTGAAGCAGGGGCCGTGCAATCGCACCCTGCTCGACCGGTCCAGTACCGTTGAAGCGAAGATAAATCCGATGCTGCGTTGCACTGATTTCCTGAATCGCCGCAGGTGCATACGCGCCCGGTTTGAGGCGCGCCACTACATGGCCCCAATGATCGTAGTGGCTCCACAAAATATGGGAGGGCGCCCCGATTTGCCATGGCACCCACAGCTGAATCTTCGGATCCGGATATTGAAACCAGGCCGGAAGGACGCCAATCACCGTATACATTTGGCCGTTGAGTCGAATGGTGCTGCCCAGAACAGCGGGATCGCGATTGAAGCGGCGCTCGAAAAAACTCCAGGAGAGCACGGTCGTCCGAGCAGCGCCCAGGTTATCATCCGCCGGCGTAAACCATCGTCCCAGTACTGGACCAACGCCGAGTGTGGAGAAAAAATTCCAGGAACAAGCACCCGCGTTCAGGAATTCGGGAAGTTGCCCACCGTTGGCGGACATGTTGTAACCCGTGATTCGCCAGATGGCCATCTGCTCATATCCGTGTGACGATTTCTGCCAGTCGTAGAAATCACCCGAGGCCGTATTGTTGTCGGAATCAGGTTTTGAGAGATCGTCCTGGCTATAGATCGCCACAAGCCTATCCGGGCGCGGAAACGGCAACGGACGTAGCAGAATCGAGTGGACTACCGTAAACAGAGAGACACTCGCGCCGATCCCGATCGCCATGATCAGAATTGCTACAGTGGTGAACCCCGGGGTTCGCGATAAAGCGCGGGCCGCATATTTCAGGTCACGCCCAAATCCTTCGAATGATGGAAATCCGGTTCGATCGCGCACTGCCTGTCGGACCTGCTCCACGCCGCCCAACCGGATGAGAGCCTGTCGGCGCGCCTCCGCAAGAGTCATCCCGGCACGCAAGTTATCGTCAACATGCATCTGAACCACGCTTTCGAGCTCATCGGTCAAATCCTGGTCCGAATCTTTTCGGTCTATGATGGCTCGGAATTGTGAGCATAGGGCTCGGAATTTCCCCATTAGCCCTCCTCCGAAAGCGCTAAGAAACGCGCCATAATGGCATTAGTTTGCCGCCACTCACGCGTTTCGTGTTCCAGTTGCTTCCTCCCGGCTCGGGTCAGCTGGTAAAACTTGGCCCTGCGATTGTTGTCGGAAACGCCCCACTCTGAGGCAATGGCTCCCTCCTGTTCGAGCTTGAGCAGCGCGGGATAGAGCGTGCCGTAATTCAGCAACAGCCGATCCCCGCTGATCTGCTCGATGCGCCTGGCGAGTCCATATCCGTGCTGCGGACCCATGGTGCCCAAAGTCTTTAAGATCATTAGCGATAGTGTGCCCAGCCAGACTTCGGTTTTTTGCTGCATGGACGCTCCTGTTGGATGCCAATATGTATCATGATTCCTATGGGATTGCAATATGTAACCCGGGCTTTAATGAACCGTTACCTCGTCCAGCTTTCCGGCAAGAGAATCTCGATCGACCGTAAGCTGCTGCATTTACAAGTTTTATTCTGGCACTCCGGTACCCTGGTTACGGTAACCCGCGTAAGTTTTCACACAGCTGTTTCTCAAGCAGAATGGCGGCAGATCGAACGAGGAGGCTTTATGGATCGCCGCCAGAGCCCACGAATCGAAGTTCAGCTTCCGGTCCACGTCTGGGGCATGGACGCTTACGGGCAGCCTTTCACGAGCCCTGCCTTGGTCATAAATCTCAGTGCCGGCGGCCTGGTGCTGCAAGGCGTCCCACGCCGCGTGCGTGTGGGTGAAATCCTTGACGTGCGGATGGGCGCGGAGCAGGCTCAATTTCGCGTGGTATGGGTCGGTGTAGCTGGCGACCTCGGCATGCAAAAGCTGACTGCGACGATCGCCTTCCTTCCGGGCTCGGTATTGGCGCATTGCGCGCAAGCTGCGGCAGCGTGCTAAGGCGCGTTACCCATGCGTCTTTTGGCAGCATTCATTTGAAAGCGTTCACTTTCGCGCGCCACTTCTAGATTCCTCCCGACTTCCGCATTCCGCTTTCGCCTAGATTTGCCTCTTTTAAATCCTTTTAATATCCTGCAACTCTAACCTTCCTTTCACCCGAGGAATCTTAATGCGAATCTTCTGCACGCTTGCCTTTCTCATACTGGCATTAATGTCGATAATGTCGATTGCTGCCGCGCAGGACACTACAACTCTTCACCTGATGCCTTGGCCGGCAAGTGTTGAGACCACGCCCCATTCGCAGCCGCTAGTAATTCAGTCTTCCTTTACGGTCGCTTTGCGCGATAATTCGGACCCTCATCTCCGCCGCGCGGCACAAATTTTCCTCGACGACCTTCGCCGCCACACCGGATCGACGGCCATCGATTTCAGCATCGGCAACGACTCAAACACTGCCGTGCTCACAGTCGGCAGTGACCATCCCAGCAAGGAAGTGCAGGAACTCGGGGAAGACGAATCCTACCGGCTGGAAGTGGGCGCGGGTCGCGCAGATTTAACTGCTCCCACCACGCTTGGCGTCATGCGCGGCCTGCAGACATTTCTGCAGCTGGTTGAAGTCACGCCACAGGGCTTCGCCGTTCCGCAAGTCATAATTCAAGACAAGCCGCGCTTTCCCTGGCGCGGGCTGATGATCGACTGCGGCCGCCACTTCATGCCCGTGGATGTGATCAAGCGTAACCTCGACGGCATGGCGGCTGTGAAAATGAACGTCTTTCACTGGCACCTTTCTGAAAACCAGGGATTCCGCGTCGAGAGCAAGAAATTCCCCAAGCTGCAGGAGATGGGGTCGGATGGCCTGTATTACACGCAGGACCAAGTCCGCGACGTGATCGCGTACGCACGCGATCGCGGTATTCGCGTCGTGCCTGAATTCGATATGCCAGGCCACAGTACATCGTGGTTTGTGGGCTATCCCGACCTCGCCAGCGCGCCGGGGCCTTATTCAATCGAACGAAAATGGGGCGTGTTTGATCCTGCGATGGATCCGACGCGCGAGAGCACGTACAAATTTCTCGATGAATTCATCGGCGAAATGGCAAATCTGTTCCCAGACAAGTTCTTCCACATCGGCGGTGACGAGGTCAATGGCAAACAGTGGGATGCGAATCCGAAAATTCAGGCGTTCATGCATGCCCATGGATTGAAGAACAACGCCGACTTGCAGGCATACTTCAACACGCGCGTGCAGAAGATCGTGGCCAAGCACGGAAAAATCATGGAAGGCTGGGACGAGATTCTTCGTCCCGATCTGCCGAAGAGCATCGTCATTCAGTCATGGCGCGGTCAGCAGTCACTGGCGGATGCCGCGCGGCAAGGCTATCGCGGCCTGCTTTCCTCGGGATACTACCTCGACCTGATGCAGCCTGCCGGGCAGCATTATGAGGTTGATCCTTTCGCCGATGGCGCGGCGAATTTAACCGACGAAGAAAAACAGAGAATTCTGGGCGGCGAAGCCTGCGAATGGGCGGAATATGTGTCGCCCGAAAATATTGATTCGCGAATCTGGCCGCGAACCGCTGCTATCGCCGAGCGTTTATGGTCGCCGCAAAACATTACGGACGTAAATTCGATGTACACGCGTCTGGCGTACATCAGCAAATGGCTCGACGCATATGGGCTGACGCACAACACGAATTACGCGGTCATGCTCGAGCGGATGACAAACGGCGCTAACATTTCCTCCTTGCGAACTCTCACCGATGTGGTTGAGCCGGTGAAGGGATATGCGCGCGAGGGCCTGGCGTCCACAGAACCGACTTCGTTGACTCCGCTTAACCGAGTGGTCGATGCAGCCAGACCCGAAAGCATCAAAGCACGTGAATTTGGCGAACTGGTCGATCAATTGATCTCTGGGCAAATAAAACCGGGGCTGGAAGCGCAGATTCGCTCAACTCTAATGAATTGGCGAGACAACAATGTGCAACTCCGGCCTTTAGGCCAGCGATCAGTTCTGGTGCAAGAAGTGCTCCCGCTGTCGCAGAATCTTTCCGCGCTGGCAGCGGCGGGATTAGAAGCGCTCGATTACCTCGACCGCGGAGAGAAAGCACCCCGCGAATGGGAAACTCAACAACTCCAACTTGCGCAGCAGGCGATTCAACCGAAAGCGCAACTGTTGCTCATGGTCGCAGCTCCCGTGCAGAAGCTGATACAGGCGAGCGCGGGAGACAAACCGACCGATCTGCCGCTTCCTAAGAACGCGTCGGACTAACTGGGCCGACGGGCGATAAGGCCTGCGACGCCACAATTTCAGTTTTTCGTGCGGATCTTAATTGGAGTTCTGGCGTGGTGGATTGTCTAAGTTATTCGTCACCAGGAACTCGACTGTTTCCCATTTCCGGACCAGATTGTGCTGTCATCCCGAACTCGAGCTCCGCAGGAGATCGAGAGAGGGACGTGACGAGGAGTTTGAGACAGCGCAAGCGCATGCAGGATCAGCAACGGCGCTGGCATTGAGGGGATGTTCTTACGACTGCATTTGTGGCGCACGCGAACGTAAGGTCCCTCTCTCGCCTCCTTCGTCGGCGAGTTCGGATGACATCATGTCGTTGGCGCGCATTCAGCGGGTTCGGGACGACATCAGGTTTTAATATTGGTTACGCCGCGGTCTCCCGGAACAGCCGTGCGATGCGATTCCCTTTGCTCGGCTGACCAACCGGAACGCTTGCCGGCCAGGGTTCCTCGACTCCCATCAGTGCCACCGCTCCACCCGCCAGCGCCAGGTTCTTCGCGAAGTTCACTTCATCGTGCATTCGCTGCTGCGGATCTTCCTGCGACCAAAAGTTGTGCATGATGGGTGAAACTCCCGCAAGAAAACCGGCGATCGCAAGCGCACCGATTTTTGGTTTGATCCCAAGCAGGATGCTCGTGCCACCCGCGATCAGCGCTGCCCCGGTAGCTTTAACCGCAAGATCCGGCTGCGGAACATTCTTCGAGCCCGCGTACTGCGACAACTCGTGAGTTTTCTTGAAGTGATTGATCCCGGCAAAAAGAAAGTAGCCACCAAACATTAGGCGGCCAATGAGAAATGGAACTCGCATGGTGGTTCCTCCAAAGCCGTTTCGATTCTCATGCGGAACTCGACGTTGCCCACTAACAACGAACGGCCCCACAATCAACGATGCTTCTTCAACTCCTGATAAACTTTTCTTTGCTCCAGCCTTGCTCCATCCGCACCGAACAACTCTGCCGCCATTACCACATGGGCAGCGCGACCATTCGCGCGGTGGATGGAATTAATCTCGAAGTGTCCGCCGGCGGCTTCGTTGCGCTGCTCGGCGCCTCGGGCTCAGGGAAATCATCTCTGCTGAATTTGATCGCCGGGCTCGATTCAGCGAGCTCCGGCAGCGTCATCGTGAATGGGCAGAATCTGGCCGGGCTTTCGCGCGAGGGGCTTGCAAAATATCGCCGCTACACCGTGGGCATGGTTTTTCAATCGTTCAATCTGATTCCCAGCATGACCGTGCTCGAAAACGTCGAACTTCCGCTGCGCTTCGCCGAAGTCGAGCGAGCGAAACGCGGCGAGCTGGCTCGAAGTGCGTTGCAGAAGGTGGGACTGACCGGCCGACTTGAACACCGGCCAATCGAGCTTTCTGGTGGTGAGCAGCAAAGAGTGGCAATCGCCCGGGCATTGATCAACGACCCAAAGATTTTGCTGGCCGATGAGCCCACCGGCAATCTCGATAGCCGTACCGGAACCGAAGTGATGGACCTCATCCGCAGCCTGAATGAAACGCTGCGAATGACTGTTGTTCTGGTCACCCACGAACGTGATCTCGCGGAGAAGTACGCCGACCGGCTGATCTTTATGGCTGACGGGCAGGTTATAGGCGATCAGGCAAATTCGGCCAGAGCCGTGGCAGGAGCGAAATCATGAAGCTCTATGACTCCGTTGAACTCGCTGCCCGCAATCTGCGCGAATCGGTGCTGCGCAATTCGCTCACTACGCTTGGCATTTCCGTCGGCGTTGCTTCGCTGGTTGCTATGCTTTCGCTGGGAATTGGCTTGCAACAGCTAGCTTCACGTCGCCTTCAACACTCAGGATTATTCGATTCGATCGTGGTCACCTCCCGTCGCGATTTGCGTTTCAACCGCGAACAGGAAGATAGCGGTCCAGCGCCGGCGGAGAGTCCCGATCTGAATGAAACTGCCCGCGCCAAAATCGAACGCGTAAATGGGGTCGTCGAGGCTTATCCCGATCTGCGCTTCATTACCGAAGTCCAATTCAACGACAAGCCACACCTGACCATGGTGGCCGGAATGCCGATGTCTTCGAAGGACAGCGATAGCTTCGAAGGCATGCAGGGAAAATTCTTCTCGTCGGGGAATGCGCACGAGGCAATTCTGCAAAAAAGTTTTGCGGCTGAACTGCTCGGGAAATCCGCGCGCGTGCCCGATGAAATCAATGTGGCCGAAGTCGGCGGTCCCTTGATCGGAAAGCAGATCGTCCTGCGTTACGAAGAACGGCAAACGACCGGCGGCGATCCGAATTCAACGTCGTTCTCGGTCATCTCGCATGAATTGCCGCTGACGATTGTCGGGGTAACCGATCTCGATCCGGATGCGATGCGGGGCGCGCGCGCGCATGTCTTCATCCCGCAGCAGCTGATCGAAAGCATGCATCCCATGCAGGCATACGACATGCGCGGCTCAAATGCGTCGCCTTCGAGCGAGCCCAATTACGGCACCGTGATCGCGAGGATAAGCGGCGCAGGCAAAGTTGAGCAGGTCGAAACGGCGATCAAGAAGCTCGGTTTCAATACATTTTCCATTCTCGATGCCACCAAGAGCATGCAGCGTTTCTTCGCCATCCTCGATCTTTTCCTGGGAATATTCGGCAGCCTCGCACTGACGGTGGCTTCGATCGGAATCATCAACACGCTGGTCATGGCCATTCTGGAGCGCCGGCGCGAGATCGGAATTATGAAGGCGGTCGGCGCGAGCGACTCCGATGTGCGCGGCTTGTTCTTTGCCGAAGCGGGGGCAATGGGAATTTTAGGGGGCATCTTTGGAACTGCTCTCGGCTGGGTCATCGGGCGGGTGATCAATTTTGGAACAAATATTTATCTGCATCGCCAAGGGTTTCCACCGGAGCACATCTGGGCCGTGCCGGTGTGGCTGGTTGCGGGCGCAACGGGATTCGCCTTCGTGGTAAGCCTGCTCTCAGGCTTATATCCGGCTTCGCGCGCGGCGAAGCTAGATCCCGTGCAGGCGCTGCGATACGAGTAGATCGCTCGCCTCCGTGGCGAAAACATCTAACCACGAAGGACACGAAGTCACACGAAGGAAAAGCTAATTGCGCAAACTCTGTTTCATTTTCGTCATGGCTGTTATCTGCATGCCGGCGACATCGGCACTCGCTCAGGGACGCGTGGATTGCAGCGCGCTCGAAAGCCGCATTCTGCATCGGGCAGTCCGATATTGCGTCATGCTGCCGCCCGGTTATGGCAGCGACTCGCAGAAGAAATATCCGATCCTCTACTTCCTGCACGGCCTGGGCGAAAACGAGCAAACCCTGCTTCGCAGCGGCGGTTGGGATGTGATTCAGGACCTCGAGCAGCAGAAGAAAGTCGGCGGTTTTGTAATGGCCGCACCCGAGGGTCGGGCCAGCTTTTTCATCAACTCAGCCGATGGCCGCGACCGCTATAGCGATTTCTTTCTCACTGAATTCTTGCCATTCATCGAAACCCACTATCGTGTGCTGCGGGAACGACGCTCACGAGGAATTACCGGGCTCTCCATGGGCGGCTACGGCGCGCTGCGGTTTGCCTTCGCTTATCCGGAGCGCTTTGGTTCGGTGAGCGCGCAAAGCCCGGCGCTGATTACGGAGTCACCGCGCGAGCTCGACGCTGATCTGCGCAATGCCGGTCCGCTGTCCAGACTGCTGGGCTCGGTGTTCGGGGATCCAATCAATATCGCGCATTGGAACGCGAATAATCCATTCCTCCTGGTACGCAAGAACCAGGGGCAGATCAGAACGCAGGCGATCTACTTCAACTGCGGCGAGCAGGATGACTACGGGTTCGAGGTCGGCGCCGAGGCGCTGCACAAACAACTCCTGGCAGAGAGAATTCCACATGAGTTTCATCTCTACCCCGGCGGACATAATGCCGAATATTTTCTTTCGCACTTAGGCGAGACGATCGAGTTCCATTGGCGCGCATTCAACGCCAGGTAAGATATGCTTCAGCGCTAGAAAGCTTTGTAGCTACTAGCTCCTGGCTGCCGGCAAGCGAACAATGAATTGTTCCGACGGGACAAGCAACTCGAACAGTACTTTTCGATTACACTGAATCGGCTAAAGGCTAGAGGCTAGCCGCTTGTTTTATGCGCAAAGCCATCCTTCACCTCAAAAAGTGCGATCCAGTCATGCGCTCAATCATTGAGCGCGTAGGTCCGTTCCGTATGCAATTCCGTGAACCCACGTTTCATAGCCTCGCCCGCGCGATCGCATATCAGCAGCTGAATGGCAAAGCCGCGTCCACAATCTTCGGTCGCCTCACCGCACTTGCCGGCGATCCGCTCACTCCCGAGGGAGTTCTGAAACTCACGCCGGAGCAAATGCGTTCGGCCGGGCTTTCGAAACAGAAATCGTCTTACCTGATTGATATGGCCGAGCGCGCCCACCGCAGCGAACTGGATTTCTCGAAGATTGCTGATATACCGGATGACGAGGTAATCGAGCACCTCACGCAAGTGAAGGGCGTGGGCGTGTGGACAGCCCATATGTTTCTTATGTTCGCATTGCGCCGTCCCGATGTTTTGCCAACCGGCGACTTCGGCATTCGCATGGCGATGTTCAAGAGCTATCTGGACAAGAGCGCAGCAAAAGCAATGGCCCGATCAAAGAATGGCAAAGCTCCATCAAAGCCGCGCAAGCGAAAAATCAAACTGCCAAGCCCCGAGCAGATGGAAAAAATCGCAAAGTTATGGGCGCCTTACCGCAGCATTGCCTGCTGGTATTTGTGGCGAAGCCTGGATGTGGAAACTATCGGATGATCTGGTGATCTGACCATCGGGCCATCGGGCGATCTCGAATTAGGTCAGTCTGGCAGGCGGTTGCAAGTCTAATTGACAACGGCGTGAATCGCGCACAATTACATCACCAGATCACCCGATGGCCAGATCTCCCGATCACCCGATGTTGCGGTGTGTTTAAATACTGACCATGGCTGAACCGAAAATTCGCGTTCTGGTCGCAAAACCGGGACTCGATGGGCACGACCGAGGCGCCAAAGTGATTGCCCGCGCCCTGCGCGATGCCGGCATGGAGGTCATCTACACCGGCCTTCGGCAAACGCCGGAGATGATTGTGAACGCTGCGCTCCAGGAAGATGTGCACGTCATTGGCTTATCCATTCTTTCGGGCGCGCACAACGCGATTGTTCCGCGGGTGATGGATCTTCTTCGTCAAAACAAAATGGATGACGTTCTGCTGATCGTCGGTGGAATCATTCCCGATCAGGACATCGGTGCGTTGAAAAAGGCGGGAGTCGCCGCGATCTTTCAGCCCGGCACATCCATGGAAGACATCATCCGCTTCATTCGCGAAAATGTTCACCACCGCGGCGTGAACGCCTGAGACGCGCTCTCCTCGACCTTTTTTCGATCCGAGCCTACTTGCCCATCGCCGCCGCGAGCGCTTTCGGAGCGTCCGCCGACTTTTCCGGTTTATGCTCGGCCGGGGATAATTGAACGCTGCCGCGCACCATGGCGCCATCTTCTACGCTGATGCGCCGGCTTTGAATGTCACCGGTGAGCGAGCCTTCGCTGCGGATATCAACGCGATCCGTGCATTCGATGTTCCCGGTAACCTTGCCCATGATGACGACTTCGCGCGCTGAAATATTTGCGGCAACAACGCCGTTACGGCCGACCGTCACCCGATGGTCCTTGCAGGTGAGCGAGCCCTCAATGCGGCCATCGATGTAAAGTGACTCGCTGCCGGTGACTTCGCCTTTGATGACGAGCGTGCGCCCGATCGTCGCCTGCTCGATGGGCGAGGTTACGGTTTTGATTGGGGCTGCCGGAGTTGATGGT
>Ga0335079_10001862_pt1 | contig 24146 bp, 26 predicted proteins | sample Lox_Sample_33_FD_206719 | JGI IMG/M metagenome (GOLD analysis project Ga0335079, IMG submission 206719) | Soil microbial communities from Loxahatchee National Wildlife Refuge, Florida, United States - Lox_Sample_3.3 | ecosystem: Environmental > Terrestrial > Soil > Wetlands | place: USA...
CGGAGGATTTTGCCGACGACGTGATCTATGCCGAGGCGCCGCCGCCGGGTGCCTATGCGCCCCCGCCGCCTGGACCATATTATGCGGCCCCGCCGCCACCCCCACCGCCGCCTCCGCCGGATCCTGCCGCAAGCGCAGTCGGTGGCGCTGTCGTCGGCGGCCTGCTCGGCGGGCTCTTGACGGGCAGGGCCTCCGGGGCCGCTGCGGGCGCCGTCATTGGCGGTGCGACGGGCGCGATCGCCGGCGCCACCGCGGCCGCGCGGCCGGGCTACTATTTCGCGCAGGGCGCCTGCTACTACCGCTATCCCAACGGGCAGTATGTGCCGGCCGATCCGCGCTGGTGCTACTGAGCGGATAGCGCGAGCCAAAGGAAAAAGCCGAAGCGCGATCCCCCCGCGCTTCGGCTTTCTGCTTGAGTGCGCCTCAAGTCGAGCCCCAACTCAACTTGCCGCCAACTCCCCCATTACCGCTCCGGCCCGCGCCGCTGAGCGACGGGTGAGCCAGGCGGGGATCTCCCGATAGCAGGAGCCTTTCTCCTGCATTTCCGCCATCGTCCACTTGCTGGGGTGGCGCTCCTTGCCGACAAAGATCCAATCGTCGGCAACCGGGGGCGGCTGATCGAGCATCGTTCTCAACCAGGCCGACCCGACACCCGCAGGCAATCGATCCGCCTTCATCTGATAGAGATCGTAAACCGGAGCACGCATTTCCTCACTCCCTGCGTACATCGTTTCCGAGCATCAGGTTTGAATCCCCTCGCGGCGGAAGTTTGAGCCGGTTGCGACAAGGATGTGTCAACTTGCGGGCATCCACAGGCCGAAGCGCGGCTAGCCAGCCTATTCATATCCCGCACGGCGCACATTGACGCGGCACAATCCATCGCAGCCGATCTTTCTGGCGGCACCAAGCGAGAAATCGAGCACGCGCCCGTGGGCGAACGGGCCGCGGTCCTGCACCGGGCACTCGATGGACTTGCCGTTGTCGAGATTGGTCACGACGAAGATCGTGCCGAACGCCTCGGTGCGATGCGCGCAGGACACCTCGTTCGGCTTGAAGCGCTTGCCGCGCGCGTCCCATTTGTCTTCCCAGTAGACGGAGGCTTCTTCATTGTCCGCGGGCGGACGCGCGATGCGGCCCATCCACAGCTGCTGGAACGAATCGGCCGCGGCAGGCAAGGGACTTGTGGGCCACGTGCCCAGGACGAGCACGAGCCCAGCGAGCCGTCGTTTCCAGACAGTTTTGCGATCTTCACCCATCACAACACGCGCAACACAAAGGGGTCGAACGCCGCTAGTTATGGTAAACGTGCAGGGAACAAATTGGGCAGACGCGTGTCGGAATCTGGCGCTCGCGTGGCGGCGATTGGGCAGCGACTGGCGGGTAACGCCTATCCGGTGCGCGGCGTCCGCCGCAGGCCGAACCAGCCGGAGCGAACCGGCTTGTTGATCTCCGCCAGCACCGCTTGGCCAGCGTCCTGAAAGTCTTCCAGCGTGCGGCGTCCGGCCTTTGCGCAGGCGACGATGCCGTCGGCGATCTTCTTGCGCGTCTCGTGGCTGTCCTTGTCGGGTGGGAGCTGATTGCACACATATTCGAGCGCGGCCGTCATGTTGGCCATGGTGTTCTGGTCGAACTCGATCAGCATGTCTTGCCCTCCTCGAGCGAAGGTTAAGCGATTCGCCTGCTGATGCCAGCCGGGTTGGAGCATGGGGCTGCGGCGATTCCGCGAGGGCAGGATGGGGTTGAGCGTGGCGAAACCCACATTCGCAAGTTGACAGGTTTTCGCTGCGCTCAACCGATCCTACGGGCTCGCAACGACGACCTCCGCGATTTTCCGATTCAACTTGTCAAACAGCCATTCGGCTCGTCCGCGAAAAGCGGGCGGTTCAGTATTGCAGACACGGTTGTGCTTACCCGAGACGTCTCTGGAATACTGGATGCCCGCACTCGCGGGCAAGACAGCGGAGGGTATGACGCCGCATTCCCGCGGCGCGATCACGCCCGAGGCTTGCGAGACATCACGCGCCTCGAAAGGAGAGGGCGCAGGGAATGCCGGGTGTTGTGCTGCACCCGCAGCCTCGCGTGGGATGGAAGAAACCACGCGAGCGTAGTCACTACAGGCGAAGCCGCAACAAACGACATTCCCTGCGCGATAGTGTTAACGCTTATATTCGCGCTCTTCCCGGTGTCCGTGACCTTATAGTCACCGTCGCCAGTGGATCATCAATCCGCAAGCTTAGCGCCAGCCCAGGGGCGCCAGAACCACACGATTTCGCCGTCCGCGCCAGCGCCGCACGTCATACGGCGCGATCGCGTCCATCGCATCCCGCGCTCAACGTTTCGTGACGATCGCGAAGCGCCCCTCTCGCGAGCGCGGGACGAGCGGAGTTCAACCACATGTTTCTGCAAAACGGAAGTGAAGTTTTTTGCTCGCGGGAGTGGGTGGCGCCAATGTTTTGAATTTCCGAACGAAATGGGTTTTTGCGCGCGACTTACTTTGCGGGTTGGGAGGCGCTTGCGTGCGCCATCACTGCCAAAATCGGCACTTGTCGGGCAAATCAGTGCGTGGCGCCTTGTTCGGTCCTGACATTCGCTTTCGGTCCTGACATTCGCTCCGCCCGACGAGCCGGGTTTGCGACGCCGATCCTGGACGACTGCGCTCTTTCTGCCTGAAGTTCCTTCGCTTTTTGATCGCTATCTGTTGCCGATCCGCATCACGGCCGGACGGAGTCGTGCGACTTCGCGCAAGGTCAAATTCGTTTCACCTTCGGTAAAGGGCTTTTGCCGCGACGCGCGGTATTTCAGCACGCACGGACGCATGATTTGCGTTTGGTGAGCGGAGCGTCGGCAAATGGGATTCCTCAAGCGTTGGCGGGTGGCCCGCCTTTCCCTGACAATCGCGGCTGCCGCGTCCATAATTACGGTGATCGAACCGTCGCCAGCCCGCGCCCAGAACAGCGCTAACTGGCTCTCAAATCCCGTTGATGGCAATTTCAATAATGGCGCGAATTGGGGCGGTGGAACCGTGCCCTCCAACACGGCGTTTTTCAGCGCCTCGAATGTGACCAGCATCGGCATCAACACGAGCACCAACGTGAGCGGATGGACTTTCAATCCAGGCGCGAGCAACTACGCCTTTAACATAAATGGGCCCTTTTCGTTCTTGGGTGGCGGCATTGTGATCAATGGCGGTGGTGCCACCATCAATGTCAACGGAGCGGGCCTATCGTTCGGAGCCGCCAGTACTGCGGACGCTTCCACCATCTTCAACAATGTGCAATTACAATTCGTTGCTCAAAGCACGGCGGGAACTGCGTCCATCACCAACTCCGGGGCAATGTTTTTCGCGAACAGTGCCACGGCAGGTAGCGCCACCATTACAAACAATCAGGTACTAAATTTTAATGGCACGAGCGATGGAGGCAACGCCGCCATCACCAACAGTGCGATTGCAGTGACGGATTTCTCGGGGACCACCGGACCTTCTGGCACTAAACAGGTTTCGGTCGGTTCTATTGCGGGAGGCGGAACCTTCTTCCTTGGCTCCATCGTGTTGACTGTTGGCGGCAACAATCAAGACATGCTTGTTACCGGTAACATCTCCGATGGGGGAAGTAGCGGCGGGGTCGGCGGCTCGCTGGTCAAGGTCGGCAGCGGCACGATGATCCTGTCCGGCGTCAATTCGTATAGCGGCGCCACCACCGTCAAGGGCGGCGTGCTGCAGGTCGATTCCCTCATCTTGTCGCCCCTGACGACCGTGGCCTCCGGCGGCACTTTAGCCGGAAACGGCTTCGTCGGTGGTGTGCAGGTCAATTCGGGCGGTACACTGGCGCCTGGTGGTGCAACCGGAACCGTACTTACCGCCGGCAGTCTCACCTTCCAGCCCGGCGCTCAATACAACATTGGACTCAGTCCGTCGGCCGCGACTTCGACCAATGTTTCGTTCACGGCAACGCTCGGCGGCGCGACGGTGCAAGCCACATTTGCGCCAGGCAGCTATGTGCAGAAGACCTATACCATCCTCACCGCGGGAAGCATCTCGGGCGCATTCGCGAACCAAATCCAAAACGTCAACCTGCCCGCGAACTTCCACGACACCCTGAGCTATGACAGCAACAACGTCTTTCTCAACCTCGCGTTGAATTTCGGTGCGCCGCCGCCAGCCATTGGATTGCCAACCAGCGGGCTGAACCAAAACCAGCAGGCGGTGGCCAACGCGCTGACCGGTTTCTTCAACGCCAATGGCGGCATTCCCGCGGTCTATGCCGGCTTGACGCCCGCAGGGCTGACGATGGCCTCGGGCGAGGGCGCGACGGCCTCGCAGCAGACCACCTTCAACGCCATGAGCCAGTTCACCGGCCTGCTCACCGATCCCTTCCTGCGCGACACGGGCTGTGCGGCCGGCGTTGCCTTGCGGGACCGCTGCGGCGGCAATCAGGGCTCGGCAACCGGTTATGCGGACGAAGGTCCGCGAGGTGCCTATGCGATGTTCAACAAGGCGCCGCTGCGCGAGCAGCGCTGGAGCGTGTGGGCGGCAGGCTTTGGCGGCTCGCAGACCACCGATGGCAATGCCGTGGTTGGATCGAACCATACCACCAGCCGCATCTTCGGCACGGCTGTCGGCGCCGACTATCTGTTCGCGCCGACGACGCTTGCAGGCTTTGCGCTCGCCGGCGGCGGCACCAATTTCGGCGTCGATACTCTCGGCGGCGGACGCTCCGACCTGTTCCAGGCCGGCGCCTATGTGCATCACACCGTGGGGCCTGCCTACATCACCGCGGCACTCGCCTATGGCTGGCAGGATGTGACGACAGACCGCACCGTGACGATTGCCGGCATCGACCATCTGCGCGCCGAGTTCAACGCCAATGCCTGGTCGGGACGGCTCGAGGGCGGTTACCGCTTTGTCGCGCCCTGGACCGGCGGCGTTGGGATCACGCCCTATGCCGCCGCACAGGCCACGACGTTCGAGCTGCCCGCCTATGCCGAGCAGGTGATCTCGGGCGGTTCGGCGTTTGCACTCGGCTACGCGGCCAAGAGCGCAACCGACGCACGAAGCGAGCTCGGCCTGCGCGCCGACAAGTCGTTCGCGCAGCCTGACGGCGTGCTGACGCTGCGCGGCCGTTTTGCCTGGGCGCATGATTACGATCCGCAGCGCGCGATTGCCGCGACCTTCCAGGCGCTGCCGGGCGCGAGCTTCGTCGTCAATGGCGCGGCACAGGCGCGCGACTCCGCGCTGACCACGGCCTCCGCCGAAATGAAATGGCTGAACGGCTGGTCTGCGGCCGCGACCTTCGAGGGCGAGTTCTCCAACGTCACGCGCTCCTACGCCGGCAAAGGCGTGGTCCGCTACGCCTGGTAAGCACTGCGCGCCACTGCGGAGAGTTGCCGTTTAGGAGGCAACCAAGGTAGCCATACGGCACGCGTTCTTTGCCGCACGATTCGACCAAGAGGCGTAACTTCGGTTGTAGCCAAAAGGCCACACTCGTGAAGAATTCAATTGGCCGTGGGCATGGTCCCAATTCTCGCCGCGCTGCTGGCCGTTATTGATGCCGGTGGACCGTTCCTCAGCGATCACGAGAGCGCAATTGTGAGGATTTGACCGCGGATCTTATGCAAATTCGGCAGACGTGACGTCGAGGACACAGTCTTCCAACAGAAATTACCGATGAGAGCGGCTTGCCGATTTTCCATAGACGAGCAGCGGCGATGCAGAGATATGCTTCCGTAAGTTGAGACTCAGCATGCGAGATTCTTGGCACCTTGGGGCCAGGAGGGGTGGCAGATGGAGCGCGTTCGAACGAACTCAGGGGCAGTTTTTGGCCGGGGGTCTTTGCGTGTCGGGGCAGTGGCCGCTCTGCTCGCGCTCTCTGCTCAAGCCGCCCGTGCCGACGAGGGCGGCGTCAGCTTCTGGATACCCGGATTCTTCGGCAGCCTGGCGGCCACCCCCACGACACCGGGCTGGTCGGCGACCTCCGTCTACTATCATACGTCGGTCTCCGCCGGCGCTAGCGTGGCGCGCGCGAAAGAGTTCGAAATCGGTGGCGTTCCCCTAAATTTCACGGCCAACGTGAGCGCGAACGTCAATGCAAGCGCAAATCTGGAGTTTTTGGCCGCGACCTACACCTTTGCGACCCCGGTCTTGGGCGCTCAGGCTTCCTTCACCCTGTTGGGGGCCTACGGCGCCAACTCGACGTCGCTCGCAGGAACGCTCGCATTGACGGGACCGCTTGGAAATACTCTCTCGCGCTCCGATGCAATCAACAGCACGATCGTTGGATTTGGCGACCTGGTTCCGCAATATACGATGAAATGGAATGTCGGCGTCAACAACTTCATGACCTATGTCACCGGCGACATCCCGGTCGGGGCCTACGATTCAATGCGACTTGCAAATCTGGGTATCGGGCACTGGGCAATCGACGCCGGCGGCGGCTATACCTATTTCGACCCGCAGACGGGGCACGAAGCTTCGGCGGTGCTCGGATTTACGTACAATTTCATAAACCCCTCCACTCAATACCAGAATGGCGTCGACATGCACCTCGACTGGGGCGTGTCGCAATTCCTGACCAAGCAGGTTCAGGTCGGCCTCGTGGGCTACCTCTATCAGGAGATCGGCTGTGACAGCGGCTCCGGCGATCGGGTCGGCTGCTTCCAGTCGCGGGTGCTCGGCATCGGCCCGCAGTTCGGCTACATCTTTCCGATCGGAGACAAATGGCAGGGGTATTTCAACCTGAAGGGTTATGGCGAGTTCGACGCAGCAAATCGGCCATCGGGCTTTAACATCTGGCTGACGTTCAATCTTTCCCCTGCGGCAACACCGCCAACGTCCTCAAGGCCGATGTTCACAAAATAAGTTCGAATGCTTCGCGAAACGCCGACAGGCTGGGTGAGGCAGCCTGCCACTTCGGCTCCGCATCTGCGCAAAAGAGCAGGCGATGAGTCTTCCAAGCCGGACTACGGCGTCGCTCTGCGGTGGCCCGGACCCCGACCGCCTGCATCGACCTGGCTGCCATAGCCTTCCAGTCGCAGGCGCTGGATCGGGATTGGTCGGCGCGGCCGCTGCGCGCGGCGCAGCCTCGCAGCGCGCCGTTTGGGCGGGTTGTCGATCTGCTTCAACAGGTCAAGCCAAATGGCCAGCAGGTCACCCTTCTTTCGAGGCCTGCGCGCTGCGCGCTTTTTTGCACCGCCTGACAGATTCGCCATGCGCCCACGATGCGCCACAGGTATTGAGAATTGGTTTACCATGAGGGCGAGGCCCCCGGCCGACGCTTTTGGGCAGCTCCCTGATCGACGCAATCCTGCCGTGCGCCCCTGTGTCGGCTTCGAACCCAATCACCTGCGGATGTCACCAAGGTGCGACTTGGTTGGGAAGGGGAGTGGTATGTCCGAACCGGATTCGCTTTATCTCAGGGTTCGTCTCTCAAAAGGGGCGTTTGAGCGCTATCTTGCAAGCAAAGCCGCGGATGCGGACGATTTTGACGACTGGATGCTATGGCTCGGCAGGGCACGGATGCATGGCTTGGTCTTCACGCGCGAAAAAATCGCCGAAATCGCGCGAGGGGTTCGCAAGCGCTCGACGGCAGAAGAGATCGCCGGCTGGACGAAAGATGACTGGGCCTTCGCCAGATCGCACTACGACGAGCTGACCGAAACCTGGCGCTTCGGCGTCGCGAATTTCTCCGAGAACTATCAGGAATTTCTCGTGTATTTGCCGCCGCTCCGCGCCGTCGGCCGGTTCAAGGACTTGCCCGGGGCGGATTTCATGCTGGTCTACGACCATTTCTGGAACGCCAACCGCTACACCGTGCTGTTCGAGTTTGCGGACGGTGCAAGTCGTATTGTGGGCTCGCCGGGGCAGGGCACACCATTTCCGGAACGTCTGGCCCAAGAGGCGCGGGGGTTCGTCGGATCATTCGCGGCGGATGTCGATGCGGGGCTGGTGTCCCGGTCCTGACAACAATGCCAAAGCGCAGCACCATGGCTTACATTTTATGGCTTACGCTTTCGTGATCGGGTTCGGCCATTTGCGTGTGGGCGGGGCGTGATATGGTTGCCTGCCTTCCCAAGGGAGTTCGGTCATGAAGACGCTTCTTGTTGCCGCCGCTTTTGCCGCTGTGACTGCCTATCCGGCCGCCGCATGCGATTGGAACCGCGAGGCCAGCACGCAGGATCAGGTTGTCGCCACCGCTACCGACCAGACTCCTCAAGCTGCACCCGCGTGCAGCGGGTCCGACTGCACCGCGCCGCAGGCAACCAGCGTCGCCACCGAAGAGACGAGCCGCAAGCCCGCCTTCGAGACGGCGCCGGTCGTGCTGGTGACGGACCGGCACTAGTCGGAGCGGATTTGTTCGCTGCCCGCTACCCGCGCCTTTCGGCGGGAGGCTGGGATGGACCCAACATCGATTCTGATTGTCGGGGTGTTCCTGGGATCGATGTCGATTGCCGGCAAGCTTGCGCGTGACATGGGACGCAGCCAATCGCACTGGGCATGGACTGCGGCTTTCATCGGGCCGCTTGCCCCTGCATTGCTCTGCCTGGTTGCTGCAGCGTCGGTCTTCAGGAAAGCGATCGGCGGCTGCAGGGCGTGACCGGCGCCGCCGGCTGCGGAAGCGCTAATATGTCAGAACAAGCAGCCTCTGCACGATGGCGCCGAGGCAGACAAGGACGACAAGCAATTTGAGCAGGTTTGCCAATCTGCGGTCCGGCGCGAAGCGTTCGATGGCCCAGAAGCAGATCGCGCCCACGACCACGATGACCAGCACCCCGATCAAGACCGAAATAAGTCCCATGTCAGTCCCTCCGTTCCGCGCCAGCGGCGAGCATCGGCGGACAGGCGCGCCGCGTCAATTGCCAATCGGCACGCAATGCGCGATGATCCATGCAAGCGCGACGCGACACGATCATGGAGGAAACATGAAGAGCCTGCTCGTCGCAGTTGTTTTCGCCTGCGTCGTCCTGGGCGTTGCCGGCGCCAGGGCCGCAGACGGATGTGGCGTCGGTTGCCACGCCACCATGTCCGGGGCATGTGTCGTGGATGGCTGGGGCACCGCTCCCGTCAGAAACGAATGTCCGGCCGGCGCCAGGCCCCGCCCGCCCTGCGCGGGAGGATATTACTATGTCTGGCGCAAGCGCTATCAGGCCTGCTTCCAGAGCTGATCCTGGCCTCAATTCCAAGGCCTCAATTCCAAGGCCTCAATTCCAGGGCCTCAATTCCAGGGCTCGCCGACGATCAGTCTCGCAGCCAGCAGCTCGGCTGCGATATCGAACAGCTTTTCGCCCTTCGCAGCGGTGGCCTTGCGGGCATCGCCGAGCACGCCGCCCGGCGTCAGCTCCTTGAAGGAGCGCCATAGATTGAGCGCAGGGGGAACGCCGAGCGTCATGTTGCCCATCGGACCGAAGGCGTCGGCAATCCTGTCCTTGCGCACGCAATCCGCAAATGCCGCCAGCATCATCGAGGTCTCGGCCTCGCAGGCATGGCGCACACCTTTCTGGTCCTCCAGAACGTCGGCATAGGCGGCACTCTCATTTGCCAGATTGTAGAACGTCGTTGTGGCGATCGGCGCATCGAGCTCGATCGCCAGATCAGTGGTGAGCGCGTTGAGGGCTGCGATGTTGCCGCCATGCGAATTGACGATCAGGATTTTCGTGAAGCCGGCACGTAGGATCGAGCTGCAGAGGTCCCGCAACAGGCTGTGATAGGTCGCAAGCGAAAGCGTAAAGGTGCCGCCGAAGGCCATGTGATGCTCGGCAAGGCCCATCCAGACCACGGGGGCGACCACGATGGGGCGCGAGCGCGCCACGATCATGGCCACGCGGGCGCAGCCTTCGCCGCCCAGAAAGGTGTCGACGCCGGTCGAAAGATGCGGCCCATGCTGCTCGGTGGAGGCGACCGGCAACAGCACGATGGCGTCGTCATTTGCCTTCTGCCGCAGCTCTTCGGCAGTCATCCGGTTCCAGAGCACTTCTGTCATGGGACTTGTCTCCTGCTTTTCCTCGGGGCTGCGGCCGGCTCGGCGGGCCCCGCAATTGTACACGGGCAGCCTGCTGCCCTGGCTCAAAATTAACCGGTTGTTAACCGCGGTTAATCACCCTGCACGCGGGCACTGGGGGCGCGTCGCTGGCTTGTTTTTGCCGGCCCAAAGCGATGGTGTTCATTATGGCGTTAGACCCCGAAGAGTTGGTTATTCTGAACGATCATGGTGCGATGAAGCTGCACTCGGCAGTGGCCAGGGCAATGATGTTGCCGCCTACCGAGCGCGATCACGCGTCCATTCTTCGCAAAGGCGAGCCCTGGCTGCTCAATTTCGACCTGATCAAGCATCTTGCGAGGCGATGGGACGACAGCCCGTACCCTCTCAATGATTCGGAGATGACTGTCGGCGCGTTTTCGCTTCCGCAGGTGAGCTTGTAGTCCGCGGCTTACGGCTTGTTTCGACGCAACGGCGACAAGCAGGCAAATCGGACTTGCAGATCCGTCGCGCGGGCGATGCTTGCGCGGCGGAGATATCCTTGCGAGTCGAACGCGGCCTTGCCAACCGACCCTTGATTTGCAACGCCGCGGGCGGCCCCGTTGGCGTCCGCCGGGGATTTGCAATCAGGGGGTGATCGGATTGGTGCGAACCCACACGGGCACCTCGGATCGGCGATTGTCGAGGAACCTGACGGACAGCTCGAAGTCGACGCGAACCTCGCCGTGCAAGCCGTCGAGGTTGACAAAAATGTGCCGCTGAAAGGGAAGCCTGCTGGCGCCCTTTTCGGACATCACCCAGGGCAGGCCGTCCAGAATGTTGCTTTCCGTGTCCGCACGCATCTTGGCGCTCGCGCTGTTGCTGTCGGCCCGACGCAGCGGAAGGTTTCTTGGCCTGATCGTTCGAACGCTGAAGATCTCGATCGCAAAGGGCTTGTCGTTGATCCCCCAAAATCGAACGTCGTGCCAGGAGCCGACGTGGGGCACGATCTTGGCCGAGAGATTGATGGCATTCCAGGGCGCCTGACTGGAGTGCCATAGCCAGCCAAGGCCCGTCCATATCATGCGCAGGCCGGTCACCGCTGTGTTTGCACTCGGCTTCATTGCTCCTCCTCGCCCGAGATGCGCCAATCTTATCACCACAGGCGCGCCGTGCGCGCGTCCTTCTTGGTGCCGGCCCACCAGCACCAATATCGCAAACGTCGCGCGTGCGTCACGCCTGCCATCGCGGGCAAGGGCGGGGTCGCTTGCGCTGCAAGATCCGGCGAGCGTTTGTCCAAGCATCTCCCAAAGATCCGACCAGATTTGAGCTACCGCAAAGTCTAATCCGGCGGATTGGTGCTCAATTCCTGTTACAGGCCGCCAATGGCGCCGGCAAACGTTGCGCATCGCAGATTCGTATGATCGCGACAGCCTGACGTGCGAAACCCCTTTATTCGAGAACACCGCGAGCCGCCAAGACAGCGGCACCAGTGATGTTTGACGTCTGGAAGGGGAAGGAATGGAGGAAAACTCTTGAAGGGGACACGAACATGACCGCGCCATCGCCCGCCGATCTGGTTATCGCTTCCCAAATTCCGGTATTTTCGGGATTGAAGCGGGAGGCGCTTGAAGTCCTCCTGGCTCAGGCAAGGGTCATCAACCTTCGCCCAGGCAGCATGTTGTTCAGACAAGGCGAGCCGGCTACCTCATTTTTCATCATCGTCGAAGGCTGGATCAAGCTCTATCGCATAACGCCCGCCGGCGATGAGGCGGTTCTCAATGTCTTTGCCGAGGGCCAGAGCTTCGCAGAGGCCGTCACTCTCACGTCCGGTCGCTATCCGGCAACAGCGAGCGCGGTGGCGCGCACGCGCGTCATCATGATTCCCGCCGATCACGTCATCGACTGCATCCGCAAGATGCCGGACGTCGCGATCGCCATGATTGCCTCGACGTCGCAGCACCTGCATCTGATGGTAAGCCGGATCGAGCAACTCACAGCGCAGAGCGGCATGCAGAGGGTCGCGGATTTCCTCATTTCGCTTGCACCCTGCGTCAAAGGGCCTTGCACGATCGCGCTGCCTTACGACAAATCGTTGATCGCGGGCCGGCTGGGGTTGAAGCCGGAATCGCTCTCCCGGGTTTTTGCAAGGCTGAGGACGGTCGGCGTCAAGGTGCGTGCGTCCGATGTTGTGGTGGATGACGTGGCGACGCTGCAAAATCTCGTCGCCAGCGAGCGCATCAGGCCTCGCGGAGCCTTCAATCACACCGCTTGTGAAGGCGCTCCCGTGGCCAGGAACGTGAACTCGGTGGGAGCCCGGATCGGAGGCCGCGCCTAGCGCACGTAGAGTCTGATTTTCGGCAGGATTTTGCTGCGCCACGCGGCAGCACCGAAGTCCTGCGCCACGACGTTGTCGTCCGAGACGATGAGCCACAGCGGCACACCATCGCTTGGTTTCAGGCGGTCTCGGTAGCCGCGAATATCTTCCGGCCAGTTCGCATCTTTCAGCACGTCTCGCAAGAGCGGCGACTTTACCTCGCGATAGGCGAGGCGGGCAAAATCGGCCGAGTTCTGGAAGGCCGCTCCGTCACCGCGCTGCCAGGCGCGACACGGCGCGCAGTCCTCGGCACCGACATAGATCAGCAACAGGTTGGCAGCCCGCGTTGGTGGCCGCGCCTGCGCGACCAAGTGCGTCGCAACGATCATAGCGACCGCGGCAACAGCTCCCAGGCAAAGCCAGGCAACTCTCGCGCGACGACAATCGCTATCGAGCGTGGCCAAATCTTCCATGGCGCAATTATTTCTCTCGCCTGGCGTCGCGTCCTTAACCGCGGTCAAGGATGGCTGCGACGCACGCGGTAAATTTCCCTGCCGCAAATCAAGCCGGGAGTGTGCCGATGCCGCCGACCGAACAGACTGCGCCACCGCTGGAGCGCGTGCCTGCAATGCAGCGGATTCTCGATAATCCGTTTCTGCTGCTGTTTCTCGGCGTGACGCTACCCGCCGTTCTCTATCTCATCTGGGGCGTCATGGAGGTCGCCTCGATCCCATTGGCGAAGTGAAGGTCGTCGCTCGCGCATTTCGAAGCGCGAAGCGCAATCTGAGGGGGAATGGAAATGGCTGTCACACCTCCGGAACGTCGTATCTGGTGGAATGAGCCGATCGAACGGGTGGAACTGGTCTGGATCGTCATCGCCTTCCTCTGGGGCCTGTTCATGTTCGCGTTCATGATCGCCTGGCACTTCATCGGCCAGCAGAACCTGAGCAAGGAAGCCTATCGCGTGCTTCCTTCGGCCTATGAGGAAAAGGTCGAGGGCTTTGCCAAGAAATATCAAGTGCGCGAGGAGCAGGGGATTCCGGTCGTGAAAGCGCAAGCGGGCAGCGACGTCTATCTGCTGGCGCGATTGTGGCAGTGGTGGCCGATCCTGGAACTGGAGAAAGGCGTCAGCTACCGGATCCATCTCTCATCGCTGGACTGGCAGCATGGCTTCTCGCTGCAGCCCACCAACATCAACATTCAGGTTCACCCCGGATACGAACACGTCATTTCACTGACCCCCACCCAAAGCGGCGAGTTCGGGATCGTCTGCAACGAGTTCTGCGGCATCGGTCACCACACGATGACCGGCAAGATCTACGTCACGGAGCAGAAACGAGCAGGGGCCGACCAGCGCCTGACCGAGGGGAGGTAGGGTCATGACTGCAGAAACCGTCATCGGCGCCGTTCCGGCCAAGACCGAGTTTCGCACCTGCCAATATACCGGGCTGAAGATCGATGTCGCGGCGCAGACCCTGATCAAGGCCAATGCGGTGGCCGCCGTGGTCTTCCTGCTGATCGGCGGGCTGATGGGTCTCCTGGTGGCGCTCACGCGCTGGCCGGCGGTGCATCTGTTGCCGGCCGAATGGTTCTATCTCGTGCTGACCGGACACGGCGCCAATGTGCTGTTGTTCTGGATCATCTTCTTCGAGATCGCCGTCCTCTATTTCGCGTCCGCGGTTCTGCTCAATTCGCGCCTTGCCGCGCCGAAATTCGCCTGGCTCGGCTTCGTCCTGATGGTGGTCGGCGCGCTCGCCACCAACGTTGCCGTGCTGCAGGGCGATTCGAGCGTGATGTTCACGTCCTATCCGCCGATGCAGGCGAAGCCGCATTTCTATCTCGGCCTGATCCTGTTTGCGGTCGGCGCCTTGATCGGCTGCATGATCTTCTTTGCGACTCTCGTGGTCGCGCGGGAGGAAAGAACTTATGAGGGCTCGATTCCTCTCGTGACGTTTGGCGCAGTCACGGCCGCCATCATCGCGGTGTTTACCATCGCCTCCGGCGCCATCATCCTGATTCCGACCTGGCTCTGGTCGCTCGGTTTCATCTCCTACATCGATCCGCTGATGTACAAGGTCGTGTGGTGGGCGATGGGGCACTCCTCGCAACAGATCAACGTCTCGGCCCATGTCTCGATCTGGTATCTGATCGCCGCGCTCCTGGTCGGTGCAAAACCCCTGAGCGAGAAGGTGAGCCGCACCGCCTTCCTGATGTACATCCTGTTCCTGCAGCTTGCATCCGCGCATCACCTGCTGGCCGAGCCCGGTCTCGATGCGAGCTGGAAGATCGTCAACACCAGCTACATGATGTATCTGGCGGTCATGGGCTCGATGGTCCACGGCCTCACCGTGCCGGGCGCGATCGAGGCGGCGCAGCGCCGCAACGGTTACGATCGCGGCATGTTCGAGTGGCTGCGCAAGGCGCCATGGGGACATCCGGCCTTCTCCGGCATGTTCCTGTCGCTGATCTTCTTCGGCTTCATCGGCGGCATTTCCGGCGTCGTGCTCGGCACCGAACAGCTCAACGTGCTCATGCACAACACGATCTACGTGCCGGGCCATTTCCACGGCACGGTGGTTGCGGGAACGACGCTGGCGTTCATGGCCGCCACCTATATTGTGCTGCCGCTGATCTTCCAGCGCGAGATCGTCTGGCCGACACTTGCCAGGATCCAGCCCTATCTGTTCGGAATCGGTGTCGCCGGCATCTCGCTGTTCATGATGGGCGCCGGCACCCTTGGCGTGGCGCGGCGGCACTGGGACATCACCTTCAGCGATGCCAATCTGTCGTTTTCGTATTCGGCCGGTGCATTCCTGATGATGGGGCTGAACGGCATCTTCGCCATCATCGCAGCCCTCGGCGGCGCGCTGTTCGTGCTGGTCGTGGTCGGCACCGTGCTGTTCGGCGAGAAGATCACGGGCGGACACAAGCTGACATTCCCGCTGTTTTCGGGTGGCGGCGCGGTAGCCTCGCACTATGGCAGCGAGCGTGCGCCCAAACTTCCCGGCACCATCATCCTGGTTGCGATCTTCTTCGTCTGCTTCGTCCTCTACTACTTCATCAACTGGAAATATCTGTCGGAACTCTGGCTGTTCCGGTGATTGCTCGCGAGCGATAAGGACAACACCATGCGCGCGACAATTGGAATGGCGATCTCGCTCTTGAAGCCCAGGATCGGCGTCGCGATCGCGGCGAGCGCGCTGGCCGGCGTCGCCGCCACTCAAGGCCCCGGGCTTGCCTGGTGGCAGCCAATCGGTCTTGCGCTCGCGATCCTGGGAGCGTCCGGTGCTGCCGGTGCGTTCAACCACTATTATGAGCGCGATCTTGATCGTCTCATGCAGCGCACATGCCGGCGTCCGTTCGCGAGCGGAGCCTTCAAGGAAAGCCCGTGGTGGCCCGTCGCATTTCTGGCGTTGCTGGCGATTTCGCTCGGGCTGGCTTCGCTAAGTGCCGGCCATGTCGCGGCGGTCTATGTTTTTCTCGGCGCATTCACCTACGGCATCGTCTACACCGTCTGGCTGAAGCGCCGCAGCACCTGGAACATCGTCGTGGGAGGGCTTGCCGGCAGCTTTGCCGTGCTCGCAGGTGCTGCGGCGATCGATCCGATGCCGCAAGTCGTCCCGACGGTGTTGGCCGTCGTGCTGTTTCTGTGGACACCGCCTCATTTCTGGAGCCTGGCGGCCGCCAAGGGTCAGGACTACGCGAAGGCCGGCATTCCGATGCTGCCGGTCGTCGCCCCCGCCCACGCCTGGACCATGGCGATCCTCGCGCATGCAATTGCACTATTGGCGATCTCCCTCGTGCCGCTTTGGTTTGGCGAAGGCCTGCTCTATGGGCTCGGCGCGGGAATAGGCGGCGGCTATTTCGTTTGGAAGAGCATCAAGCTCTACCGTGCGCCAACAAAAGCAAATGCGATTGCCAATTTCCTTGCTTCTCTCCTGCAACTCGCGCTGCTCGTCGCGGGCGCGCTGCTCGAGAGCGCATCCGCGTGGGTCTTGTCATGATCCGCCGTCGCGCCACAGCGAACGCGGCTGCTGTGCTCGCGCTTCTCTTGATCACGCCGGCGCAGGCAGCTGAGCGACCGGCGCTCGAACTTGATCCCGCCGCGGCGATAACCCTGGGGGAGCGGGCGCTGGGGCGCGCCTTGGGCAATTACACCCTGATCGATTCCCGGGGAACGCCGTTCTCGCTGAGGGAGTATCGCGGCAAGCCGTTGGTCATCAGCCTCGTCTATTCGTCCTGCAGCTCCGTTTGTCCAGCGACAACCCAGCATCTGATTGAAGCCGTGACCGAGGCGGAACGGGTGTTTGGTTTCGATCGCTTCGCAGTGCTGACGGTCGGGTTCGATGCGCGCAACGACACAGTGCCGCGGATGGCGCAGTTTGCCGCGGTTCAGGGCATCAAATTTCCGAATTGGCGGGTCGCCAGCGGCGATGCCGCGACCATCGAAGCGGTATTGAATGATCTCGGCTTCAGCTATCGCGCGGTCGCCGGCGGCTTTGATCATCCGACGCAAACCTCGATTCTCGACCGTGATGGCAGGATCTACCGTCACGTCTATGGCGATGACTTTCCGCTTCCGATGTTCATGGAGCCGATGAAGGATGTGATCTACGGCACAACGACGCCGTTCTCGTTCCGTGGAATCATCGACCGCATCAAGTTCATCTGCACTGCCTACGATCCCGGCGCGCGCCGCTACCGTATCGATTTTGGCCTGCTGTTCGGAGCCGTGATCGCTGCCTTCTGCCTGCTCGCCATGGCCGGATTGATCCTGCGGGAATGGATTCGATCGGCCAGGGCAAGAGCGGCCTGACCGGAAGACGGGAAATGACATGATCGGCGCAATCCGCAGCGCGCTCCGCACCGGCTTTGCACTGATCGAGCAGCCGTTCGACCGCCTGTTCGGCCCGGCGCTCAATCCGGTCGCACAGCTCGGCGCCCTCGGCTTTTTCTTCTTCTGGATCGTGGCAGTCAGCGGCATCTACCTCTTCATTTTCTTCGATACCGGCATCGAGCGTGCCTACCAGTCGGTCGAATATCTTACCCACGATCATTGGTTCCATGCCGGGGTGATGCGGAGCTTCCATCGCTATGCCTCCGACCTGATGGTGGTGATGGTCGCCGTTCATCTGCTCCGCGAATTTGCCTACGATCGTTACCGCGGTGTCCGCTGGTACTCGTGGTTCACCGGCCTGCCGATCATCTGGCTGCTCTATGCGTCCGGAATTACCGGATACTGGCTGGTCTGGGACAGGCTTGCGCAATATGTCGCGATCGTCTCTTCCGAGCTTCTGGATTGGTTGCCGATCTTCGGAGAGCCGATCGCGCGCAACTTCATTTCGACGGGCACGCTCACCAGTCGCTTCTTTTCGCTGATGGTGTTCATGCATGTCGCCGTGCCGCTGTTCCTTTTGTTTATCATGTGGGTCCATATCCTGCGGATCTCGCGTCCGAAGGTGAACCCGCCGCGTGCGCTTGCGCTGATGTCGCTTGCGGCGCTTGTCGCGGTCTCGATCTGGAAGCCGGCGACCTCACAGGGCTCCGTCGATCTTGCGAAGGTGCCGGCCGAAGTCGGTCTCGACTGGTTCTTCCTGCCGCTCTATCCGCTCACCAACATCTGGAGCAACGGGACGGTTTGGGCCCTCCTCGGCGCCTTTTCGCTGATGATCGCACTGATGCCCTGGCTGCCGCCGCTGCGGCGGGCAAAGCCTGCCGAGGTCGATCTCGCGCATTGCAACGGCTGTGCCCGATGCGCGGAGGATTGTCCCTACGAGGCGATCCGGATGGTTGGCCGGACCGACGGCATGCCGTTTCCGACGCAGGCGCAGGTCAGTCCGTCGCTCTGTGTTTCCTGCGGCATCTGCGTCGGAGCGTGCCCGTCCTCGACGCCGTTCCGCCGCACGCAGGATTTGCGAACCGGGATCGACCTGCCCGAGTTCTCGCTGAAGGAGTTGCGTGAGAAGGTCATTGGAGTCGCCGGCGGGCTCAAGGGGTCGGGACGCGTGCTGGTCCTTGCTTGCGAACATGGTGCCGCCGCCGGCCGGATCGGCGACACGGTCGTCTTGCCCTGCGTCGCGATGGCGCCGCCGTCGCTGATCGATTTCATCCTCAGCCGTGATCTTGCCGACGGCGTTGTCGTTGCGGGCTGCGCGGAAAGTGCCTGCTATAACCGGCTCGGTGTCCGATGGACCGAGCAACGCTTCGCAGCCGAGCGCGATCCTTATTTGCGCGCGCGGGTCCCGCGCGAGCGTATCGCGACGGTCTGGGCCTCCACACTGGCCGTCAGCAGAGCCGAAGGCGAAATCGCGGGCTTTGCGGCTCGCGTCGCCTCGTTGCCGCCCAAGCGGCTGCGCTCGCCGTTGCCGGTAAGCACGGCCTCGCGCCCGCCGAAAACCTTCGAGACCGAGAAGGGGTCCGCATGAGAGCGTTGCGTCTGGCAGGACAATTTGCGGTCATCGTTGCGCTGTTCGCCGGCGTTGCGGTGCTGTCGGACTGGCCGACTTACCGTCAAATACCCGGAAATTCGGGCGTCATGATGCTGACCTTCGTTCACGGCGCCGACCGCAAGGGGGAATGTCGGCGTTTGACGGTGGAAGAAATTGCGAAGCTGCCAGCCAACATGCGCAGGGTGCAGGATTGTCCGCGCGTCCGACGGCCAATCTACGTCGAGCTCGATGTCGACAACCGCAATATCTATCAGGCCAGCCTTCCTCCCACCGGCATAGCCGGCGACGGTCCATCGCGAGTCTATCAGCGTTTCGTCCTGCCTGCCGGCAAGCACGATGTCGCGGTGCGCATGCGCGATACTGCGCGGAGTGAGGGTTTTGATCATGAACGACAGGAGAGCGTTGAGCTCTCGCCCGACCAGATATTCGTCATCGACTACCGGCCGGAAAGCGCAAGCTTCGTGTTTCGGTGAGGGATGAGCCGTTGAGGGATGAGCCGTTGAGGGATGAGCGATGGGCCTGCTGCATTGGGAGAAGCGCTACAGCGTAGGAATCGAGGCGGTCGACCACGAGCACCGCGAGCTTGTCGATCTCATCAACCGCCTTTACGAAGAGGCCCGGGCGCACGGGTCGAAGGTTGCGGTCCTTGGCTTCTTCGGCGATCTGTTCAAGGCGATTTCGGCGCATTTTGCGCTGGAAGAGCGGGTCATGCGCGAGCGCGGTTACGACCAGCTCACCCAGCACAAGAACGATCACGAACGCCTGCTCGACGAGATCCGCGACATCATGGAAGATTACGAGATGACGGATCTGTTCGACGAACAGCTTTTAGCACTGAGACTTGATGCCTGGTTTTCGCGACACTTTGAAACTCACGATGCGCGGTTCCATCATGCGCTGGACCGCCACTGAACGGGATTTCGACGGATCATCAACAACGGGAGACAAAGATGAAGAGGATATTGGTTGCGGCGGCGGTTTCCATCGCCTCGGTAGGCGCCGCTGGCGCGCAGGACATGGCCGCCGGCGCGACCTCTTTCAAGAAGTGCGCGCCCTGCCATGACGTCGGTCCGACCGCGAAGAACAAGGTGGGTCCGGTGCTGAACGGCCTCGATGGTCGAAAATCAGGAACGGTGGCGGGGTACAATTATTCCGACGCCAACAAGGGTTCCGGCATCACCTGGAACGAGGCGAGCTTCCTCGAATACATCAAGGATCCCAAGGCCAAGATTCCGAGCACCAAGATGACCTTCGCCGGCATCAAGAGCGAGGACGAAGCAAAAAGCCTGTGGGCCTATCTCAAGCAGTACGACGCTGACGGCAAGACCAAGTAGCTGCCCGGGGTTATCGTCGCTCGGCGGGATGCTCGTCAGCTCAGGTCTTTAGGCATGACATCATCGACCGGAGGCGTATACCAGCGCCATGCGCGGTCGTTTTGATCGCGCGCCCACACCGCTGTTCCGGCGAGATGTGGCAGCATCGCCTCGATCTCGTCGATTGAGGCGATGTAAAGCGTGGTCGACAGCGCATCGGCGATCGCGGCCGAGCGATGATGGACCGTGACGCTCTTCCATCGCGCGGCACTTCGGCCGGTGCGGGGGTCGAACAGATGATGCACGGCGCCGCCAGCACCGAGGATGCAGCCGGAGCCCTCCGAGGTCGCGAGCGCGCCGCGCAGGAGATGGATTGGCGTGGCATCAGCGCGAGCGATCAACCAGGGTGCCCCACTTCGGCGCGGGGACAGAGCCCGCTGCTCGCCGAGATCGACCAGAATATGTTTCAAACCTTGTGCTGAGAGCAGATCCGCGACACGGTCGGTCACATAACCCTGGCCGAGACCGTTGAGCGTCAGGCGTTGGCCAGCCCCACTGCGGATCGCCCCGGCCTCAAGGCCGATCCTGCGCCAATCGACCGCCGCGCGCGCCGGCGCGATGATCGAGTCCGGTGGTATCCCGGCATCCGGAGAAGCGGTGAACCAGTCGATATAGGTCTCCCACAGGGGTTGAACGCTCGGATCGAACAAGCCGTTGCTGATCTCTGCAATGCCGAGCGCAAGGGCGAGCGCGCGCCGAAGGTCGCTGCCTGGCTGACGCAGGGTACCTTCACGATTGAGCCGGCACAGTTCGGAATCCGGCCGGTACAGGCTCAATGCGCCCTCGAGCCGGTCAATTTCTGCCTCTACAAGCGCAATCGTGGCTTGTGCGGCGTCCGGTTCGATCCCGTTGAACAGGATCGTTGCATCCGCGCCCATTGCCACTCCGCGCCATTCAAAATCGGCCATTGCGGTGCGCGCAGGGCCACCTGTGACGGCAGCGGCCGCCGCGGCGGCAAAGATCGTGAGGGCGCGGCGCCGTGTCGGTCGTTCGAGAGGCATTTGCTTCTCCTACGCTTGGGGTGCCTTGCCGTTCGCAGGTTGCGACATGATCGGAAGTTGGCGCCGCTGCGCGCGCTTTTTCAGATGCAGGCAAATTTCGTGATCGAAGTAGTTGGCCTGGCATTTGAGGCAGTAGATGCATTCGTTCGGATTGATCTGCCCCAGCGGATGAATGGCTTGCACGGTGCAGCGCCGAGCGCAGACCTGGCATTCCGAGCCGCATTCGCGATAACGCTTGAGCCATTCGAACATCCGCATGCGCGCAGGGATGGCCAGTGCGGCGCCGAGCGGACAGAGGTAGCGGCAATAAAACCGCTCGATGAAGAGCCCGGCGAATACCAGAAGTCCCGCATAGAGGACGAACGGCCATTCCCGCGCGAACTTCATGGTGATCGCCGTCTTGAACGGCTCCACCTCGGCGAGCTGGAAGGCCAGCAGGATCGAGCGCAGCGAGAGCGCGAGGATGCCGACAAACACAACATATTTGATCATCCAGAGTCGCTCATGCAATCCGAACGGGATTTCGATCTGCTTGATGCCGAGCCGCTGCGCGAGTTGATTGGTCAACTCCTGCAGCGTTCCAAATGGGCACAGCCAGCCACAGAAGACGCCCCGTCCCCAGAACAGCATGCTGACCGCAACAAAGCTCCAGAGAATGAAAACCATTGGATCGAGCAGGAACAGCTCCCAGCGAAAGCCTGACAACAAGGCGTGAATAAAGGTCAGCACGTTGACGACCGACAATTGCGCGTTGGCGAAGAAGCCAAGAAAGAACAGCGTGAGCAGCATGTAGAAGGTGCGCAACCGGTAGTAAAAGACTCCATGCGCGGTGACCGTGTCCTGAAACACCAATATGCCGGCAAGAACCGTGAGCATCGCGCCGAGAACAGCGATCTCGTAGCGCCGCACCCACCAGATTTCCTGCCATAACGGTGGCTGCGCAGAGGCGGAAGCAGCTGATGTCGCGGCGCGGTCAGCTGCCGGCGGCGTCGGAGCGACGGTGGGACTGATCAGGTATCGATCCGGTATGCGGTAATCCAGCGTCACGACGGCAGGCCCTGCGGCCGGCGCGGGAGTCCCGAGATCAAGTTCGAGCCGGAATGGTTTGGTCGAATCGAAGCCGCTCGAGCGCGGGATCCGAAAGACCGCAATCTCACGAAGTTCGGGTGCGCCGGCCGCGTGCAGGGCTTCGATCGGCGTATGGTCGGCGGCTTTCAGGCGCATGGTCCGGTTGCCCTGGACGATCTCGATGCGCTCGAACGACCCGGACTGGCGCCATTCCGTTCCCTTGAAGGAATAGAGCCCCGATGCACCGATCAGCAACAGATCGTCGTCGGGGCCAATCTTCCCGAGTTCGCTTTCGTAAATGCGCTGCCCGAGCAGACTCTCGCCGATCGGCGGCGGCGTGGCGAGCGCTAGCCAGAGATCGATGAACGGCTTGTCCGGCTCGTTGTCCTGGGTACCGAGCAGCTTTGACGCCTCCGCGCGCAAGACCAGCCGATGTTGCAGGGCACCTTCGGCGAGGAGGGACTGCCAAGACGAGCGGCGCAGGGTTTCGCGATCGAGGCGCACGGCGCCATCAGGTGCATTGGATCGGCTGCGCAACACCGCACGCGATGAGCGAACGATCGCGTCGCGAATGACGGTGGAGGTGATGGTCGCGCCTGCCACCGCATGCGGGCCGCGGACGAGGTCGGCAGCCGGCTTGAGCCCGGCGCCGGCACGGACGTCGAAACCTTTGAAAGCCGCCACATACGCGGCAAGCGCGTCGCGGGGAATGCCAATCACAAGGATTGGTTCTTCATGGGCGACGATTCTGGCGCCTGCGACGATGCCTTCCGGCGTGATGGCGGCGACAATGTCGAGTGGACGCCCGGCGTAACCGACCGAGCCGGACACATCGAGCGTGGAGAACGCGTAGCCGAGAACGCGGCCGTCCGGTGCCCGCACGATTGCGCAAGGGGGGCTTCCCTGCGGGGGCTCCACGACGGCCCCAGAAGACGAAAAGAATTGCGAGGCAATCGTGAGATCGGCCGCCCGCGCCGCGCCAGCCGTCAGGATGACGATTGCGAGAAGCCGCAGCAGCCCGCGTATCGCGAAAAATCCAGCCCGCCGGACAGTGCCTTGCATGGGCGGATCAGGCAGCGTCTTGCTTCCGCTGCATTGAGATAGGTCAAGTCGCTACTTAACCGCGGTCAAGGCAAGCAAGCGTGCTTCGCGGCATAAGCCGGTCTACGGAGTCTCATGCTGGAGGGATGCGATGCGGAGTCGCGCGGTCGTGCTTGCAATGCTCACGGGCGGCATCGCCGTCGCGAGCGGATTCTATATGGCGACAGGGGGGACAGCATACGCGCAGGCGCAGCCGGCGGCGCCAAAGCCCGCCGACATCGAACAGCACAAGACGACCCCGGGCGGCCAATATCAGCCGAGCCTCGACGTGCTCGGCGAGAAGCCGACCGAGCAGCCGGGCACCAAGCCGGGCGACCCGAATCTCACCAAGGCTGAGTTCGACCAGGCGAACCGGATCTACTTCGAGCGTTGCGCGGGATGTCACGGCGTGTTGCGCAAGGGCGCGACCGGCAAGCCGCTGACGCCCGATCTGACGAAAAAGCTCGGCTACGAATATCTGCGCGATTTCATCACCTATGGTTCGCCCGGAGGCATGCCGAACTGGGGAAGCTCGGGCCAGCTCTCGGAAAACGAAGTCGCGCTGATGGCGCGCTATCTCCTCAACGAACCGGCGCAGCCGCCGGAGTTCGGCCTCAAGGAGATCAAGGAGAGCTGGAAGGTGCTGGTGCCGGTCGCGCAGCGCCCGACCAGGAAGATGAACAAGCTCGACATCGACAATCTGTTTTCGGTGACGCTGCGCGATGCCGGCGAAGTTGCCCTGATCGACGGCGACACCAAGAAGATCGAATACATCCTGAAGTCCGGCTATGCCGTGCACATCTCGCGCATGTCGGCTTCGGGACGTTACCTCTACATCATTGGGCGTGATGCGAAGCTCAACGTGATTGATCTCTGGATGGACCCTCCGCAGACGGTCGCCGAGCTGA
>Ga0335079_10001863_pt1 | contig 24142 bp, 27 predicted proteins | sample Lox_Sample_33_FD_206719 | JGI IMG/M metagenome (GOLD analysis project Ga0335079, IMG submission 206719) | Soil microbial communities from Loxahatchee National Wildlife Refuge, Florida, United States - Lox_Sample_3.3 | ecosystem: Environmental > Terrestrial > Soil > Wetlands | place: USA...
GATCGACGTCGCGATGCATGCACGAGAGTCTCCGAAGAGGAACGGCACGGCGGGACAACCGAGCCGACGAGCGTCGCGGCCGCCATAACGACGGCGTTTCGCAGATTGCGCGCTCCATCCGAAAGGTACTGTCCGGCACCCCCGACGGTCGCGGCGACCGCGATACCGATGGCTGCGGCAACGATCTTTCGGCTCGGTCGCATGCGTCGCGAGCAGGCCCGCCACAACCCCCAGCGTGGAGGTCATCCCGTCGAACGATCCAAAGATGGCCTCTTTCTCGTTGCCGGCCGCGTGCCCCGTCTCGCCGGCCTTGCCCGCTGCGGGCGCCGGGTTGGGTGAGTGGGTCACATCGGCTACGGCCATCGCTCCTCGGGCCCGACTCTGGGTTGACGTCACCGGTCAAGGACATCACCATGGGCGCGGGTGACCGTACGATGCGCTGGACGCTTCTAGCCGCGCCAGATCCGGAGGTCGTTCCGGTCGGTCGACGCTCGGCGGATCGAACACCGCGCCCTTCGGAGCGTCGACGACCGTGAATGAGGCGAGGGGGAGCGTCGCAGGAAACGGCAGCATCGGTGACGCTGAAATGCCGAGATCATGAGCCGCTCCATGCAGCAGTCGCGTCACAGCTGGCAACCGGCGGAGCCGCCGCAACGGGCGGTGTTGTTTGTCAACCCCGTGTCTGGTGGCGGCAAGGCTGCACGCACTGCGATTGCCGACCGGGCCCGTGAGCGAGGGGTCGAGGCGATCGTCCTCACTCCCGATCGGAGCCTGGCGACGCTCGTTCGGGAGGCCGTTGAGCGCGGTGCCGATGCGCTTGGCGTCGCGGGCGGCGACGGGTCGCTGGCGGTCGTCGCCGAGGTTGCGCAGGCTCACGGCCTTCCTTTCGTCTGCGTTCCCACGGGCACGCGCAACCACTTCGCGCGCGATGTCGGGGTCGACCTGCACGACCCCGTCGCCGCGCTCGATGCGTTCACCCACGGCGTCGAGCGTCGGATCGACCTGGCGGAGGTGAACGGCCGTGTCTTCCTGAACAACGTGTCGCTCGGGATCTACGGCGACGCAGTCCGGCAACGGGGCTATCGCGACGCAAAGCTGCGAACGCTCCTGGAGACGACGGCGGAGGTGCTCGGCCCGGGCGCGCCCGCGCCCGAGCTCCAGCTCGTCGACGACCTGGGTCGCGAGCACCGTCATCCCGCTGTCGTACTCGTCTCCAACAACCCCTACGTATCGGATCGTCCGCTGGTGCCCGGCACCCGCCCCGCGCTCGACAGCGGCCAGCTCGGGATCATCGTGCTCGAGCCACTGCGTACACCGCCCGACCCGCCACCACGAGCGTGGAGCGCACGCGCCATCCGGGTGAATGCGCCGGCACCGGTGCACGCCGGGATCGACGGAGAGGCCGTCGACCTGGTGCCCCCACTCGAGTTCGTGACCAGACCGAGCGCCCTGCGCGTCAGGATCTCGCCGCGCCACCCGGAGACTTCGCCTGGCAGCGTTTAGCTGCGTATCGCACGCCGGCTACGCGTCAAACGGAACGGCCTCGAAGGCGTAGTGGCCGCTCCTGATCTCGAAGCGGACGAGGTACCGATTGCCGTCGTCGCTCTCGACGTGGAGCAGCATCCCGCCCACGTCATAGTGATCCACAGCGATGAGCCTTACGTCCCCACCCTCGGGGACATCGAACGTCACCCCACCGTCTTCGGTAAGCGACTGCTTGAAGCGCTCCGTCGCGATCCCTGCGATCTCGTCCGCGATTTGCTCGATCAGTCTCTGCTCGAACTCGTGCAGCTCCATCCGTGTCTCCTTCCTGTTCTGCCCCACACCCGCACAGATGGCGGAGGCCTCGAGTCCGCGCCGCAAGGAGGGGACCGTTCTCAGACCGACGTCAGGTTTGCTGCTTCCTGGCGAGCTCGTCCGCCTCCATCTCCGCCGAGATCGCGTAGAGCACCGCGGACTCCGCCTCTTCGAACGCCCCGTACGCATAGTCCATCGCGGCCATCGCATCGCCCTCGGCGTCCGCAGCGCGGTCCGCTGCCTGCGCCGCGTCGAGCGCCTCCTTGGTGGAGCGGAGATTCTCGCGCATCTTCGCGAGGTGCTCGCTCCACGACTTCTGCAGGTCGCTCCAGGAATCGGAGACGTGGGCCTGGCCTGCGCTTGCAGTTTCGCGAAGCTTCTCGGCGTGCGCCTGGGCGGCCGCCCTCACCTCGCTCGCAGAACGCTCGACCTCCGCCTGCGCCTGGTTCTGAGCGGCTGAAACCCGCCTCTCGGCTTCCTGGACACGCTTCGAGAGCTTGGCGAACTTCTCCGACGCATGCGTCTTACTTGAAGCACTCATAACGCCTCCTCCATGGTTGTCGATGATCTCTCCACTGCCGACTCGCGCGGCGCGGACGCCTTTGCGCCCGCGCCGCGACTGAAGGGCCTTGCTAGTAAGCGACGAGAATCTCGTCGTTGACGTCGGTGACGCCCGGAGCGGACCAGGCCGCGTCCACGGCCTCGTCGTGCTCGGCCCACGAGCTCACAACGCCCTCGATCGTCACCGTCCCGTTCGAGGTCCTGACGGACAGGTCGTCCGCGTCAATCCTCGCGTTGCGCTTGAACGCGTCCTTGATGGAGTCCTTGACGTCGCCGGCGTTCGGCCGAGGGTTCTTCAGCTCGATCTTGTCGTCGACCTCGAAGATGCCGACGACGTTTCCGGCGATGTACTCGGCCTCGTCACGCTGGTACTGCCACTCGGCTGAACCAGTGAGTGTCACGAAGCCATCCTGGACCTTGGCGTCGACCGTCGAGGGGACGAGGCTGTCCAGCATCAGCGCCTGGAGGACGTCGCCGCGGATGTCGGCGTCGTCCCTCTTCGCCTCGCTCATCAGCCGTACCTGAAGATTGTTCTTGACCGACTTGACGCCGAAGACACGCTCGGCGGCCTTCTTCGCCTCCCGCTTCTCCCGGAAGCTTCCCACCGTTCCACGCAGCGTGACGGTGCCTTCGTCGGCGGAGACGGCGATCGCCTCGTTGTCGACCTTGGGATCCCAGAAGAGCTCGTCGCTGACGTGACTCACCAGCTTGTCGTCCGACATTTCCTGCTCCTTTCACACAGAGGTATTGGATCTCCACCAATGGTCGTGCCCTTCGCCGCCGCCGACGTCGGAGGAACGCACTACTCGTTTCGGAAAAGGCGTATCGCGCGCCACCGCCGGCGGCGTAACACGAACGGCCGGCGCTACCTGCCGAGTAGGGCGGCGACGGTGTTGACGACGATCGCGAGGATGACTGCGCCGAAGAGATACGAGAGCAATGCGTGATGGATTGCGGCTCGTCTGATCTGCTTCTTCGCGATGTCGGTGTCGGATACCTGGAAGGTCATGCCGATCGTGAGTGCGACGTACGCGAGATCGAGATAGTTCGGCGTGTCGTCTTCGTGGAAGACGATTCCGCCGACCGGCGGTGCGTAGTACAGCCTCGCGTAGCGCAAGGTGTAGACGGTGTGGACGGCCGCCCACGAGAGCAGAACGCTCACTACGACGAGGGCGGTCAGCAGGCCCCGACGCGGTTCGGTGGCCTGTCCGGCCTCGGCAAGCGTGAATGCGACCGCGACGAGGCTTGCGACCCCGGCACCGAGCAGCGTCGCCTCGGCCACCGCGTGCGAGTCGTCCTCGTCGTTGGCCATGGACGCAGTCTCGGCCGCGGGCATGCGCGCGATCGTGAGCCAGACCCAGACGAGGAAGACGGTGGACGCCGCGTCCCAGGCGAAGAGAAGCGTCGTCGACCACGAGGCGCCGGCGACCAGTGCCGACGCCAGACCCGCGATCCCGGCTGCTGCGCCGACGGCGGCGCGGCGAGCTGCGTATCCCGCGCGCGTGGCCCCGCTCACCCTTCGTCGTGTGGAGGTGGCACGATCAGTACCGGGCGGCCTGCGTGCCGGGCGACATCGTGCGAGACACTGCCCTCGACGAGCTCGCGGCCACCCGTCAAGCCGCGTGAGCCGATCACGATCACAGGGACGTCGAGTTCGTCGGCGACGTCGACGATCCCCTCCCAGATCGGGGCGCTGATCCCGCTACGTGGGACCGCCTCGAAACCCGCGCGCCGAGCCCACTCGACACCGTCCTTTGCACGCGTGAGCGCGTCGGCACTGTTCAGATCCTCGAAGGCCGTCCCGGGAACGACGGAGGCGACGGACGCGACGCTCTCGGCCGGAGTCAGCAGCGGGCCGATGTCGAGTACGACCGCCCGGCGACTGCCCAGCAACGCCGCAGCGGCAGCGATGGCGCGACGAGCACCCTCGGAGCCGTCGTAGCAGATCAGGATCGGCGCATTGTCCATTGTCTCCTCCTCGTAATCGCTGTCGTTCATCGTCGCCATGAACGAGAGCGATGACATCGGCCGAACCGCCGAGCCGTTGCGCGGATTCCGCAGACGATCGCGCTGTCCGCGGATGCCGCGAAGGACCTCGTAAGCGATCGTTCGAGCATGCCGACCGAGGCGCCCCGAGCGCTTGTCCGCGTGAGCGGCCGATGACGTCGCACGCGTTGCACCTCACCTCGCGCCGCATTAAGCGGCACGCGCTCGAGCACCGCCGTCGGCGCCGGCCCGGGGTCGGAGACGAGCTGCTCTCGGTCGCGGGGGTCGTGGGCTCGCCGGTCTACGACACCACCGGCACCCGCATCGGCTCGCTCGACGACCTGGTCGTCCGCTGGGACCCCGGTGAGCCCCATCCACCCCTCTCGGGCGCACTGATCCGCGTGCGGCGGAGGCGTAGCTTTGTGCCCCTCTCGGCGATCGAGGCGCTCATGCCGGACTGCGTCCGCCTCGCCGAGCATGTCGACTCCCGCCCGGTCGAGCGTCAGCCGTCGCTCATCGCGCTGGCGCACGATGTGCTCGACAGACAGATCGTCGATGTCGGGGGCGTCAATATCGACCGCGTCTCCGATCTCGTCCTGGGTCGCACTCTGGACGGGATCCGGCTGGTCGGCGCCGACGTCAGCGCGAGGACGCTGATCCGACGACTCGGCCCTGCTCCGCTGAGGCGGAGAGTCGCCCCGAATCGCGTCTATGACTGGGCGTCCGTGGCCGCATTCTCCATCCGGGGTCCCGGCGAGGCAGGCTCCGTGCTCCGGCTGGCGAGCGCCTCCGCCGAACTGGCCGTCCTTCGTCCCGAGGAGCTCGAGCGGCTACTGAGCGATCTCCCCGCCGGCGAGCGCAAGCAGCTCGCCGCTCACGTGGCCGGGAGATCGGGCTGATGAGCGACGTCGCCGCGCCCACCGCACGTCCGCGCCGGCGCCGGCGCCTGCTCGCCTTCCTCGCCATCGCCGGCCCGGGATTGATCGCGGCCAACGCCGGGAACGACGCGGGCGGCGTGCTCACCTACGCCAGCGCGGGTGCGCAATTCGCATACCGGACGCTCTTCGTGATGGTGCTCGTCACCGTCGCCCTCGTCGTCGTCCAGGAGATGTGCGCGCGACTCGGCGCCTACACCGGGGAGGGCCTCGGTGCACTCATCCGTGAACAGTTCTCGGTCCGCGCGTCGGCAGTCGCCCTGGGACTTCTCTTCGTCGCCAACGCCGGACTGACGGTGAGTGAGTTCGCCGGAATCGGAGCCGCGATGGAGCTCCTCGGCGTCTCACGCTACGTCGCGGTCCCGATCGCGCTCGTCGTGCTCTGGTCGCTGACCGTGTTCGGGAACTACTCAAAAGGGGAGAGAATCGCGCTGGTGCTCTCCCTGGCGTTTCTCGCCTACCCGGCGGCTGCGATTCTCGCGCACCCGAACACGCACCTGATCGCCCGTGACCTGCTGACGCCGCAGTTTGTCCACTCGACTGCGTTTCTCGTTCTGGTCGTCGCGCTGATCGGAACCACGATCACGCCGTACATGCAGTTCTACGTCGCTTCAGCGGTCGTGGACAAGAAGATCGGGCCGGAGCAATACCCGGCCGAGCGCGTCGACACCGTCAACGGGGCGATTCTCTCCGATGTCGTCAGCATGTTCATCATCATCGCGACCGCGGCCGCGATCGGCGGCACCGGCCCGCTGCTCTCGGCCCGCGAGGCCGCGCTGGCCCTCGTGCCCGCAGTCGGCTCGTTCGCACCAACCCTCTTCGGGATCGGGCTGCTCGGGGCGTCGCTGCTGGCTGCCGTGGTCGTGCCGCTCTCGAGCTCGTACGCGATCGCAGAGGGAGTCGGCGCCGAGCGCTCCGTCTCGAACAGCTTCCGCCAGGCGCCTCTCTTCTTCGGCCTATACACCGTGCAGCTCGTCGTCGGGGCAACGGTTGCCCTTGCCCCGGGCAACCTGATCTCGCTGGTCGTGAACATGCAGCTGCTGAACGGCCTGATCACACCCGTCCTCCTCACGTTCGTGCTGATCCTCGCCAACCGGCGAAGCGTTCTCGGCGAAGCGGCGAACGGGCCTGTGTTCCGGGTCGTCGCCACGATCTGCGTCGCGACGGTCGGTTTCCTGGCCTTTGCGGTGCTCGTGCTGAACGTACTCGGCAAGGCCTGACAGCGGACCCACTCAGGCAGGGCGAGCCCTCAGTGGAGGTTCGTCGCGAGCCAGACGGCCCCGAAAATGAAGGCGAAACCGGCCACCGTCAACGCGACGCGCAGCTTCGAAGGGTGCTCGCGGTGCGCCTCGGGAAGCAGGTCGGTTGCGCTGAGAAAGAGGTCGCGAGTGAGAGATGAAGGGCGAGCCCGATCCCCAGCCCGTCGAGCACCGAGTGGAACGGCAGCGCGGCCGCACCGAGAGTGCCTACGCTGGTGCGGCTTCGCCTGGTTCCGGTCATCGCGGTGCTGGAGCACCACGAACCGGTTAGCGAGGAACACGCCCGGGAGACCCACTCCGATCAGCCAGCTCGCGTGGGTCACGTTCCCGAGGTTGCGCGCCGCCTCGGGCAGCACGTCGAAGAGCGCGACGGCGACCACCACGCCACCAGAGAACGCGATCACCGTGCCGAGCTGCCGGCGGAGGCGCACAGCGACGAGGCCCCCCGACCGCCGTCGACACAGCCGTGCAGCAGGCCAGCGGAACGGCGAGCCATGGGGTCGCGATTGCGGCATCACGGATGGACAGTCCCAGCGGGAAGTAGGGGGTCACGCTCTTTCCCCTGCTGACAATGTCGCCGAGAAGCCGGCTGATCCCGAGGCGCGAGAGCACGAGCGCGACGTCACCTACGACGGCGAGAACGACCGCGAACCCGAGGAGTGTCTTGCCGAGGGCCTCCACATCACGGACCGTCCGCAGGTCGACGGTCAGTTCTGCCTGTTGAACAGGGAGAGGAAGAACTGGAAGACGTTGAGGATGTCGAGGAAGATCGAGGCGGCCATCAGCGGTGCGCTCGTCTCGTCCTTCGCAAGCCGCAGCCGTTGGAAGTCCGACATCGTGAGGCCGGCGAAGATCACGAGCCCAAGGAGTGCGTAGATGAGCGACCCGTGCGGGATCTGCACGAAGATTTCGACGATCCCGTACACGATGAGGCCGATCAGCGCCCAGAAGAACACGCGCGCGAGCGCCGAGATGTCTCGCCTGGTCGCATAGCCTGCGGCACCGAAGGCGGCGACGAAGAGGGCCGTCGCGCCCCCGGCCCGCCAGATAGTCGCCGGGTTCGTGTCCGCGTAGTAGGCGATCGTCGGGGCCGTCGCCAGCCCCACCACCAAACCGAAGGTGAACAGGAGGCCGACTGCGAGCTGCTCGGATTGTTTGACAGCGAAGCTCATCGCGATCAGACACACGAAGGCGACGACGAAGAACGCCAGGCCCCACCCGCCGGACACGTTTCGGCCCAGATAGGCGCCGAGCGCGAAGAGGCCGGTCGTGACTGCGACCAGTCCCATCGTCTGCGCGAACAGGGTGCGGGTGTCATCGCCACCTGACGCCCGCTGGAGTGCGGTGTCACCGGAGATCATCGGCTCGAATCTTCCGCGCACTCGGCCCCCACGTAATCGGTGATGCGACCGAGTCCGTGCGGAAAGGCCGCGGGGCGTTACGCGGTCCAGGGCGCGACGAGCCGTGGATCGTCGAACTCCGTGGCCATCCTCGAGTACCACTCGGCGACGACCACCCTGATCCTTTCCTGGTCGGCCTGCGGAATCGTCGTGCCGCCGCGAGCACCGTCGAGGATCCCGGCAACGGAGAAGATCGCACGGGGAACAGCCACGATCTCGCCACCGATCACGTCGCAGTAGAGCAGCCTGTAGGAGCCGTACAGTTCGGGCGCAGCAGTGTCGTGCCAGAAGAAGCACGAGCTGTAGACCGCATTCGGAGCAACCTCGGCGTCGGTCTCGACGCGGATGGCGGCCTCGGCTCGGTCGGAGTCCCAGGCGGTGTCCCGCGGAGCAAGCGGGAGATCACGAATGCGCGTGACTGCGCTCATCTCATCCGGATGTCGCGGGAGCGAATCCCGCATTGGACAACATCCGCCGTAGGTCGACCAACATCTGCTCGTCGATATCCTTGCCCGACGGCGGCTGAAAGACCTCCGTCTCTGCGCCGAGCGTGACCTTGAGCTTGCCGTTGTGCGACCAATTGGTGGAGCCGAGCGTGTCTAGCAGAGACACGACCTCGCGCCACTCGATGTTGCCACTCGAGGAGTGGCTGAAGATCTTCTCGAGCGTATCGCGATGACGATGTCCAATCTTTGCGGCCACTGTTCTGCTCCTCGCGTCGAAGTGCCTGGCCACTCTTCCGGCTCGTGACGCCGGCTCGAATCGGCGACTACACCGAATGGGTGCGCTGACTCCGCAGACAGACGGAGTTGCACGCTTTCCGCACCGAATCCGAAGTGGCGCTGATCCGCTGGGCCGAGCGTACAACGATCATCTCCGTTGAAGATGAAGCATACGATCGAGAATCGGCCTGACGTGACGCGCGAGCTCGAGGGCCGGGAGGCGCCCATGGTGATCAGTCCGCGGGCGCTGTGGCGCTTGATCGAGGGAATCGTCGCGAGACTACGACGACGATCCGAGCCTGGGCCTGTTTGATCGGCAAGCGTCGACGCCACGGAGTCCGAGCAGCGGTGAGCCCGAGCGACCCGGCGACACCGGCGGCAACCCACGGGTCTCCGGACGGGCGGTGAGCCGACAGCCAACGCTCGTAGCTGGCACGAGCGAGTTTCCGAACCGGGTCCTGGCCAGCGGGCCGCGCGCAGCTTCGGTGCGAGCGCCCACACCGTGACGACGAGCAGCCCGATCAGTGCGATGTCGCCGAGGGCGTGGCCAGCGTTGTCGCGTACGGGTCGGGCGGCGAGTTCACGAGTGTCAGGTGCGGCACGAGCAGCAGGCGGCGGCGGCTGACGCGCCGGTGCCAGATCGCAACGCGATCAAGACCGGACCGGAGAAGACGCGCTCGATCGGCGACAGCAAGGCGGTGAGGACGAGTGAGCACGAAGGAAGCAGCACAGCTTCCGCGCCGCGCAGATCTCCCCGATGTAGCGGCCGGTCGGCTCGTGCGGGGGGACGAGCAACCAGCCACAAGGCCACGTACCCGCACTGCCACGGCAACGAGAGTCGCCGCTCCGGCGTTCGGCGCGGCGCAGGCGGAGGTCTTTCGTGTGAATCCTCCGCCTGCCCCGCGGGTGACTAGGACGAGGAAGGCTGCGGCTTCGGGCCACCGAAGGCGCGGCTCAAGTCGTGCTCGACGATCCGCTTGCCGCCGATCGCGACAGCAAGCTCGCTGACACCGATCACGAGCGCGAACGCGGCGATCAGGGCGAGGAGCACGAGGGCGCCGGTTCCGGGCATCGCGAAGATGACGATCCCGAACATGATCCCGACGAGGCCGGTGACGATCATCAGGACCGTGTCACCGCCGTCGATCGGGAGCCAGAAGGCGCCGCCGATCGCGATGATCCCGAGTGCGATCGCGTAGGCACCGATCACGTACAGCAGCGCCAGCGCGGAAATGTTCGGCCAGACGAACACCATCACGCCGACCGCGATGCCGAGCAGACCCGAGACCACGAGCCAACCGCGCTCGCCTGCGCCCCCGCCGCTGATCGCGGATCCGATGTGGATGAGCCCGTTCGCGAGCGCGAATGCCCCGAACAGAATCGTGAGTGCGTACAGACTGATTCCGGGCCAGGCGAGGATCACGACGCCGAACACAATCCACAGGGCACCGTTCAGCCCGAGCGCCCACCGCATCTTCGTCAGTTGTGTCTTCGTCATCTCTGCCGCCCGGTCGAAAGTGGACTCCATCGAGAGACCTCCTGGTGTTTGCGTTGACGACCTCGACTTTCGCTGCCGCGAAGATCGGGGGAATCGGCGAGCGTGCTGAGCGCGTGCGGAAACTCTGCAGTGCTCACCCGTACCGGCGACGGAAGAGGAGGTAGGCGATACCGCCGGCGGGGAGCGGCAGCCAGTAGGCGATGAGCCTGTACAGAAGCGTCGCCGTGAGGGCATCGGAGCCGGGCACACCGGCCAGCGTGAGCATGCCGACAAGTCCCGCCTCGACGAAGCCGAGGCCGCCGGGTGTAAATGGAACGAGGGCGAGCAGCTCCCCGGCCGTATAAGCCAACAGGACGAGCGACGGTCGCGGATCGGCGCCGACCGCGCGCAGCGCTGCGAGCAACGCGAGGTAGTCGAAGCCGGTGTTCCCGGCGGCCGCCAGGACAGCCGCTCTCCACCGCTCGCCTAACGCGGTGCGGATGAAGTCCCGATCGGAGAGAAGCTCCTGGGGAAGCCTGCTGACGGGATTGCGCCTCCGCACAGTCGCGTTGAGCAGCCACTGGACGAAGCGGCCCGCCAGCTCCACCGGCTTGTCGGTCGCGAAGGTCACCCCTCCCGCCGCGATCAGCACCACGAGCACGACGACTCCGAGATAGGCCGCCGTCAGAAGGCTATGACTGATGGGTGCGCCCGCGAGGATCGCCGGCAGCGCGATCAGCGGCAACGCGAGGGTCGTCGCCAGCTGAAGTCCGGTCGATGCTGCGAAAGCGGCCGCCGCCTCTCCCGTGTCGACACCGGCCCCGCGCAACATCGACACGGTGAACGCGGTCGCGGTGGCGCCGCCTCCCGGCACGATCCGTCCGACGGCGTTGCCACTCAACTGGGCTGACGCGATCGGGAACCAGGCCTTCGTGCGCAGCGCAATTCGGTCCAGCTCCCAGAGACAGAGGAAGCTCGCGATCTCGCATACGAGGACGAGCGGCACGAAAGGCCAATCGAGGTGAGACAGCGACCGCCACGATCCGAAGACCGAGAGCAGGCTCGGCAGGAAGACGTAGAGCGACACTGCCGCAAGCAGAAGCAGCGCAACGGGCCGGGCGTAGCGCCTCCACGGAGAGATCTGTGCGGCATGCTCGGACACACCCCGAGTCTCGCGGGCAGAGGCCGACCGCGCATCGGCCGATCTCCCCACACGCTGCCGCATGTGCGCAGCTAGTAGGTGATCTCGCCGATGCCGCTGCCGCGGCCCTGTCGCGACACTGACCAGCATGTTCCCGCTCTCCGACGGAGTGCACGCCCGCCGCTTCCCGTTCGTGAACGTGGCGTTGATCGTCGCGAACTTCGCGGTCTGGATCCTCTACGAGCTACCGCACCTCAACTCCTCCATCCACCACGCATCGTTCTATCCCTGCACCGTCGACAACGCCTGCCACGGCCCTGAGCCCTGGGGCATCAGCTGGATCACCGCGATGTTCATGCACGGCAGCTGGGACCACATCCTCGGCAACATGCTTTTCCTCGCCGTCTTCGGCAAGAACGTCGAGGACGCATTCGGCCACCTCAGATATCTCGCGTTCTATTTCGTGGGCGGCTTCGTCGCGATGATGACCCAAACGGCGATGACGTTGCTGTTCGGCACCGCGCTCGACGGCCGGATCCCGAACCTGGGCGCGAGCGGTGCCATCGCGGCGGTGCTCGGCGCCTACTTCGTGCTCTACCCGACCTCGAAGGTATTCGGGCTGCTCGTCATCTTCCCGGTACGGATCTCGGCCTGGTTCTTCCTCGGCTTCTGGTTCCTCTACCAGCTCTTCGAGGCGAACTTCGGGCTGTTCGGAGCAAGCGCCAACGGCGGCGGCGTCGCCTTCTTCGCGCACGTCGGCGGGTTCATCTTCGGTGTCGCCGTCGCGATGATCCTGGTCAACGCCGGGCGGGCCGTCCCGCAGGGGGACGACGGCGCCCTAGGTGCGACCGCCTGAGCGTTTAGCTTTGTGACTGTCCACGCGCAGGCCGACCCACCCGGTAGCACTTCGCCGCAACCACCTCCGACGTCGGATCGTGATGTCGTCCGCATGACCGTCAAGGCTGCGGCGGCCGCACTTGCGGTCGGAGCAGTCGCGTTCGGCATCTGGCAGGTGCGGACCATGGTCATCCTGCTCCTGCTCGCACTCACGTTCGCCGCGGCGATCAGACCGGGCGTCGAATGGCTCCACCGCCGCCATGTCCCGCAGGCCGCCGCGATCGGATTCTTCTTCGTAATGGTGATCGGAGCAATCTTCTTGTTCTTCTGGCTCGCGGTCCCGCCGGCGCTGCACCAGATCGGCCACGCTCTGAACCAGAGCGACGTCACCGGCGGACCCACCGGCCGCTCGACCGGGGTTCGCGAGCGCGTGCTCACTTGGCTGGAACAGCACCTTCACCAACTGCCGACCGGCACCGAGCTCCTTCACCCCGTCGCCACCTACGGCCACAAGGCGACGAACGTGGTGGTCGCCGTCTTCTTCACACTTGCCGCCACGTGGTACTGGGTGTCCGAGCGGGACCCGATGATCGAACTGCTGACGAGGCTGGCGCCCGAGTCGAAACGCGAGAAGGCCCGGGCGACGTATCTGGCGATCGACCACCGGCTCGGCACCTACACACGCCTGCGCTTCGCAATGGTCATCGCCGTCGGAGCAGTACTTGCCGCGGGCTTCTACCTGGTCGGGCTCAACTACTGGCTGCTGGTCGGCGCCTTCGTCGGTCTCGTCGAAATCGTGCCGGTGATCGGACCGCTCTTCGGGGCGATCCTCGTACTCGCCGTCGGACTCCCACAGTCGATCCATACAGCCCTGCTCGCACTCCTCGTTCTCATCGGCGTCCGGGAGTTTCAGAGCTACGTCGTCAACCCGCACATCATGGGGCACTCGGTCGGGCTTTCCCCGCTCGTAACGCTCGTGTCGGTCGGAGTAGTCGGGATCCTCTTCGGCGGCTTCGCCGTGATCCTCGCCGTCCCGTTCACATCGGCCGTCGCAACGGTGATCGACGTGCTCGTCCTCGGTCACGATCCGCCCGCCGCGCCGGCACGACGGCGACGCCGCGTGCTGCCGAGCGGCGGTCCCTGAGCGTTCGGATCAAGCCGACTGCGTACTTCGCGCACGCAGTCCGGACAAGCGCCGATGGCGGGCAACTGCCGCGCGGCGATCGTATGGGGGACAACCAGGACAGGAGGCCCGATGCGCCCAAGAACACCCATCCCGGCTGTTGCGGAGCAACAGTCGTCGGCGGCGGGATAGCGCATGCTGGATGACCTCGAGCCGGTACGGGACAAGGCCGTCGTCGCAGCGATCGACTTCCACCGAACGTCGATTTACCCGACCGATGCGTCGCCCGGCGAACGGCCGGAGCACATCGTGGCCCCGGATCCGCTCGGCCACTTCCACAAGGTCCATCATCGAGCCGGTAACCCGAAGGGCACCTACGAGGCGGACAGCGCGGCGTACTGGCGCGAGATCACCGAAGTCTTGTCCCCCGCCAGCGCGATTCTTCTCCTGGGTCACGGCAAGGGCAAGGCAAACGCATCTCACCACTGGGTGGCCTACGTCGAGCAGCACCGAAGGGACGTCGCCGCAAAGGTAATTGCCGACGTGCGAGTCGACATCGATCACTTGGATGACGAGCAGGTGCTACGGCTTGCCCAGCACTATTTCGACGGTCCGCCGATGCGGGACTTCGCCGACGGCCGTTGGGGAGAGTCGGGGTCTCGTTGAGACGAGGGCTCAGCCGGGACCGATCAGACCGTTTGCAAGGGCAAAAAGGACCAGTTCGGCGCGACTCTCGAGGCGCAGCTTGCGCATGATGTGGGCGCGATGCGTGTCCACCGTTCGCACGGAGATGAACAACCTCCGGCCGATCTCCTGGTTCGTATATCCGAGCGCTAAGAGGTGCAGCACGTCGCGCTCCCGCTCCGACAGAGGCTCGAGCCCGGGCTTTCCCTCCTCGACGACGAGCTCCGCGCCGAGCTCCGGCGTCACGTACCGCTCGCCCGCAGCAACCCGGCGGATCGCTGTCACGAGCTCATCGTCCGAAGCCCGCTTCGGCACGTACCCGCTCGCCCCGGCCGAGACAGCCTGACGCACCGAGCTCGCAGATGCCTGGGAGCTGACCATCAGCACCCTCGACCCGGGTGACACGTGGAGGATCTCCGGAATCGCCTCGACGCCGCTCTTCCGCGGCAGCAGCATGTCAAGCAACACCAGGTCGGGCTGCAACGCCCGCGCCTTCACGACCCCCTGCTCCGCCGAGCCGGCCTCCCCCACCGCCGTGATGTCCCGCTCGCACTCGAGCCGCTGCCTCAAGCCGGCGCGGAACAATCCATGATCGTCCACCAACAGCACGTTGATCATCGTTCCCCCTCGAACGCCAGTGTTGCTCGTGTTCCGCACGGCACGCGCGGCGCGAGCTCGAGCGTCGCACCGAGTCGTGCGACGAAGCGCCGAGTCAGGCCCAGTCCGAGCCCGCTGCCGCTCGCGTAGCCGTCGGAGTCGAGCCCGACGCCGTCGTCATCGACGGTGAGAGTCCACGCCCGGCCGGACGTGGTCGCGCGTATCTCGATCTCGCGAGCGCCGGCGGCGACGGCATTCGCGAGCAGATTTCGCAGGACGAGCCGCAAGGCGGTACCTGAGAGCGGGACGCTATCCGGCAGGTCGGAGTTGACGTGCGCCGGGATCGGGCCGAGCTGGCTCAGCGCCTCGTGGAGACATGCTGCCGCGGAAGCCGTCGCATCGCAATCGTCGGCGCGGGCCGCCTCGAGCAGGGTGTCGACGAGCTCGAGCGCCGCCACAAGCCCCTGCTCGACATCGTTCGTCAGTAGCCCTGCGAGCAGCGGTCTCTTCACCTCGTGCGCGACGAGCGCCGCGAAGTCTTGGAGTGCCTCGTTGCGGCGCGCGAGCGACGAGGTCAGCTCGATCAGCTGCTCGCCCTCGAAACGGCGCCGAAGAAGCGGCACGAGGCGGGCGACGCCGGGCATGAGAAGCGTCGCGCTTGCCTCTCCGGCGACGAGCACGCCGAGAGGCCCGAGCGGCACGGAGACGCGCCGGCCCGTAGAGCGTCGCCCTGCAGCATGACGAATGCTCATGGCGTTTCCGTCGTCGTCCGGCCGCCACCACTCGACCCGATCGTGATCACACCCACGGCTCAGCAGGTCGACCACCCGGGCGAGGCCGGAGGACACGTCGGCGGCGGTCTCGACGATGACGACGAGCTGCCGCAGCACCCACACCGGCGCCCTCTCGGAGGTTCGTACGTCCACAAGAGAACCATGACCTTTGGAGAGGCATGCGTCGTCGGGGCCAGCCTCAAACGGCTCTGCCTGCTAGCCCCACTGTTCCGGGTCCGCACACAGGGAGCTCCGCGGCCCGGGCGCCGATTACGAGCGACAGGAACAGCGTCCGCGGTCACGCAGGCGCCCGCAGGAGGCGCAGCGCTCGACCGGCTTGACGCTCAGCATCTTCTTTCCCCTGGCCGCGCCGACCATGAGCCAAGCCGCGAGCCCGCTCGAGGCGAGAGCGACCGCCTCGGAGACGGTGAAGGGCGTCACTCTGCACCCGCATACGCGAGGTCGCTCGAGTGACGCGCCGCGAGATCGACGTTGCATGCCTCGGCACCCATGGGTGGATCGTCACACCACGTTCGACGACGGGCATCAGTGGTGACGACGATCCGCTGCGTGATTCCGCGCCTCATGCCGCGAGGCCCGGTGACACCACGGCTTCCGGGCAGCGCGCGGCGACGAGCAGCGAGTCGACGAGATCGAGTGCGGTCGTGACCGCCTGGGGGTCGGGACACTGAAGCGCCGCCGAGAGCGGCCCTTTCAGCTTGAGGGCGACGAGGTTTGCGTAGTCCTCCAGGGCATTGTTCGCACGGGCGAGACGCGTCGCTTGCTCGGCGAGCCGCTCGTCGGCCCAGCGCCGGCGCACGAGCGGCGCCAGACGTGCGATCGCGAGGGCGAGCGTGGACGACCAGCCGTTTCCGACGACCACGACGGTGCCGGCGGCACCCAGCGGAAAAGCCGACCGCCGACCGCTCGCCACTCCGCTGGCGGCTCGAACCCTCGGCGCAAGTCCGCGCTCGTCGGGCCCCCACCATTCGACCTGCTCCACCCCGGCGAATCGCCGGAGCCCGCCGACGAGCTGCGTCATGCCGCTCCGAAGGTCGGAGGCGGTGGCGAACTCCACGATGAGACCATCGACCGAGGGGCTGCCGGCCCTTCCCTTGCGAGTCGACGCCCGGACGGGCCCCGCGCGCGGAGGGGCGACGGTCGTAGCCGCGTTGCCCAGACGGGACATGCAAGCGAGATTAGGCCCAGCGTGCTCCGGCCGAATCACCGGTACCGGTAATCCGTCTGGTGGCTAGCCCGAAATCGACTCGCCCGCGGGACCACGAGCACCGGGCGACCGGTGTGCGCCGCGACCTCGTGCCACACGCTCCTCTCGACGAACTCGGCGAGCCTACGGAGCCTTCGCGATCCGATCACGATCACCTCGGCATCGACGTCGTCAGCCACCTCGACCACACCGCGCCAGGCCGGTGCCGCGAGCGTCGCGCGCGGCACGGCGCGGAACCCGGCCCGGCGGGCGAGTGCGGCCCCCGCACTCGCCCGGGCGAGCGCGTCGTCGAGGAGCTCCCGCTCGAGACCTGCTCCGCCTGAACCGGCCGCGGCGAAACCCTCAGCCGCCACACCGAGGGATGCGACGTGCAGGACGACCACGCAGCGCTCGCCGAGCAGCCCCGCCGCTGCCGTCATCACCCGGCTCGCGTCACGCGAGCCGCCGAAGCAGATCAGGACCGGCCCTCGCTCCACCACAGCAAGGATCGTCGCCGGGCCGTGCCGAGGAGACGTCCGCGGGGTCCGGGATCGGCTGCGTGTTTCACGCAGCCGCGAGTGCGCAAAGACCGGAGCTCCTCTAACCGGAAGCTTCCGCTGCGACGGCCCACAGCGGCAGCTCGACCTCGATGGCCGTGCCTCCCCCGCGTGGGCTCACGAGCGCCATCCGCCCGCCGATCGCCTCTACGCGGTCCTTGAGTCCGGCGAGCCCCGACCCGGGCACGAAACCGGCGCCGCCAACGCCGTCATCACGGACGGCCACGAGCAGCGCTTCGCCGGTCGTCTCGACGTCGACCGTGACGGCGGACGCCTCGGCGTGCTTGGCTGTGTTCGCCAACGCCTCCGAGACGAGGTAATACGCCGCGACCTCGACCGACTCCGGTAGTGGCGCTTCCGTACGAGTCTCGAGCACAACCGGCACGGCAGAGCGGCGCGCGAGCGCCCTCAGCGCGGGACCGAGGCCGCCCTCGGTCAGGATGGCGGGGTGGATTCCGCGAGCAAACTCCCGCAGGTCGTCGAGCGCATCGGTGAGCCCCCGCGCAACATCGTCGAGATCCTTCGCAAGCTCGTCAAGGTCCGAAGGCACGGCCGCCTGGGCAGCACGCAGCTTCAGGGCGAGCGAGACGAGCCGTTGCTGAGCGCCGTCGTGGAGGTCGCGCTCGATCCGGCGCCTGGTTTCATCGGCCGTCGCAATGATCCGCGCGCGCGACGCCATCACCTCGGCTTGCGCCTGGGTGTTGGCGACCGCTGTCGCGACAAGGTCCGTGAACTGGATAAGGCGGTCCTCCCCACCCGTCGACATCACTCCCTCCTGCTTCCACGCCGCGAGCATGACGCCCCATGGACGCCCGTCGACCACGATTGGCGCTCCCACCGCGCCGCGGTTGCCGCCGGCACGAAGCAGCTGCGCCATTCGGCCCACATCGCCGTCCGGGGCATCGATGCGGGCGGGCCGGCCGGTGCGCAGAACGGGCTCGATGACACCCTCCGGCTCCGGCCTGTATCGCCCGCCCACGGGGATCCCAGCCGGCCCTGGATGCGCGCTGTCTACCGCTAGTACCATGACCGTGCCGTCGGACTCAGAGCGCAGCAGGCCGACGCTATCCACGCCAAGCACAGTCCTCGTCTCCTTCGCGACCGCGTCGAAGATCCCGGCCGCGGGCCTGCCCTGCGCTACGAGCGTCGCCACGCGTCGCAGCGCGGCTTGCTCCTCGGCGATCGTTCGCAGCTCCTCGCGAGCGTTTGCGTTCGCGAGCGCGGTCGCAATGAGCTCGGTGAAGTTGGCGAGCCGCCCCTCTGCGCCCGCGGGCAACGGACCCCGGCGCGAGAAGACGGCGACCTGACCCCAGGTGCGCCCCATGAGTACGATCGGGCTGGCCACCCACGCCTGCATGTGCTCGGCGCGGATGAGGTGATCGACCGCGGTGCCGTCCGGAGAAGCGTCGACTCGTACGGAGCGGCCGTCGAGCAACTCGGTCACACCCGGCATCGACGGCCCGGGGTCGAGGCGAAAGCCGACGGGTATCAGGTCGGTCGTAGCGCCGCGGACTGCGAGCACAGTCCACAGCCCGTCAGGGTCATACCGGGAGAGGCCGGTCTCATCGGCGTCCAGTAGCCCGTGAACCTCGTCGGTGACCGCCGTGAAGACTGCCTCGGGCGTCTCCCCACGCGCGACGAGCGTCGCCACGCGTCGCTGCGCCGCCTGCTCGTCTGCGAGCGTTCGGAGCTCCTCGCGCGTCTCGGCGTTGGCAACCGCGGTCGCGACGAGCTCCGTGAAACGGGCCAGTCGCGCTTCGGTGTCCGCCGGCGGGGGCTCGTCGCCGAGCGAGCCGACGATGACGGCGCCCCAGAGGCGGCCCTCGACCGTGATCGGCACACCAACCGCGGAGCGGACCCGGAACGTGGGCGGCAGGTCCTGAGTGTCGGCTCCCGCGGCGCGGTCGTCGAGCCGCACCGGGCTCCCTGTCTCACGCACCAGGGCGGTCACGGTGTGTCCGTCGAGCGGGCCGGGGTCCCCGGCGGGCAAGGCTACCCCGCCCGGGTTGAGGGCGGATACGAGCGTCTCCGTGTCGTTGACGTCGTACCGGACCAGGCCCGTCACGTCGGCGGAGAGCAGTCGGCCGACCTCCTTCGTGACCGCCTCAAAGACCTCAGGAAGCGACGCAGGGCGCGCAATGAGCGTCGCCACCCTCCGCAGCGAGGCCTGCTCGTCGGCCAGCGTGCGAAGCTCGTCGAGCGCCTGTACCTTCGCGATCGCCGTGGCGACGAGCTCCGTGAAGTCGGCAAGCCGGTGCTCGGCGCCGACCGGGAGCGCTGCCTCGCGCGTCGATGCCACGATGATCACGCCCCAGAGCCGGCCCGCGACGACGATCGGCGCGCCTGCCGAGGAGCGAGCTCCGATCTCCCGGGCGGTCGCTGTGGCAACCGTGTCGTCGTCGACGAGTTGGTCGACTCGTGCGGGGCGGTTGGTCTCGAATACGAGCGTGTGGATGTTCCGCCCGCCGAGGGGGAACTGCAGGCCGAGCAGGCCAGGCTCGTCCGTCGGGCTCCATGCCCCAACGATCTTCCCCACCTCGCCGGGCTCGTAGCGGCTCACGAGCGCGAAATCGGTCCCGGGTACGACGCCCCCGACCTCCTCGGCGACGGCGGCGAAGACGAGGTCCGGGGGCGCGACTTCGGCCACCAGCTTCGCCACGCGATGCAGTGCCGCATGCGCGCGCGCGAGTCGCTCGAGCTCCTCGCGTGCGACGCGCTCCCGGTCGAGCACGTGCTGTACGCGAATCGTCAGCGAGGCAACACGCGCCATCCCCCGCAGGAGTCCGCTCTCGTCGGCCGTCAGACCGTCGACGCCGGCCCGGGCAACGACAAGCGTCGAGCCCGGCGGGTGCTCCAGCGCAACTGCCGTAGCGCCGCACGCCCCGACACCCGGCACCTCGAGCGAGGAGCCGACGACCCCCGGCTTCACCGCCTGAAGGGCGGCGACCGGCACAGCACCGCGAGGATAGCCGACCACCGCCACGACGGCGCCTGCGGCCACGATCGCGACCGCATCCGCATCGAGCGCCTCGGCCGCCCGCTCGACGGCAACCAGCGCCGCGCTCTCCTCACTCTCGGCCGCCGTGACAGCCGCCACGAACTCGGCAAGTTGCTGCGTCGACCAGGCCGCCGATGCCATCTCACGCGACCGAGAGCACGACGAGCGTCTGGTTGTGGAACCCACGCACGCCTCGCGTTCTCGCGATCTCCCCGTAGGTGTAGAAACCTGCGATCGGCGCGCCCTCTGCCAGCGCGGCGAGCCTGTCGATCTCGGCCTGGATCCGCGCCTCGCCGAGGACGCTGCGCCTGGCAATGCAGTCGAAGGCGATCATCCCGAGCGGTGGATGACCCTCGAGCGCCGTGAGCGAATCGCCGGCGGCGGCGTCTGTCGCCTCGAGAACGGATCGCGCATCTCCCTCCATGATCCACACCAGCGCGCCCTGTGGAACCTCCGCGATACAGGCGAGCGACCGCGCTACGAGGTCGCCGCCGCTGATGAAGCGCACCTTGTCCTCGCCGCCCGGGCGACTGATACCGAGTGGATGCGTGAGCGCGAGACGCGCCAAGCCTTCCTGGTCGCCCTCGGCGGGCTGCCCGAGCCCGAGATGCTCGAGGTAGACGTCGAGCGCCGGTCGGTCGTCAAGTGTGTATACGCGGTTCTCAGCGCTCGACGTGACGAGCATCGGCTCGCCGATCCTTCGCCAGCCGTGACGGACGCCAATCCCGATCGGCGCATCCGACGCGATCCCTGCGGCGACGACGGCGTCGGTCAGTACGTCGTCGCCGTGGAGTTGAAAGGTCCTGATCATCTTCAGATCGTCGCCGGCGCAGCCGCCGACAAGAGGCACTCCGGCCCCGAGCACCCCGTAGGCGCCGCGAACGATCTGCTGCTGGTCGCCGGCGAGGCCGTCGGTGAGCAGGAGCAGCACCTTGTGCGGCAGGTCCTCCCGCGCGGGCAAGCAGCTCGCAACGATGGCTCCAGCCTCGCGCAGCCGTTGCGACGCCTCGGTCGCGTACGCAGTTTCAACCGCGAACCCGTCGCCGCCGAGCGCGACGACGACGACGCTCGCGTCGCGCGGTCCCGACGCCGCGATCTCACCCGCGGTCGTGCACCCGATCAGCGGAACATCCCCGGCGCGGGTCCGGATCTCCCGCAACAACAACGGCAGGTCGTGCGCTTGGGAGCAGAAGACGATCAGCAGCTTCGCGTCGTCGCCGAGCAGGGCGTCACCGGCCGCGCGCGCTCCCACCCCCTCTCCAAGGCCCTCGGCCGACCCGACGCCGAACCAGCGAGCAGCCTGCACGGGAACCTCCACGTCTCGACGCAGCGACGCTACCGGACGGAGCAACCACCCGCCAAGCCTCCTGCTCATCGATAATCGATGCCGATGACGACACCCGCGTCGACCCGGGTGGTTCTCGCAGACGATGACGTCCTGCTTCGCGAGGGCCTGGCCAGCCTGCTCGAACGCTCGTCATTCGACGTGGTCGGCCAGGCGGAGGACGCGCTCGGACTGCTCGAGCTCATCGACGAGCAGCAGCCGGATCTCGCAATCATCGACATCCGCATGCCGCCGACGCATACGACAGAGGGGCTTGAAGCCGCGCGCAAAATCCACGAGCGGCATCCGAAGACGGCCATCGTCGTTCTTTCGGCGCACGCCGAGGTCGAGCACGCCATGGATCTGCTCACGAGCGGCGAGCGCAGCGGCTACTTGCTGAAGAGCCGGGTCACCAACGTCGACGAGTTCCTCGACACACTCGGGCGCATCGTCCGCGGCGGCTCCGTGGTCGATCCGGCACTCGTGCAGGAACTGGTCGCCGCGCGGCGGGTCGAGGACCCGCTGGACGTGCTGAGCCCACGCGAACGCGAGGTACTCACGCTGATGGCAGAAGGACGCTCGAACGCCGGAATCGCTCGACAGCTCTGGGTGACCGAAGGCACGGTTGAGAAGCACGTGCACAGCATCCTCGGGAAGCTGCGCCTGCCCGAGAGCACCGACGACCACCGAAGAGTCCTCGCCGTGCTCACATATCTCGAGACCCGCTGACGAGCCTCTCGACCGCTGCTCCGGATAACTCCGACTTCGGCACGAAGCCCGCCGCGGGCGTCTTCGCGATCAGATCTCCGAAGTCCGCCTCCGCGCGCGTCGAGATCAAGATCACAGTGCCCTCGAAGCCCGACGCAGACAACCGACGCGCGAGATCGAGTCCGCTCTCCGGCCCGAGCGACACGTCAACGAGCGCCACGTCGGGTCGCAGCGCCTCAACCTGTCGCAACGCCTCCGCACCCGACAGTGCGACGCCCACCACCTCCAGGCCTTGCCGCTCGAGCATCGATGACGCCGCGTCGAGGAACGACGCGCTGTCGTCGATGATCAGACAGCGAAGCATGCACTCAGAGTCGCAGTGGTCCGTCGTTACCGCATTGCAGCTACCCGGAATACGAGACTTCGGCTAGCCGTCGGGTAGAAGCACCGCTGGCCCTGATGCCGGACACAACTCCGTGTGTGATCGTCCTGGCTATCAAGACAGATCGGCTGACGGAGGCACACGACATGGACACGAGTGCGATCCTTGACTTCGATTTCGATCTCGGTGAGCGAACCGTCGAGCGGCTGCTCGTCCAGGCATGGCGCGAGGAGCAGCTTGTGAGCCTCGGCCTACCGACCATGCTGGCTGAGGTTTTCGCCGACCGGCTTGACTGGCATGAGCTCGCTGCGCTCATCGGACGCGGCTGCCCGGTGATGGTCGCGTTCGAAATCGTCCGCTGAGCCTGCCCGCATCCGACGCGTCGAGACTCCTGACCGTCGCCCGCCCGCGCCTCGGGCACACTCAGCTCGGAGGTGCCGCCATCCATGGCGGCTGCGAGGACTGTCTTGTGCGAGGCGGTGGCTCCATCCGCGAAGCGACGTTGCGACGACTCGCCGAACCGGGACGGAAGGCGCCGATCTCGCCCACCCTCTTCGGCTCGATCGTGCCCGTCAGGCCGAGGCGGCGAGTTCGGTGCGGAGCTCGCCGGGAAGGTCTTCCTGGGCGCCGCCCGAGCGCAGGGCGTGAAGCCGCGCCGCGGCGGCCGCCTCCCCGAACGCCGTCGAGTCGAGTCCGGGAACGCGGCCGGAAACGCGAAGATCGATCGCGCTTAGCTTCCGAGCTTGCACGGGGCCACTGAAGGTGCACGCGGCCTCCACGACGATCTCGCGCGCGGGAGAGCCGGCCAGGGCAAGTGTCTCCGAGAGGGCGGAGGCCACGAAGAGGGCGTGCGTGATGGCGAGCAGCTCACCCGGCGTTGCCTCATTTGGGAACGGGTCACCTTCGGGCAGAGACACCGGGAGCGCATGGAACACGCCGCTTTCGGCCTCGATGCGTGCCCTTCCCGCTGGAGGGTGCGTCAGCCAGGAGACCGTCCCCCGACGGACAACGGTGGCGTCGCGAGGTGATGTCTGGTCCTCCAAAGGCGACAGCTTCCCTTCTCGGTCGCATGTTAGGAAGGCTAAGGCCAGTCTGCAGGCTCGATTGGACCCGTGCAAGTCGTCCGCCGAACTCCGGAAGTTACGTCGACGACACAGCTGATCTTGGCGACGGAGCAGGGCGCCGATTGTTCGCAGAGGATTGCCGGTTACGAGGTAGAGGAATGCTCACGCTTGCCCGAAGGTCAGCTGGGTGCTTCCATCGCTGACCTGAGCGGTGCGCTGCGCGATCCTGACGATCGTGAGCAACGGTCAGCAGCGGTCGCGGCCGGCCGATGATCTGTGGAACCACGCTAGGGAGCGGCTGATCGACGAGGGGTTACCGCCACAGCGGGCGGTGGACCTTGCCACGGCACAGGTAGGTGCTGGCTCCCCCCGACGCGCCCGATCATCGCCTCTCTGCACGTGCATCTCGCAGTTCGAGGCTCGCCCGCACCGATAGCCCGACCCGCGCAAGCTCATGCAGTCACGCTCCGACCAACGCACCCGTGAAGCAGGACAGCGGCGGTTGCCGGAGCGTCGGGCCGATCTGTCGAGTCCAGCACACTGCGAGCTTCTAGCAGCTGGAGATCGAACGCACGACGTCGCGCGCGCGCTGATTCGGGCCGGTCACCTC
>Ga0335079_10001864_pt1 | contig 24126 bp, 20 predicted proteins | sample Lox_Sample_33_FD_206719 | JGI IMG/M metagenome (GOLD analysis project Ga0335079, IMG submission 206719) | Soil microbial communities from Loxahatchee National Wildlife Refuge, Florida, United States - Lox_Sample_3.3 | ecosystem: Environmental > Terrestrial > Soil > Wetlands | place: USA...
CGCCTTCGCGGAGCCCTGTCACTCCACCAGGGCGGTCACCTCTCCCTGGCGCGCGGTCTGCTCCTCGGCGACAAGCAGCCGGACGTTGCCGCTGGCCGGTGGTCGCGGTATCGCCGCCACGGCACCGCCCGCGGCACGACCAGCGGCTCAGCTCGCGCCCCACTGGACTGGCCCGGGTTCCCAGCGGAACGCCAGCGCTATGACGGCGGCCGCCGCGATGCTCCAGCCGAGCACCACCAGGACTCCGGTTAGTGGCATTGGCCACGAGCGGGTGGCTGGGTTGAAGGCGTCCTCCATCGCCCGGGCGACCGGTGCGACGGGGAAGGCAGAGGCCAGGTTATGCAGCCAGTACGGTGCGTGAGCGGAGGAGAAGAAGACGTCGGAGATGAACGCCAGCGGCAGCATCGTGCCGAACGCGGCCGGAAGCGCGGTGTCAGTTTTGGGAATTGCTGTCGTGACCGCGACGCCGAGCAGGAAGAAACAGCCGATGCCCAGGCCAGCCGCGCCGGCGAAGTAGCCAAATGCGGGCCAGACGATGGTCACATGAAAGAACAGGACGCCCGTCACGATGATGATCCCAACAGAAACGATCGCCGTCACCAACGCACAACCGCACCGGCCGGCCAGATAGGTCCAGGCTGGCAGGGGCGTGCCGCGCAGGCGTTTAAGGATCCCCTCCTCGCGAGCCAGCACGATGCTGGTGATGGTTGTCACGTAGCACGCGTTGAGCAGGCAGAATGCGCTGATCGCCGGAGTGAGGAACTGCGCGTACCGCTGCCCGCGCGGCATGAGCGCCGCAGCGGGGGGCGTGATGACATTCAGGCTGACCAGCAGCAACAGGGGAACCACGAGTGTGAGGAAGAACCCGAGCGGGCTACGCAGCAGGAGGAGCAGCTGAAAGCGGACCTGGCCCAGGGCGAGCAGAAAACCAGGCGGGGATCGGCGCTGGACATCAGCGGTCACGGCGGCCTCCCGCACTGGCGTCGCCGGTGATTTGAAGATAGGCGTCTTCCAGCGAGGGCCGGACCACGCTCAGCCCCTCCAGTTCCACCCCGCGGCCGACAGCCCAGCGGGTCAGCGCCAGCAGCACCCGGGTGGGCTGGTCTGTTCGCATGACGATCTCGCCGTCAAGGTGCTCCGGCTCGTCCCACGGTCCGGTGGGCAGTTTCTCGCCAGCCATCTTGGCCGGGAGCCGGAAGCTGATCACCGTGCCGGCGATGTCACGCCCGCCGAGCGCATCCGGGGTCGACTCCTCGACCAGATGACCGTGGCTCATCACCCCGACCCGGTCGGCCAGCTGCTGCACCTCGTCGAGATAGTGAGAGGTGAGCAGGACCGTGGTGCCGGAGCGGCGGAGACCGGCAATCGTCTCCCAGGCGTCGCGCCGTGCGTTCGGGTCGAATCCAGTGGTCGGCTCGTCCAGGAAAAGCAAGTCGGGGTCGCCGATCAAAGCTAGCGCCAAGTCGAGCCTGCGCAACTGGCCGCCGGACAGTGTCCGCACTCGCGCCCGGCGCTTGCTGGTGAGGCCCACCTGCTCGATGGTTTCCGCCACCTCCCGCGGCCGGGCGTAGAAGCTGGCATACAGGGTGACAATTTCCCGCACCGTCACCTCGGCGTCGATGCCGCCGGACTGCAGCACGATCCCAATCCGCTCGCGGAAGCGGCGCCCCCCAGCGCCAGGGTCGAGCCCGAGGACCCGCACCGAGCCGGACGTTCGCTTGCGGTGTCCCTCGAGTATTTCCACGGTCGTGGTCTTGCCGGCGCCGTTAGGCCCGAGGAGTGCGTAGATCTCGCCACGCCTGACCTCAAAGCTCACGCCGTCCACCGCACGGAGCCTGCCGTAATCCTTGCACAGCCGCTCCACCACGATTGCGGGCAGCTGACCGGCCGACACACCTTCCATGCAATGATCGTCAATCGCCGCCCGGTTCAGGCCCCAGGGGCGTAGGTCCCTCAATCAGGCATGCCGATCATGTTCCAACACTGAACGCCGTAACGTGTCGTGAAGCGCGCGCCTGCGTGGAGTTGTCCTCCTTCGTCGCGGCGGCCGGATCGGCGCAGCGCCGCGAAGCCATAGCGGATCGGGCTGCCTCTGCGTCGGCCGCCTGCCGCAGTCGCCGCCTATCGATCCGCTCGATAGGCGGCTCCTTCCGCGGCGAGCTCGTCCTGCGGCAGGCGAGCTGGGCGCCGGCGGGCTCACTGCATGGTCGTGGCGGCTAGCGCAGCCGTTCGGGTCAGCTTTCGTCGCGGTCGGCGGCGGCGAACCGTCAACAGGCGAACGGCAGGTCCGGGACCGCCAGCGCGGTCTCGCCGCGCAGGTGGGCCGGGAAAAGCCGGTGGAGCTAGCGGGCGTCGCCGCAGATCACCTCGGCAGCGCCGGTGGCGCCCTGGCGGCGGGCGTGTGATCCCGGCGGCGGCCAGCACCGCAGCGACTTCCGGTACGGCTCGTTTGTGCTGCCGTCCCCTGGCCGGTCCGGGATTGCGAAAGTCCCGTTCCTGGAGGCTGAAGGACCCTGGGCCTGGCGGCCATCGGCGCACAGCCTGAAAGCAGGTACCCGCCGCACGGGACCGCCGGCTATCCGCGCGAACCGTACGGCGAGTGTCACCGGGTCTGGAGGTGGCCGGGGACATGAGAATGGCTGACCACTGGTCGGTGGAGCTGTCCATCGGCAAGGACGATGACGAGACACATGCGGAAGCGCGCCTGGTCATGACCGGCCGCGATCGGCTGTCAGGTTACGGAAAGGCGCGCCATAACCCCGCCGACCCGCAGGTCACCCAAATCGGCGAGGAAATCGCGGTGGCGCGTGCCCTGTCCGAACTCGCGCACAACCTTCTCAACACCGCCGCCGCTGAGCTCGAGGAAGTCACCCACCAGCGGGTCCGGCTGGACATGTGACCCAGCGCGCATCTGCCCACAGTGCGGGTGCCCGCTCCCGCGACCAGGAAGCCGTTTGTTACGGGGATGCAGGCGTAAGGAGGCGGCATCGTGGCGGGCGGGCTGCTGACCGATCTGTACGAGCTGAACATGGCCGCCAGCTATCTGCGCCGGGCGATGACCGCGATGGCGACGTTCAGCCTGTTCGTGCGCCGGCTCCCGGCGGACCGCGGGTTCCTCGTCGCCGCTGGTCTGGAGGACTGCTTGCGGTTCCTGGAGGATTTCGCGTTCACCTCCGAGGATCTGGATTACCTGCGCCGGGCACAGGGGTACGGGGAGGAGACCTTGCGGGCGTTCGCGGACCTGCGGTTCACCGGTGAGGTGTGGGCAGTGCCCGAAGGACGCGTGGTGTTCGCCGGTGAACCCTTGCTGGAGGTGACCGCGCCGATCGCCGAAGCGCAGCTGGCGGAGACGGTGCTGCTCAACCACATCACCTTCCAGACGAGTGTGGCCACCAAGGCAGCCAGGTGCGTGCTGGCCGCGGGCGGCGCGCAGCTGGTCGACTTCGCGTTCCGCCGCGCCCAGGGCATCGATGCCGGCCTGGCCGTGGCCCGCGCGTCAGCGATCGCCGGGTTCGCGGCCACCAGCAACGTCGAGGCGGCCCGCCGCTACGGGCTGACCGCCGCGGGCACGATGGCGCATTCCTTCATCGAGGCGTTCGCTAATGAGGAGGACGCGTTCACCGCGTTCGCCGAGGACTTTCCCGGAAAGACGACCTTCTTGGTCGACACCTACAACACCGGCCGTGGGGTGCGCGCCGCTATCGAGGTGGCGCGGCGGCTGCGGCTGCCCGGGCCGGTCGGGGTGCGCCTGGACTCCGGGGACCTGGCACGGCAGGCCCGGTCGGCCCGGCGCCAGCTCGACGACGCGGGCCTGACCGAGGCCCGGATCTTCGCCAGCAGCGGCCTGGACGAATACGCGATCGCGGACCTGGTTGCGCACAGCGCCCCGATCGACGCTTACGGGGTGGGCACCAAGATGGGCGTCTCGGCCGATGCGCCCTACCTCGACAGCGCCTACAAGCTGGTCGCGTACGCCGGCCGGCCGGTGATGAAGCTTTCGCCAGGCAAGACGACCGCGCCGGGAGCCAAACAGGTCCATCGCGGGCCCGGCGGCGACGTCGTGGCGCTGCGCGGCGAGGCTCCGCCCCCCGCCCACGAGCCCCTGCTCACCCTGGTCATGCGCGGCGGCCAGCGCCTCGCGGCGGCAGAATCCCTGGCCACGGCCAAGCGGCTGTGCGCGGCCGACCTGTCCCGGCTGCCGGCGAGCGCCCGCGCGCTCCGTGCCCCAACGCCGCCACCGGTCCGGATCAGCTCACAGCTACAGCGACTGCAGGACCAGATGATGCACAATCTGATGGGGCGCGCAGCCGACGATCCCGGAGCAGACACGGCGACGTGACGCCCCGTGACCAGACGGCTCCGAGCGTGCCCGAGCCCGCCGGCTGTGGCCCCTCGGCCGCCCGTGCTTTGGCGACCGGCTCCAGCGGGACCGGCCGACCCGGCAGGACCGGAGATGGTGATCAGCTGCGGGGGCAGCTACCTTGGCAGCAAGCCCGCGCTCGCGGGTGACCGCCGCCGACGGCGTGGTGAATTCGTGGACCGGCTCACTTCGCGATCGGCAACACACAGCTGCCGGCCGTTCCTGTCCTGACCGGCTGCCGAATGCACGCAGGAGGATGTCGCAGGGGTGGCTGGCCAGGGGCACCGGACCGTTCCGCATACCGCTGATCTGCATGTCGAGGCGTGGGCGGCGACACGTGACGAGTGCCTGGCTGAGGCGGTGCGCGGCTTGGTGGACAGTTTCGCGGCCGTCGCGGGCGCCCGGGCCCACCGCCGGGCCGAGCGGCACGTGACCGCCGGATCCAATGAGGATCTGCTGGTGGCCGTGGTGGATGAGGTCATCTACCGGCTGGACGCCGATGGCCAGGTCCCGGTCTCGGTGACGGTACGGCCGGCTCGCGATGGCGGCGTTGATCTGGTCATGTCGCTTGCCGCCGTGGAGACGGTGGAGATCGTCGGAGCGGCGCCGAAAGGGGCGTCGCTGCACGAGTTGCGCTGCGAGGCCGACGCGGCAGGCCGCTGGTCCTGCGGCGTGACGATCGACGTATGACACCGGCGCGACGGCATCGAGTGTGTCAGCCCTTCACGACGCCGAGCGGGACGAGCCTGGCGACCGCGCGGCACAGCCCGGCACCCTCGGCGGCCGCGACGACCTGGGTCACGTCCTTGTACGCCTCCGGGGCTTCTTCGGCGAGCCCGCGCGCGGACGCACCCCGGACCACGATGCCCTGGCGTTCGAGCCGCTGCCGCAGCTGCGGCCCGGTGATGGAGCGGGACGCCTGGTGGCGGCTCATCACCCGGCCCGCGCCGTGGCAGGTGGAAAAGAAGGCGCCACCGCCGATGACTCCGGTCAGGACATAGGAGGAGGTGCCCATCGAGCCGGGGATGAGAACGGGCTGCCCGGCATCCTTCAGGTCCGCGGGCAGATCAGGGTCGCCGGGCGGCAGCGCCCGGGTCGCGCCCTTGCGGTGCACGCACAACCGGGTAGGGGTTCCGCCGACGTCGTGGGTTTCGATCTTGGCGAGGTTGTGGGACACGTCATAAACGAGGCGCAGCCCGGCGTCAGCCGTTCGGGAAAAGACACGGCGCGCCGCTTCGGTGAGCAGCTGCCGGTTCGCCCGGCCGTAATTCGCCGCTGCCGCCATCGCCCCGAGGTAACCGCGCCCTTCCGGTGACTCGGCCGGCGCACAGGCCAGCTGCCGGTCGGGCACCGCGATGCCGTAGCGGCCCATCGCCTTGTCCATGATCTGCACATGGTCGCTGCAGATCTGGTGCCCCAGCCCACGCGAGCCGCAGTGGATCATCACGCACACCTGTCCCGCGGCCAGCCCGAACCGCCGCGCCGCGGCGCGGTCGAAAACCTCAGCCACCGCCTGGACCTCCAGGAAATGGTTGCCCGAGCCGAGGCTGCCGACCTGGTGCAGTCCCCGGTCGACGGCCCGGCGGCTGACCTGCGTGAGATCGGCGTCGCCGACCGCGCCGTGGTCCTCGCAACGGTCCAGGTCACGCCGGCAGCCATGGCCCTGGCCGACGGCGTAGGCCGCGCCGCCGAGCAGCAGCTTGCCCATCTCCGCCCGGCCGGTCAGCCGCCAGACACCGCCACGGCCGGCGCCGCGCGGGATCGCGGCCGCGAGCCGGTCCATGACCTGGCCAAGCACGGGGGCGACCTCGTCCCTGGAGAGCTCGGCCGCGAGCAGGCGCACACCGCACGAGATATCGAAACCAACGCCGCCCGGCGAAACCACACCGCCCTGCGCGATATCGGTCGCGGCCACCCCCCCGATCGGAAAACCGTAGCCCCAGTGCACGTCCGGCATCGCATACGACGCCACGACGATGCCCGGCAGGGCCGCGACATTGACCACCTGCTGCAGCGAGCGGTCCTGGGCGAGGTCTGGGATCAGCGCCCGGGTCGCGAACACCACACCGGGCACCCGCATCTGCCCACGCCGCGGGATGACGAAGCGGTACGGCGACTCCTCAACGATCTCCATCGGCAGGCACCCCCTCCGGCAGCCTCCGGCCAGCCCACGACCCCGGCACCGGGTGAACCTCTTCCGCCGGGCCCTCGCCCGCCTGGCTGGTCTGCCTTCAGCTTTCGCCTGAGACGGCGGGCTCACAGGGGCCGAACGTCCTCATCCCAGGCAGCTTCGGCACGCCACCCCGGAGGCGGGTGACCCGGCGGGCGGGACCTGGCACCAAGATAGGCCGAAAGCCCCTAATGCGGGCGCCGCCTGGGTGCGACGGTCGGCGATGACGTCCGAGCGCCTCGGCACGGACGGCATCTGAGCGCGGCGGCCATGGGCGAGGTCGTGACATCCCGCGGCGCCGCCAGATGGGTCATGCGACATGGTCATCCGGGCTGCCGGGTGCGAACAGGGGACGTGTCATGCAAGCACAGGTCGGCGACCAACTCATCATCGACGGCCCAGCACGCAACCGGTCCGCCCGGATCGGCACCATCATCGCGCTCGCCAACCACGACGGCTCGCCGCCGTACCTGGTCCGCTGGCTCGCTGGCTATGAGTCACTGGTCTACCCCGGCCCGGATGTGCGGATCGCACGAGACCACCGATACCGGGCGGGGACTCCCGCAGGTGCCTAGACACAACCAGAGACAGGCCCACGGCGCAACAGCCCGCTTGCGCTTGACGCTGCTGGGCGTGGGGGCGATGAATTCGCCCCGCTTCGCGCCGGCCGGCCTGCTGGTCCGGCAAGGGCGGCTGCGGATCACCATCGACGGCGGGCCGGGCGCTGAGCCACCGGGCCGCCTGCACGCCTGGCTGGTCACGGACGAACACGCTGAGCTGCGGGCGGCGCTGCGCCGCCTGGCGCACGACCACGGTGTCGCGGATCCGGCGATCAGCGAGTACATCGCGTGCGGCCTGCAGGTGCGGCCGTTCCCGGTCGAGCACACCTCACACCCGGCGTGCGGTTACCAGATCAGCGCCGCAGGCCGGATCGCGGTATGGGCGCCGGAATTCTGGCGTTTCCCGGACTGGGCGGACGGCGCCGACCTCATGTTCGCCGAGGCCGCCGGCTGGAACCGCCCGATCCGCTTCCGCGGCGGCGCCGGCGGTCACGCCCCGGTCACGCAGGTCGCCGCGGAGGCGGCGCGCCGCGGCATCGGCCGCCTCGTCTACGCGCACATCGGCCGGCCCACGCTGCGGGCCATGGACGCCGGGCTGCGTCCACCGTTCGGCGAGTGGGGAACCCAGGGCCGCACCTACACGCTGGCACCGCATCCCTGACACTGCGGCGGCATTCGGCATGTCACATCGCAGATCCCGAACGGCATCGGTTTGTCCGCGCCGCGCGGCAAGCCCTCAGCCGGGACCAAAGCCCGAGGCGCCGCCGCCCGGCCGCCGTGCCTTACAGTGGTCAGCCCTTGGACGCGATCGTCGCAATGAGCCAGAAGCCGTACCCGGCGGTCGCCACGCCGAGGACGGCGAGGCTGCGCGTGATCAGCGCCTCGGCGCGGCGGCTGAACCCGAGGTCGAAGAGCACCGCCCGGACCCCGAGCATCGCGTGCCAGGTCACGACGATCAGGAACAGGCTCTCGATCACCAGCACGAACGGGTTCCGGATGTAGCTCACGACCTGTGCGAAGTCGCGCAGCCCTCCCTTCGCGACGAAGTGCTGGGCGACGATGTGCACGCCGAGCAGGAGCACCAGCAGCGCTCCGGAGACTGCCTGCAGGATCCACGCCGTGCTGCCGCGGCGACCGTGGCCTGCGCGCGCCTTTGACGGCTGGCGGACGTCCTCGCCGAGATGTGTGGTCATGGCTCACCCCACCGTGAACATGGCGATCGCCGCGGCGGCGATGAGCACGGCGGTTACCGACATCGCCGCCACGAACAAGACCTTCTGGTGGCTCACGCCCACTCCGGACCCGACCAGCGCCAGGCGGAGCCCGTTCAGCGCGTGGACCAGGATCGCGAGGATCAGCAGCGACTCGAGCCCGCGGAAGTACGGATTTTTGAACAGCGCGACCACGCTGCTCCACGACCCTGGGCCCCGGGTCAGCAGAAACAGCACGCCCAGGTGCAGGTACAGGTAGCCGACCAGCAGCAAGCCACTCACCCGGTTCATCAGGAACGCCGCGGCGCCGAGGTGCCGCCCGCGCAGGCCGACCCAGCCACGGATGCCGCGGCGGCGAGCCGCCACCGGCAGCCGCCCGGCCTGTGGCGTCTCACTCATCGTCGACCCTCCTGCCCAGGCCCATGAGCCGGCGGAGTTTGCGCGCCGTCAGCTCCCGCCGTAGCGCCATGATGGCACCCGCCGGGTCCACCCCGGCCGGGCACACCTCGCTGCATTCGAAGCTCGAGTGACAGCGCCAGCAGCCGTGCTCGTCGTCGACCCACGCGAGAACCGCCGCCGGGTCGGCGCCGCGAGGCTCCTGTGCTACCCGCCAGGCCGCCGCCAGGGCGGCCGGTCCGAGATAGCGCGGGTCGGTGCCCACAATGGGACACGCCGACAGGCACAATCCGCACTCGATGCAGTCCTCGAACCGGACGAACTCCGCGGCGCCATCGCGATCGGCGTCGTCAGCGCGTTTGCGCTCACTTTGCCTGACAAGCGGGCGCTGCGGCGGCTGGAGGCCCTCGTAGAGGCCGCGCATGTCCACTACGAGGTCGTGCTGAACCGGGGTGTTCGCGAGCGGCTCGACCACAATCGGCCCAGCTCCCAGCCCGGCGACGTTGGTCACGCAGCCAAGGACCTCCTTGCCATTGACGCGCACGCCGCATGTTCCGCACGAAGCATGGCAGCACGAATACCGCAGCGTCAGTGAGCGGTCCTGGTGCACGCGGATGTCGCGCAATACGTCGAGCACGGTGGTCCAGTCCGCCACGACGACCTCGAAGTCGTCGAATCGGGGCCGCAGGTCGCCGGGCTTCAGCCTGGACACCACGAACCGGCGGGTCTGACCGGCCGCCGGCCGCTGGTCCGGTGCAGTGGCCACGGCTTCACTCATCGCTGCTCACCTCGCTGGTCGTAGTAGGCCGTGTGCGGCAAGAGCACTGCCTCCGTCGTGCGGCAGGCGACCGCGATGCCGAGCTTGCCGCAGACCACGTCGGCTGCCGCCTGTGCCATCGCGCGTAGTGTCGTGGCCTTGCCACCGGTGATTGTGACCAGGCCCTCCACGCCATCGGGCTGCTTGTGGTCGAAGCATTGGAACGTGCGGGACAACTCGCGGCCGGTCGCCGCGCCGCCCCCGCCGACCAGCGGGCGTGCCGCCGACCACGCCGCACGCCGCGTAGCTGACGCCACGGCGGGGACGAGCTTCGCGCCCTCGCGATACATCATCGCCACGTGGTCCTCGGGCACCGGCAGGTCATCTGGGTCCTCGACCACCCACGAGGTCGTCCCCACAAGCGACTCCCGTCGCTGCGGGACGATGATGTCGCCGTCCCCGGACTTGTGCAGGTGGTTCAAGATCTTGTCGCAGAACCGCCCGTTGAGTGCGAGAAGCACGCCGGGCGACGGGCGCATCGGCACGCTGACGCCCGCCAGCGCCCCGACCTGGCCAGCCCAGGGCCCGGCGGCGTTGACCACGATGTCCGCCCCGAGCTCGTAGTCGCGTTCCAAGAGGTAGTCGCGCGCCAGCACCCCGGTAATGGTGCACCCGTGCCGGACGAGGCCGGTGACCTCGGTGAACGGCCTCAGATCGGCGCCGTTGCGCTGCGCGGTGGCGAGGAACCGAAACACCATGCGCATCGGGTCCACGGTCGCGTCCGGCACCTCCACGGCCACCTTGACCGCGGGGTTGAGGTTGGGCTCGAGCCGTAGCGCGGCGTCGCGCCGGTGCACAGTGGCCGGGATACCGCATGCCGCGCACCCCTGCAGGAAGGGTTCAAGGTAACCCATGTCGTCGTCGTTGAGCGCCACGAACAGGCCGCCGTTCTCCTCAAAGGAGCCTGGCGCGATGGTGCGCAGGATGCGGCTCTCCCTGATGCACTCGACCGCGGATTCCTGGTCGCTGACCGCATAACGAGCGCCGCTATGCAAAACCCCGTGCTGGCGCCCGGACGTACCGGAAGTGAACGCACCACGTTCCAACAGCGTGGCCCGCACGCCCCGCAAGGCAAGGTCATGCACGACCCCTGCGCCGGTGGCCCCGCCACCGATAACCACAACATGGCCGGGAGACAACTGTGGTGCCATCACCAGCCTCCTCGGTGGAGACACCCTCACTTCAGGCCATGGCCCAAACCTTCCCCGCGGCCGACGTTAGCGTCGGCGTGCCAGGGAATCGGCCCGTCCCGAAGTCCTCAACATCAACGTTCCCAGCGCAGGAAAGGGCTTCCAGGGGCAAACGTCCTGCGGCAGCCGGCCTTCGACCCAAGTACCCGATCCCGCGAACGGCGGACGCGGCGCGGTCAGCGCGCCGGTTAGGGCCGGATCCGTCGCGGCCTGCGGCACGCAGGAGGAGTCCGAATGCCGTGGCGCATCCGCGGCGCCGTCGAGGATATTGAACCGAACGGCTGCCGCGCCGGCGTCCAGCCTTGGCTGTGACGTGCCGCCGCGCGGTGGCGGCCGCGCGCGGCTGGTGTTCGTCGCTGTCTTGCTGGCGCGTGATGTGACGAAAAGCTCTATCCCCGGCTCTGGCGGGGGCACAGCCTGATAACGGGGGCGCAGCCTGATAATGAGCTCAAGAACATCGTGGCTGGGGAGTTCGCGCTTAACCCGCTCGGCTGTGCGCTGGGCTCACGCTGGTCCGTCTACCACGGCTTCGGCGGCCGGGCGGCCGCGACTCGCCGCGGGTTTGCTCCAATGGTTTTCCGCCGAGCGGCGCCTGGCAGAACGCGCCGTGGCTGTAGGCGCCGTGGCTGTAGGCGCCGTGGCTGTAGGCGCCGTGGCTGTAGGCGCCGTGGCTGTAGGCGCCGTGGCTGTAGGCGGCCGTCCGGTCATGGAGGCCCCGGTCGTGGGGTTCCCTCATTACTCGATTGGACCATGATTCCGGGCTTGTCGGCTGTGAATAGCACAGCAGGTTCGTTTGGCGGCCTGGTCGGGACAAAGGTCCATATTCCCGGCTGCTACGCAGAGCTACTTTCCAATTGCACAACGGGGAGCGCCTGCGGCGCTCACCCGTGTGGTGCATTGCTGAGGGAGCGGTTGTGGAATCGCTGGCCGTCTGGCTGATCACCGCCGTTGCTTTAGGAACTGCGGAACTTCTCACCGGGACGCTGGCACCCGGACTGACCGCTGCCGCCGTCGCGGCAGCGGCGGCGTTCGGTGCTGTCGGTTTCGGCGTGGCGGTCCAGATCGCGGCGTTCGCCGTTGCCGCGGTCTGCCTCGGCCCGCGGTCAGTCGCGCTCCACCACATCCGTGGTCTGCCGCCGGTTGCGCAATGGCACGTCCGCCCTGATCGGCCGGCTCGCCGTGGTGTGCAGGACGTCAGCGCGTCGGGCGGGCGGGTCCGCATCGGCGGCAAGGAGTGGCCCTCCGTTCCCACGCGATCCTGGTCATCCCCGCAGGCAACAACGTGGACGTCATCGATATCGATAGCGCGACGGCGCCTGCCTATCCCCGGGAGTAAGTCATGATAGCGCTTTGGATCTTTCTCGCCTTGGTCGCGGTGGTCCTGGTGGTGCTGCTGGCAATCAAGACCATCCAGATCATCCCGCAGGCGCGGGCGGCGAACGTGGAGCGGCTCGGCCGGTTCCGCAGGACCATGAGGCCTGGGGTGAACTTCATCGTGCCGTTTCTGGACCGGGTCAAGCCGCTGATCGACCTGCGCGAGCAGGTGGTGTCGTTCCAGGGTCAGCGGGTCATCACCGAGGACAACCTGGTGGTCCACATCGACACGGTGCTGTTCTTCCAGGTGACCGATCCGCGTGCGGCCGACTACGAGATCGTCGACTACGCCCAGGCGATCGACCAGCTCAGCGCCACGATGCTGCGCAGCGTGATCGGGAGCATGGACCTGGAGCAGACCCTGACCTCCCGCGACCGGATCAATGTCATGCTCCGCGGCGTGCTCGACGAGGCGTCGGGCAAGTGGGGCATCCGGGTCACCCGGGTGGAGATCAAGGCACTCGACCCGGCAACGAGCATCATGGACGCGATGGAAAAGCAGTATCGGGCGCAACGGGAGAAGCGTGCCGCGATCCTGCTGGCGGAAGGTGAGAAACAGGCCGCGATTCTGAAGTCCGAAGGGCAGGCTACCGCTATCGACAAGGTCTTCAAGGCGATCCATGACGGCAAGCCGGACCCGGAACTGCTCGCTTACCAGTACGTGCAGGCGCTGCCGCAGGTCGCCCAGAGCCCAGGCAGCACGGTGTGGGTGATCCCGAGCGAGGTGACCACCGCCCTGAGCACCCTGAGCAGCGCGTTCGGGAACAGCCATGGAGAGCGGGCTGGCGCCGACCGGGGGCCCGATCTGCCGCGCGGTCCCGAGGTACCGGCGCCCGGACCGGATCTGCCGCCATCAGGGCACCGGCCCTTGACCGGCCCGTCCGAGGTGCCGCCCGCTGGGGACGGCGACCTGAGCGCTGCCGGCGAGCCCGATGATAGCGAGGATCCCGGCGCAGGCGCGCCTTCCAAGGCAGCATAGCCCTCAGAATCTGACGGCGAGGCCCAGGGTGAGCAGCGCGCCGAACGCGAGTTGCAGCCGCCCGGTCCATCCGAGCGCGCCGATCAGCGCCGCCGCTGGGAGCTATTTGGGAATCAGCTCCTGAGCGCTCCACGCCGCTGCGTGCTCGCCTGCGCGTAGTGCTACCTGCGGCTTCACGCGGATGGCATGGTGGCAGCAACGTGGATGCGTCGCTGGGGGTCAAGGGGTCGCGGGTTCATGTAAGGAACTCCGGTGCTTGATCCGCTCGGGGTTCCAGGGTTGCGTGAACATCCCCGGCTGGTCCGGTAGATGGCGACGCGTTGGGTTCTGCGGGTCGCGGCCATGGGCCGGCCGGGCCGGTTTCCGGGACGGCGCGCGGTTCAAGTCCTTCGTCGGGCTCGCCCCCGCGGGCCAGCCAGACCGGCGAGACCGACCGCACAGCCCAGCCGATGAGCAAGGCCGGGCCGTCGCAAGCCTTCCCCGGTGACGAAGTCCTCGCTCGGGCTGGCCGACAGGAGGAGGTCCGTTTCGGCGAGCTCGCGCAGAACCCAGGCGCGTTTGGACCAGACCCATGGACCAACGGCCCGGGACCACGGCGTGGGGCTTTCCGCGGTCACCTGGTGAGGCGGATACGCACGTCGGCGACGACCGCGCCGTGCTCGCGCACGAAAACCGGGTTGAGGTCGAGTTCGGCGATCTCGGGGATGTCCTCGACCATGGCGCTGACCCGGTGCAGCAGCTCGGCGAAGGCCGCCACGTCGAGCGGCGGGGACCGGCGGTACCCGGTGAGCAGCCGGTATGAGCGGAGCGAGCGGAGCATCTCATCGACATCCACGTCGGAAAGGGGGGTGATCCGCAGCGCCACGTCGCCCACGACCTCCACCGTGGTCCCGCCGAGGCCAGCCATCACGAGCGGGCCGAAGGCTGGATCGTGGCTGACGCCGACGATCATCTCGACGCCGTCGCGCACCTGCTCCTGGACGAGGAATCCCGCGGCGTGCTCGGCGATGCCCGCATCCGCCAGCGTGGCGCGGATCGCCGTCACCGCCTCGGCCGCCGCCTGCGGGCTGTCGATGCCGAGGGCGACACCGCCGACGTCGCTCTTGTGGATGGCCGCGGCGATCTTGACTGCCACCGGCCCGCCCAGTTCGGCCTGGGCGGCTGCGGCCTCACCCGGGGTGCGGACCCGGCGGAACGCGACGGTGGGGATGCCGTAGGCGGCGAGAAGCTCCTCGGCTGCGGCGGCGTCGGCCCACCCGCCGCCCGGCCGGCCGCCGAGCACCCGGTCGGCCAGCGCCCGCCCCCGGCGCGAGTCGATGCCTGGAGGTGTCACCACGTGGCCCGCGGGCCTGGCCCGCCACTCCGCCCACCGCGCGACCTGTCCGAGCGCGGCGGCGGCCCGCTCGGGATAGGTGAAGCTCGGGATGCCGGCATCGGAAAGGCTGGCCGGCGCAGGCCCGGCTGTCATAAAGACCGCGATGACGGGCTTGGCAGGCAGATCGCCTGCTGCGACCGCGATTTCGCGGGCTACGTCCTCGGCGCGGGTGAGAAAGGGCGGGATGAACACAACGATGATCGAGTCGACCTCCTCAGCCGCGCCGAGGAGGCGCAGCGACCGCCCGTACTGCGCGGCGGTGGCGCTGGCGACGATGTCCACCGGGTTCCCCGTCGCTGCCTGGGGCGGCAAGCCAGCGCGCAGCGCAGCCCGCGTGCCTTCCGACAGCTCCGGCACAAGCAGCCCGGCCGCCTCGCACGCGTCGGCGACCAGGATGCCAGGACCGCCGCCGTTGGTCAGCACCGCCACCCGCCGTCCCGCGGGCGCGGGCTGCGACGACACCACCGCAGCGACGTCGAACATCTCCTCCAGCGTGCCGGCGCGGATCACCCCCGCCTGGTGGAACAGTGCCTCGACCGCCGGCTCCCCGGCCGCCATCGCCGCGGTGTGCGAGGACGCGGCCCGGCGCCCGGCGCCGGTACGGCCGGCCTTCATCACCACGATGGGCTTGTGCCGGGAGATGCGCCGGGCGATCCGCGCGAAGCGGCGGGGGTCGGGCACCGACTCGAGGTAGGCGAGGATGAGATCGGTGCCGGGGTCCTCGTCCCAGTACAGCAGCAGGTCGTTGGGCGCCAGGTCGGCGGTGTTGCCGACCGACACGAAGCCGCTCACGCCGAGCGCGGGTCCGGCAAGCAGCGCGAGCGCGGCGAGCCCGAGCCCGCCGGACTGCGTGACGAACGCCATCTGGCCCGGCGGGGGGAAGGCGGGGCTGAAGGTCGCGTTGAACCGGGGGTCGGGTCCGCCGTTGAGCAGCCCCATACAGTTCGGCCCGATGAGGCGCACCCCGGCGGTGCGGGCGCGGCGGCGCAGGTCTTCCTGCAGTGCCCGCCCCTCGCTGCCGGCCTCGGCGAACCCGGCCGAGATCACGCAAAGCGCCCGGACCCCCAAGCCGCCGGCCTGGTCGACGACCCCGGCCACCAGCGGCGCCGGCACGGCCACGAGCACGAGATCCGGCGGCTCAGGGCACGAAGGCAAATCCGGGTAGGCGGATACCCCCTGGATGACCTGGTGGCGGGGGTTGACGGGGTACAGCGCCCCGGTGAACCCGCTTCCGAGCAGGTGGGCGAGCAGCAGCCCGCCGATGCTCGCGCGCTTGCCGCTTGCCCCCACCACGGCGATCGACCGGGGCCGCAGGAACGGCCCGAGCGCGACCTGGGCAGCGGCGCGCTGATCGGCGAGCACCGCGTCGAGGTAGGCATCGGTTTCCTGGACGGCGAAGCTAGCGTGCACGCTCGCCGCCGCCGCCTGCTCCTCGTAGTCCAGGCCGAGCTCGCTGACCAGGCCCAGCACCGCGACGTCGCTCTTGGGCACGTCGCTCACCAGCCGCCGCACCCCGGCGTGCCGGGCGGCGCCGGCCAGCCGCCGCAGGAGCATGGTGCCGAGTCCGGCGCGCCGGTATGGGGCGTCGACGAACACAGAGAACCCGGCCGCGTCCCCCGCCGTGCGCTCGTATCGCGCCACGCCCACCACCCGGGCCAACGAGCCCGCCTGGGCGGTAGCGACGATCCCTGCCGTATGGCCGGGCCGCGGCGCAGCCACCTCACCGGGATGGGGATGGCCGGGCGGGAGATGAGCCAGCTCGAGGAACCGGCGGCGGCCGGCGGCGTCGAGGCGGCGCCAGAGCACGTCAACAGCTGCGGCGTCATCACCGCGCAGCGGGCGAATGACCACCACCCTGCCATCACGCAGCGTCTCCTCCGACCCCGAGGCGCCGTCGGGGGTCACGGCCCGCTCCCGGGCGGGGACTCGAGGTCCGGCGCCGCATTCCCCGATCGGCCCAGCCTGCCGCCGCTTGGCGGTGCCCCGGGCGCGTGGAGCAGCCTCCCAGCGTGGGCGCCACGGGTAGCAGGCACTCCCCTGCGGGGCCGCCGCCGCGGGACCCGGGCGGATACCACGGCCCCCCGCGGGCCGGCGCCAGCTAGCCTCGCGAGGCACGGCGCGGCCTGTCGGCGCAACAGCGCGGCGTTCACCGGCGGCCCCGGGGTGACGTCATGCCGCCCGCGGGCGCGGCAGCAGGCGCCCTGCGGCATGCCACGACCTGATCGGATCGGCTCGGATCGGCGCTCGCAACGCGCTGCGCCCGGGTTAGGTCCGTCATCGGACCCAGGATGGATCAATAAGCCGGCGAAGGGCAAGCACTGGAAGGCCGTCGAGGGACACATCACCAGTATCTTTCGCAAGCTGCGAGTGCCGACGCCGAGCGCTTCGACCGCCCGTGGCCGCGAGTCCTGGCCTACCTGCAAACCAGCGGCGAACTGGCCAACCACCATCGATTCCCCTGAACCGCGCGATCGGCGATCAGCCCGCTGAGGCCGCTCAGGCCACTCGGTGCGCGCGTACGACGTCGCGCCGGTGCGCGCTCCCCGGGGGGCACGGGAGCCTGATCTGGGACCGCACCCGGCAGGTGCTGCGGCTGCGCGCCGCCGCGCCTGAGTGCGGACCGGGCGGCCGAGCTCGAGATGACCCGCCAGTGACGCATCGATGTCCCGTGCTTCGCATGAGACCGGTCCCGGGGTCCCCGTGGAGGCCCTCAGGCGTGGCCGAGCGGCTGCCGGTCCGGGCGGGCGAGCCTGCGCGCTCTGGCTAGCCTGGCAGCAGCAACCGTGCTCCCGCCCGTGTCCGCTAGTGCGTGCAGGCGCCGGGACGAGGTCAGCGCACAGGCGCGATCATGCAGGGGCGCGGGCTGCGCCTGGGAGGATTGGTGCGACGCATGGCAGGCGGGGGGGCACGCCCGGGAGTGGTCGGGCCGGTTGCCCGCGCCGTCCGTCGCGGCGGGGCGGCGGCCCGCGCCCGGCTGGTCGTGGCCGCCGGCGGGCCCGCGCGCACCCGGGTGGTCGTGCTGCTGGCCTGCGCGCTGGCCATGGCGAGCGCTGACACGGCAACCGTCGGCGCGTCCGCGGTGGAACTGCGCCGCGCGCTGGGCATTGACAACACCGACATCGGGCTGCTGGTGACGGTGACGTCGATCGTCGGCGCGGTGTTCTCGCTGCCGTTCGGGGTGCTCGCCGACCGGGCCCGGCGCACCTGGATCCTCGCATTCGCCCTGTTGACCTGGGGCGCGGCGATGCTGTGGAGCGCGACCGCAGGATCGTTTGCCCAGCTGTTGCTGGCCCGCGTCTGCCTTGGCGGGGTGACCGCGGCCGCCGGCCCGACAGTGGCCTCGCTGGTTGGCGACTGGTTCGCCGCGGCCGAGCGGGGCCAAATCTACAGCTACATCCTCACCGGGGAATTACTGGGGGCCGGCGTCGGCTTCGCCATCACCGGGGATATCGCCGCGCTGTCCTGGCGGGCCGCCTTCAGCATCCTCGCCCTCCCCGCGTTCGTCCTCGCCTGGCTGATCTTCCGGCTCCCGGAGCCGGCCAGGGGCGGCCGGGGCGTGCTCGCTCCGGAGCCGGGGGCGCAGCCCGCGGCAGCCGGGCCGGAGGGCGTCGGAAGCCGGCGGCCGGAGCCAGCCGACCCGCAGCTGCTGGCCATGCAGCGGGGCATTCCGCCCGACCCCCGGCTGGTCGGCCGGGCCACCCCGCACATGAGCGTCACCGCGGCACTGCGTTACGTGCTGGCGGTACGGACCAACGTCGCGCTGATCATCTCCAGTGCGTGCGGCTATTACTTCCTCGCCGGGGTGCAGACCTTCGGCACCGAGTTCGTCGGCGGCCAGTACGGCATCGGCCAGGTCGCCGCCAACCTGCTCCTTGTCGTCATCGGCGCGGGCGCGGTCATCGGCGTCCTGGCGGCCGGGCCGCTCGGGGACGCCCTGCTGCGGCGCGGCCGCCTGAACGCCCGCATCCTGGTCGCCGCGGTGGCCGCCACCGCGGCAGTCGTCTTGTTCATCCCGGCCCTGGTCACCCACAGCGCGATCACCGCGCTTCCCTACATCGTGCTGGCCGCCGCCGCCCTATCGGCCCAGAACCCTCCCATTGACGCCGCCCGGCTGGACATCATGCCGCCGTGGCTGTGGGGACGTGCCGAAGGTGTCCGCACCTTCCTGCGGACCGCCGCGCAGGCGCTCGCGCCGGTGCTGTTCGGGGCCGTCTCCGACTACGTGTTCGGCGGCGGGACCGCCGGGCTGAAGTGGACCTTCGTGGTCATGCTGATCCCGTTGAGCGGCGCGGCGGGCTTCCTGTACTGGGCGACCCGGCGGTACCCGGCCGATGTAGCGACCGCAGCGGTGCTTACCCGGCAGGCCACTCCCTGATCCGTCCCGCCCGAGGATTGCTGCCGCAGCGGTGGTCGGCCACCCGGCCGGGCGCCAGGGATGCCTGCCGCGGGCCCGGCTGGACTGGCGGACCTCCGGCTACGGCTGGAACATCATCTGGCGGTGGCTGCGGGTGCCGTGCTCTGCGGGCAGACCGCCTCACGGTAGCCGGGACTGCCGAAGATGATGAGCACGAGATCGCGGAAAATGGCTGTTAACCTGGGAGAATAGCAGGCACATGATCGGGGCGTGTTAACACGGCTCGCCCATAGCTCCCGCCGCCGAGCCGCGCCGCCACGCCAACTCGAACCGCGCAGGACGCCGGGCGGGGGGTGCGCGGCACCGGCCGCGCACCCCCCGCCGCGGCTTCTGGCTACCCCGCGCTGGCCCTGGGATGGTGCTCGACCAGCGCGTCGGAAGACGGAAAGAACACGCTCTGGTGGCCGTCGCTCCAGCGGACCAGATACGGTGGCGCGCCGTCCTCACCATGCACCTCGACGATCACCGCGGTGCGATCTTGATCACCAACGTGGTGACCCCTGACAACCAGCTCATCGCCGGCATTTGCTCGCATGATTCCTCCCTTCCCGCCACAAGATCATCACCTTGTGGCCTGTCCGCTGGGAATCAGGCCCGGGGGGCCCGAGACGTGCGGGCAGCTCGGCGGCTCATCGCCGCGGCGGCGGCGCGGCCCCAGCAGGCACGGGGTGCGCGGTCCGGCGCCCGCCGGCGCCAGGTCCGATTAGCAAACCCATCTCGTCGTAGACGGTGGCACCGGCGGCTGTCAGCACGGCCATGCAGGTTCGGTAGTGGTGACCGCACAGCAGCAGGTCAACCGGGTGCGGGCGGGCGGAGGTCGGCGGCATCACCACCGTGAACAGCGGCCTCGCCGGACAGCAGCACGCACGATCAGCCAGCGTCAGCGGCGCAGCCGCACCAGCAGGGCCATCCGCTGGTCTGCCGGAAACCACGGTGCTGCGGTGCGGAAACCTCACCCTCATAACAACAGCGTGACCCGCGGGCGATCGGCTCGATAGAGACATAGTTCCCACCCCATGCAGGGCCAAGGACCCCTCGGGCGCACGGCCGCGGGCACCGGCGGGGCCTCCACGGCCCGGCCCCGTTGGGACCATGCCCGTTGTCGCCGGGCCCGCGCGCAGGCTGGGCTGGCGGTCCGATAGTCACCTCGATCCTGTGCGCAGCCAACCGCGCGGCGAATGATGTGGTTGTACGGGCAGCGGCGCCAGATCTGGACGGCACGCTAACCGCCGATCATCACCTGGCCGAAAGCGCGACGGATGCTATCAAGGCCAGCCGCTGTAGGCTGCTAGCCCAGGTCGGGCTCTCCGCACAGCGCAAGGACGGCGGCACGGGCCTGGTCGCGCAGGGCCAGGGCCGCGGGCCAGCCGATGCCGGCCGGGCTGATGGGGTCGCCGATCGCGACGTGGACCGCGCTTCTCCGGGGGAACCGGCTGCCGGGGCGGACGACATCGCGGCTGCCCCGGATGCCGATCGGGAGGACGGGAGTGCCGGTGGTGGCGGCGGCTTCGAACGCGCCGAGGTGGAATGCCCGCACGCCTGGGGCGAGGTCCAGTGACCCTTCGGGCCAGATCGCGAGGCTGCGGCCGGCCCGCAGGGCCGCGGCGAGGCGGCGGGTGTCGGCGGCCGCTCGTTCCGGTTCGGCCCGGTGGACGAACTCGCAGCCGATCCGCCGCAGGAAGGGCCCGGCGACGCGCTGGGTCGCGAATTTCTCCCCGGCCACGAAGCAGACGGGCCCGGGCAGGCAGAGCACCACTATCAGGCCGTCGATGAAGCTGGCGTGGTTGGCTGCTGCGACAAACGGGCGGCCATCTGCGGGCACTTGTCCGGTCACGGTGATGGGCACGGCCAGCAACAGGCGCAGGAGCCGGCCCGCTGCCCTGACAGCCGCCCAGCGCAACCGCAGGGTCGGCAGCACGGCGACGAGCAGCCAAGCCGGGACGCCCACCGCCAGCGTCATCGCCCATGCGTACCCGCCGTAGAGCAGCCTTGCGGCCGATCCGGCGGTACGGCCCAGCCGCAGGCGGGCGCCCGACAAGGCGAATCGGGCCACCTGCCACCGCAGGCCGCGGGCCGGCTGCCCGAGCGTGCCGGTCTCGTAACGTTCGCAGGTAGCTGCCCGCCGGGTCTTACCGCTCGTGGTCTTCAAGACGCTGCCCGGGCCAGTGAGGACGACCTCGTCCGGCGGGGTGCCGAGCAGATCGACCGCCAGTGCAGTGATCGTGCGGCGCAGCGCGGCGAGGGCTTCCTCATCCTGCGCGCGGGTCTCTGCCACCAGGACAAGCCGCTCCGTACCGGCCGCCGGGTCGGCCGAGGCGAACACCGCCACGTGACCCTGCGCCACTCCGGCCAGCCGGCCGACCGCCTCCTCGAGCTCGTCGGGATGCAGGTTGCGCCCGCCGCGGATGATGATGTCCTTCGCCCGCCCGGTCAGGTACAGCTCGCCTCCCGCCAGGTACCCGAGATCACCGGTGTCAAGCCAGCCGCGGCGGCGCAGCGCCTGGGTGGCGGCCTGGTTGCGGAAATACCCCGGGGTGGCGGACGGCCCGGCGAATTCCACCTGCCCCTCGCGGCGCTCGGCCAGCTCCTCGCCCGCAGCATCCACCACCCGGAGCTGATAGCCAGGCAGCGGCCGCCCGCAGGACACAAGCTGGAGCGCGCGGCGGTCATCGGCCGCTACTGGCACCGCGCGTGCCCGGCGGGCGAGGGCGCCACGGTCGATGGTGTCCACGACCGGACCGCGGCCCAGCGGGGGGAAGCTGAGACCCACGCCCGCCTCGGCCAGCCCGTAGGCCGGAGCCATCGCCTCGGGGCGAAGCCCGTAGGGCGCGAAGCGGTCGGTGAACCGGCGGACCGTGCCAGCGCGGACCGGCTCGGAACCGTTGAACGCCAGCCGCCACGACGACAGGTCCACGCCGGCCAGCTCGCCGTCGGAGATGTGCCGCAGGCACAGCTCGTAGCCGAAGTTGGGCGACCCGGACAGGGTGCCGTGCTGCTCGCAGATCGCGCGGAGCCAGCGGGCCGGCCGGGCCAGGAACGCCAGCGGCGACATCACCGCCAGCGGGAAGCCGTGGTACAGCCCGGCCAGCCACGCGCCGATCAGCCCCATGTCGTGATACAGGGGAAGCCAGCTCACGAACACATCCGACGGCGTCGGTGCCTCCGCGGCGCCCATCGCCCGGATGTTGGCCAGCAGGTGGCGGTGGCTCAGTATCACGCCTTTGGGGTCACCGGTGCTGCCGGAGGTGTACTGGAGCAAAGCCACGTCGCCCGGCGCCGCGGCATGCGGCGGGCCAGCGCCACCGGCTCGCAGGTCCGCGACGGTGGTCACCGTCCGCAGTGACGGCACGTGAGCCCGCAGCAGCCGCGCCACCAAACGGGCCTCCGGGACGGTGACGAGGACGGCCGCGAGCGCGTTGCCCAGGATGGCCGCCTGGCGGCGCAGATGCTCCTCAAGCCCAGACGGCCGCGCCGGCGGGTAGATAGGGACCGCCACGCCACCGGCCATCAAGGTCCCCATGAACGCCGTGAAGTACTCCCGGCCCGTCGGCAGCATGATCGCAACGGACTCACCCGGCTGGAGCCCTCGTCCGGCCAGGCCCGCGGCCACCGCCGAGGCCTCAGCGGACAGATCGCCGTACGTTATCTCCTGCGAGGCCGCCTCGTCCTCGGTGGGGTGCAGCAAACGGATGCAGGTCCGGCCGTGGTGGGCGCGCACGTGCCACGCCAGCGCCTCAAGCAGCGTGCCGGCGTCAACCGGTACAGCCGCAGCCCCGGCCATCGCGGGAACCGGCGCGGCCGCGGCCACGACAGGGATGGCTTGCCCAGCGGCGCCACGGACCTCCCGCAGCACTGCCAGCCACTCGGCCGCAGTCGCGCCGCTCAGAATGCGGTCCGGCACCACCACCCCGAAGGCACCCTCAACCCGCGACCGCAACTCGACAAGAACCAGGCTATCCAGGCCCAGGTCGGCAGCGAGCCGGCTATCCAGCCGGACCGGCACGCCAGCCGCCGCCGGGCGGACTTCCGCGATCAGCTCACCGATAATCCCGGTGAGCAGCCTCGCGTCCTTCGCATCCGCGGGCCACGCCACCGCCGCCTTCTCAGTCACGCCACAACCGTGCGCCGACCCGTTAGAAGCAACCAGGGCCCAACGTCCCGCCGGGGCGGGTGCCCGCACAAGACCGACGGGAGGGCTCCGCATCGTGCGGATCGCCATTGCGCGGTGCGCGAACCCGCTCCGCTGCTCCGCGTCTGCCCTTCCCGCCGCTTTCGCCATATCCCGGCCTAGCTTCGCCCGGCCCCGCACACCATCCTGCTGCCCGCCGGCGACGGCGTTGCCACCGCATCGGCATCGGTTTATGAGTAATCCCACCGGGCGTCCGGGGGCCCATTGCGCGCAAACACACCCGCGGCAGCCGTTCGGTATCAATCTCCTCAACGGCAGCCGCGCATGCGCCACGGCCTATCGGCGCCGCGATCGCTGCGTATCGCGACATCGGCTCCGCTGCGGCCGATGCTCAGACAGCGTCACGGTCGCGCTCGCCGGTCCGCACCCGCAAGGCGCTATCCACGGTCGTGACCCAGATCTTCCCATCGCCGATCATGCCCGTATTGACGGCCTTCGCGATGGCACCGGCCACAGTCTCGGCGTCCTCGTCCTGAACGACGACATCCACCCGCACCTTGGCCAGGAGAGCGGCCTTGCGCTTCCCCGTAGCCGTGCCCAGCTGCCCGTACTGCTGGCCGAAGCCGCGGGCGTCGGTAGCGGTCAATCCATGAGCCCCGCTATCGGTCACAGCGTCCATGACCTCGGCGAGCTTGTCCGGCTTGACGATCGCAGTGATCAATTTCATCCGATATCGCCTTCCCTTCTGCTATCGGTCCGGCACAGGCGCACGCACGACGTCCGGCCAGCACGTCACAGGTCAGCGATTACAACTCCAGAATGGACCGGCCGTCCCGCCGTGCGCAGAGGCGAACGGCCGATCGGGACCTGGCGAAGGTCATGCCGGCCCGGGCAGTGGGGCTGGGAACTGGAGCACGGTGTCCTGGCCTGGGGCATAAAGGAAGGGAGCTTCCGCGCGCCCGGGCGCGGGCCTGGGCGTCTGCCGAAGGTGACGATGGTCCCTGGTGGCGCTCGCGCAGCCGGGGAAACGTGGGCGTTGACAGGAGGTAGCCATGATTTTCGCCGATCGGGCCGATGCGGGACGGCGGCTGGCCGCCAGGCTGCAGGACCTGCGCGATAGGCGCGTCGTGGTCCTTGGCCTGCCGCGGGGC
>Ga0335079_10001865_pt1 | contig 24123 bp, 20 predicted proteins | sample Lox_Sample_33_FD_206719 | JGI IMG/M metagenome (GOLD analysis project Ga0335079, IMG submission 206719) | Soil microbial communities from Loxahatchee National Wildlife Refuge, Florida, United States - Lox_Sample_3.3 | ecosystem: Environmental > Terrestrial > Soil > Wetlands | place: USA...
GCTGGGGCGGCGTCGCCATGGGATTGACCGCCGTTGCGGCGGCGTATATCGCCTCGCTGCAGGGGACTCCGGCGCGCTGGTTGGCAGTCTGGCTGGTGGAGGCTTTTGTGGCCGTGGCCATCGCCGCTCCCGCCGCCGCCACCAAGGCGCATCGCGTCAACTCCAAATTATTCTCCGGACCGGGCAGAAAATTCGTTCTTAGCTTTGCGCCCCCGGTGGTGGTCGGCGGGCTATTGACCTTCGGCCTCGCGCATGCTGGTCATTATGGACTCTTGCCCGGCATGTGGCTGTTGCTCTATGGAACGGCGATAGTTACGGGCGGAGCTTTCTCCGTACGCGTTGTTCCCGTGATGGGGCTTTGCCTCATGCTGTTGGGAGCGGCGGCGTTGTTTGCTCCTGGGGTGTGGGGAGACGTTTTTATGGCCGCGGGATTCGGGGGTGTTCAAATGGGTTTCGGCGCCTGGATTGCATTACGATACGGAGGGTGAAGGGATAAGGGAATGGCAAAGCAGGCCACAGCACGTCAGGAGCAGCCCGCTCGGGAACGTCAAACGCATCTCAGCGCCCTCAAAGGTCAAACGCGCGAAGCCGTGCCGGCGGATCTGGACCGGTTGATCCATGAGCGCATTCGGCTGGGGATTGTGAGCGCGCTGGCGGTCAATCGTTCTCTCACCTTCAACGAACTCAAGGCGCTGCTCAAAACGACCGACGGCAATTTGAGCGTTCATGCGAGAAAACTCGAGGAAGCGGATTATATCGTCTGCACGAAGTCGTTCGACGGGCGGTTGCCCAAGACGGAATACCGGCTGGCTGCAGCGGGGCGCAAGGCGCTGGAGCGCTACCTGAACCACATGGAGGCCCTGATTCGCGCAACGCGCGAGGGCTAAAAATTTTGCCTGTATGCTTTGTAGTACAAAGTCATTTGCATTCATTATTATTGCGGCGGAGAAGGGACACTTGTTATGTCCACTCAAACTGTGGTGACACAACATCTGATCAAGTCGCTGTTCGTACCCCCGGCCCAACGCCTTCACGTCGCCATCATCACCGACGGCAACGGCCGCTGGGCAACCTCGCGCGGTTTACCCCGCTCCGCCGGCCACCGTGCGGGCGCAGAGGCGGCTCGTAAGATCATCGAGGCCGCTCCGCACTTGGGCATCCACACGCTGACTCTCTTCGCGCTCTCTTCCGCAAACTGGAAGCGGCCGCCCGCCGAGGTGAACGGGATTCTACGGCTGCTCCACGAGTATCTGCTGACGGAGACGATGCATTGCGTTGACGAGGGTGTACGTCTGAGCATTCTCGGGCGGCGGGATCGCATTCCCGCAACGCTGCGTCAGGCCATCTTTGATGCCGAAGCGGTCACCTCTCGCGGAAGTCGGCTGCATCTCCGGTTGGCAATTGATTACTCCGCGCGGGAGGCGATCTACCAGGCTGCATGCCGCTATTACAAGGCAACGGAACTCTCACTCGATACATTTTCCCAGGTGCTTTCGGAGGTGCAGCGCGGCAGCTCGACGGAGGTGGATTTGATGATCCGCACCGGAGGGGAGCAGCGCATCTCGGATTTTCTACTCTGGGAAAGCGCTTTTGCCGAGTTTGTGTTTCTCGAAAAGCGCTGGCCGGACTTCACGGTCTCCGATCTTCGCGCCGCTCTGAATGAATTTGAGCGGCGCGAACGCACACGAGGAGCCTTGCCGCAAGAACTCGTCGGCTAGAGGAATCGCCGGGAGGGAAGCAGGAAAATCCCAGTCCCCTGCGGTCACCCGGTCGAAGTACCGCGCCCGTGGCTCAGGCTCACGGATTCAGTCTATAGCTAGCCCATCGTACTTCCGTAACCTCCTGCAAATACGATTCTTAGCCAATTTTTTGCGGTTATCCCCACCCCTGACGTTTGCGACTCCTGCGTCGTCTATACCTGCGAGGAGCAAAATGGGCAGTATGGGACTTGCGTTGCCGTGGGAGGCTAGAATCTCCGGTCAGCGGCACCAGCGGGAGATGCGAGTGGAGCCTTCCGAAAACCCAGCCTTCAGCATGGACGTGCTTGCCGATGCGTCCGCGCAGGATGCCGCGCTTGCCATGGCATGCCGGGCGGGCGAGCTCGGCGGCTATGAGCGACTTTACGAGGTTTACGGGACCCGCATGAAAAGCCTCGCGTGGAATTTGCTGGGCAGCCACAGCGATGCCGAGGACGCCGTGCAAGACACTTTCCTGAAGATGCAGCGTGCCATCGCCACGTTTCGCGGGCAGTCCAGCTTTGTCACCTGGACGTTTCGCATCCTGATCAACACATGCCACGACGCGCGCCGAAAACGGCTGCGGAAAAAGGAGTTCAGCAGCGATCAGACCGAAGACGCTTCTTATCTAGAACCGCACGCTCCGGGAGGACATCCCTCCCTCCGGCTTGCGCTCGAGCGAGCGCTCGCCACGCTGACGCAGCACCAGCGCGACGTTTTTCTCCTCTATGAAGTGGAAGGTTTTCGCCATGCGGAGATCGCGGGAATGCTGGAGATCAGCGAAACGGCGTCCAAAAACACTTTGTTTCAGGCGAAAAAAAATCTTCGCGCCATGCTCGAGCCGCCGCGCAGTGGCGCCGCGGAGGCGAGGTAAGTCCGATGAACATCACCTGTAAAGACCGGGAACGAATTTTTGCCGGTGGCACTCCGGAGGAATGGAGCGCGCTCGAAGTTCACTCTCAGGATTGCAAGGAATGCGCCGCCGAACTTCGGGCATGGAAAAGCCTTTCGGTTGCGGCTCGGGAATTGCACGAAGATTGGGATTCGCCGCAGCTCTGGCCCGGTATCGCCGGTGCCCTTGCCAAGAAGCAGGGAAAAAAAGTCTCGATCTTTCAAAGATGGGCCGAGGCGTGGAAGATCGGATCGCTCTCCTGGCAAACAGCTGTGGCGGCCTTTGTCCTGGTGGCGCTCACATCTTCGGCGGCGTGGTTTGTGCTGCACAGTCCCAGAACACCGCTCGGAAGCAACCGGACATTGCTGAGGCACAGTGCGGTTGAGGAAGCCGAACGCGCGGAAGCAGCTTACGTGCAAGCGATTGACAAACTTGCCGCCGAGGCTCAGCCGCAGCTCGCAAATCCTGCCACGCCTTTGATGGCGAGCTACCGCGAAAAACTCCTCGTACTGGACAGCGCCATCGCGGAATTGCGGGCGCAGGCGGATCAGAATCCCGCGAATGCGCATCTGCGCTGCGAATTATTGGCGATGTATCTGGATAAGCAGGACACATTGGAACAGATTTTAGAGAGGAAACCGTGATGCTCTTGCAGACTCGTTTTTTCAGATTTGGAAGTGTGAACACCTTGCCGGTAGCCCTGGCGCTGGCTGCTCTATCATTCGCGCCGGCCGTCGGCGCCGCGGCCAGTGGCCGCCCGCAAGATGAGATTACGCGGAATTTTGAAAAGACCGTGACTCTCAGCGGAAATCAGGGTCTCAGCCTGGATCACCGCCTCGGGCATGTACATGTCACCGGTGTGGCGGGACACGATGCGAAAATTTCCGCCACGATCCACGTACAATCAAACTCGCAATCCGATTCCCAGAACTTTGCGGACAAGATCCAGATTGACGTAAGCCAATCAAGTGATGGCGTTCACGTCAAGACCATCTATCCGGAGGAAACCAGGCGCTGGTTTTCCTCCAGCGGGAGGGTCTCTTTCTCCGTGGATTACGAAATCTCCATGCCCGCTGACGCGCCTCTCTGGTTGCGCAATGATTTTGGCGATACGGACATTTCCGGCGTGCACGGCTGGATGCAAGCGCGGAACGGCCATGGCGCGATGAGCGTCCAGGATGCGGGCGCTGCCAAACTGGCCAACTCCTTCGGAAAGATAGACCTGGCAACCGCTTCGGGCAATTGTGAAGTCACGAACAATAATGGAACGGTCTCCGTCTCCGGCGTAAAAGGCAGTTTGAATATTCGCAACCGTTTCGGTGAAATCAAGGCCGCCCAAATTGGCGGCCCGACGACGATTTCCGGTGGCAATGGCGCCATCGAAATGACGAACTCGTCCGGCAGTACGGATATCAGCAACTCATTCGGTACCGTGACCGTCAAGAACCTGAGCGGCGGCCTGACTGTCCACGACAGCAACGGGAGGGTCGAAGTCTCGGAGATTTCCGGCAACACGGACTTAACCACGAGCTTCGGCAGCGTTGATGCCCAGAGGATCGGCGGAACTCTCTCTGTCAATGATTCCAACGGAGAAGTTAACGTGGGCGAGACGCGGGGTTTTGCGACCGTGAAATCTTCATTCGGCACGGTGGATGCGCGAGGGCTGCATCAAGGCGCAAGGATGGAAACGGGAAATGGCAACCTCATTGTAAATGACATCGAAGGCGATCTCTTCGCCAAGACCAGTTTTGGCTCGATCCAGGCGCATAACATTAAAGGCAGTTTGACGGCGCAGGATTCCAATGGATCAGTAACCGCAGCCTCAATCTCGGGCGATGCGAATGTGGACACCTCGTTCAGCGGAGTCACGCTCACAGGTGTCGGCGGAAAGATTCGCGTGGATAACCAGAATGGCGGCATCGAAATAACCGCCGCACAAACTGCAGGCTGCCGCGACATCAGCCTGAAAACGTCCTTCTCTCATATTTTGGTCCGGGTCCCAGCCTCTGCGGGATTCAAAGTCACAGCGCACACTTCCTTTGGCCAGATTTCTTCGGAGCTGCCCGTAACCTCCACGGGATCCCTCGGTCAGAATTCCCTGAACGGAACCATCGGCAACGGAGCCTGCACAATGGATCTCAACAATTCCAACGGCAACATTCAGATTGTCAAAGCGCCCTAGAGGAGCTGGCGCCCTTACCCGCGGGCCCGGCGCGCGCGGTCCAGGGCAAAGGCCTTGCGCAGAATGCGCTTGGCGGTTTCCGTCAGCTGATATTTCTCGAGTTCATCTTCTCCGGCAAGCACGATATCCGTGGCGTCGCCTCCGGCGCGCAACTCTCCGCCAATTCGATCGCAAAGATAATCCGCAATGACAAAGTGAAACCTCGGCCGGCCGTTTTTTTCCGGCGCTTGCCCTGCTTCCTGGGGGCTGATGCGCTCGAAGAGTTCGATCAGCTCCAATACCTTGACGGTCAGTCCGGTTTCCTCGAGCATTTCGCGCTCGACACCCTCAAGCAGTGTTTCGCCAACCTCCAGCGTGCCGCCGGGGATGGACCACCGCCCGCGCAGCGGCTCTCCGCCGCGGCGGATCAGCAGCGTCCTTCCTTCCTCAATGACCACGCCGCCAACACCGACAATCGGGCGCTCAGGATATTCGCGAGATGCAGCCATAGCTTGAATCCGCGGCTCGACGCGGGTTACGCTCAGTCTGGCACCGCTGCACACTGGAGTTGACTTGAGCCGACGCGTTATATAATACGCCGGACGGTGGCAGTCGTTATGCCTGTGATCTGCACCCGGGAATCCAATACGGAGGACAGTGCCGTGATCCGCTGCCCTGAATGCGCCGCCGAAATTGATGTGGACGAAGACGAAGTGGAAGAAGGGGAGATTCTGAGCTGTCCCGAGTGCGAGGCCGAACTCGAAGTGACTCAAATCCATCCGGTGCACCTCATCCTGATCGCCGACGATCTTGACGAAGAAGAAGATGAGGAGGAGGACGATGAGGGCGATTCGGACGCTTCAGATGATGGCGACCTGATCGAAGATGAAGAAGAGGACGTCGAGGAGGACGAAGGCTAGAGTCCCCATAGTCTGCGCCAGGCATCTTGGTTCCCAACATTACCCATCGAACAAATGAGGCACCACATGCGCAGCTTTCGGCGGATCGGTATTCTTGGCCCATTTTTGATAGCAGCCGTGTTGCTCGCTTCAGGGCGAGAGGCGCAAGCGTCCGCTGCGCCCGCGGGCCAAGGCTCGCAGTCCGCAGAGAGCTCAAACAAGAAAAAATCGAAGCACGCGGACGATTATCTCGTCCACGGCACCGTGTTTACGCCCGAGGGACTTTCCTTCCCCGGAGCCGAATTGCGTCTTCGCAGGACCACCGAGAAGAAATTCCACTGGAATACGTATACGAATTCCCGCGGAGAATTCGCCGTCCGCGTCAAACAAGGGACCAAGTACGAAATGATTGTTCGCGCAAAAGGATTCCAGGAGCAGTCAAAAGTGATTGACGCAACCTACGGCAACAGCAGTGACGATCTGGTTTTTCGCTTGGAACTTAAGGAGGGCAAAAAGTGATGAGAAAACTCGCGATCCTATTCGCTTCAGCTATCCTGCTCGCCCTGGCTGCAGCGACCGCCAAAGCCCAGGACGACAAACACGAATCGCAGTTGCGCACCGTGCGGGGCTTCGTGGTGGACAAATCCGATTCGCCGGTGTCCGGGGGAATCGTGTACCTCAAGAACCTGCGCACAAACCAGATTCGCAGCTACATTTCGGAAAACGACGGGCGATACCGGTTTAGCGGTCTGGACCCCAACGCGGACTATGAGGTCCACGCGGAAAAGGATGGCGCCAAGTCCACCACAAAGACCGTATCGAGCTTTGACAGCCGCAAGGACATTGTCCTGACGTTGAAAATCGAGAAGCGCAAGGGTTAGTCAGGGCTTCCCTCTGGAAACCTTTCCGGCTCTCGGAGCCAGCACGCTTACCGAACCGCGACGCACTTCAATCTCCACGGGCGTCGGACCGAAGATCTCGCCATCGCCGTGGAACATGCACTCCCGGTCCGGGGTCAGCCGCACGCGCGGCGTGCGAAATCTCTTCATTCGCGCAGCTTCAATCTCTCCGTTGATTAAGAGCCTTGGCAACATGCCTAGAATTTGTCCGAATCGGAGATATTCGAGAAGCACAACGTCGAGCATGCCGTCATCAATCCGAGCCTCCGGCGCGAACCGTATTCCGGCGCCGTATGTCGGGGTGTTAAGGACGCCCGCGGTTAGCAGCTCCTCCCCATTCACGACAACACCATTCTCGGGGAATTCCACTTGGACGCGGAGGGGCTGAAAGTGCGTGTACGCATGCAGGGCGGAGCCGACATAGCGCCATCTCCCCGGCCAACTGCCATAGTGCTCGTTCGCATAGCGGGCCGTTTCCGCATCCAGGCCGATTCCGCCGCCGCCGAGGAAAATCCGGGCTTTGCCGTCGTCGGTTGTTGCCCGCGCCACGTCAATCGTTCGCACTTCCCCAGCGAGGAGCAGCCTCGCTGCGGCTACAGGCTCTTCAGCAAGACCAAGCGCCGCCGCAAAATCGTTGCCGCCGCCGGCGGGAATCACTCCAAGCACAACTTCGTGCCCGATGGCTTCCTGAGCCAGCGCCTGCAGCGTGCCATCACCACCCATGGCGATCAGCAAACGATTCCCGTCAGCGATGGCGCGGCACGCGAGATCCTGCAATTCCTGGCGGGAAGACGTCTCCACAAAGCGTGCGGAGAACCTCCGCTCTGCGAATACTTTGCGAACGCGGGGCAAATATTTTCTTGTGCGGCCTCTTCCTGCCGCCGGATTGACAAATACAATTGCAGGTGCGTCAGGAGTGCGCACGAGTAGCCGCAAGACGGTTTTTTTCGGTGCTTGGATTGGGGTAAATGAGGATTGGCAACGCGAGCCGCCCAGGATGGGACGGCATCCAATTTGGTCTTGCACGCAAGTAGAAGCTTCTCACGGCCAAGTAGACTCTCATGGGCCAGCTTGGATCGCTATTCAGCTTTGAATCCCGCTAATTCCATTCCCATTTGGGCCGCGGGGTCCTTCATAAAAGTGTTCCAGACAAAATTCGTTCGGGCATTCTCAGCCATCAAAAGCGTAATTCCCACGTCAATTCCGATCACATCCGTGTCGGTCCAGTCATTCAGCGGATTGTAAGCATCCACGAAACCATAGCGCTTCCACGCACGCGCCCCATATTTTTCGCGGATGTTGCCCAAAACGGCCAACGTTTCCTCCGGAAGAAACGGCAAGGAGCCGCCCGCCGCGCAGGGAACAATCGAGCCGTCAATGTCGCCCATCTCCGGAGGCCCGCCCCAGGCCGTGTAACCGTGCGCCGAATCCGAAGCCGTAATCCCCCAGAGATTCTCACTGTAATCCGGAAATCGTTTGGACAGGCTGATGCACCAGAGTTTGTGCACTTTGGTTGCAATAATGGAATTCCGGAAGTAATCGCAAAACGAATCGTGCTTTCCGCGGAAATCAAACCACGCATGCGAATACTGGTGCACGAAAAGAGGCGCGCGCGAGCCCACGTAGTGCGCGCCTTGAAACTCGAAATCAGGTCGCTTCCAGGCGTCCCAAGTTTCTTTGGGCAGAGGATGCGTCGGCGAAGCCATTCCCAGGAGATACATCATCATCAATTCGCAATAGCTGTCCCAGCGGGCTTTCAAAAAGCCATGTTCGGGCGTCCAACCCATCGCCAGAGTGTTTCCGCCGTTCAACATCCACGCCCAGTCCATCCGCTCATAAATCTTCGTGGCCAGCGTGCGGACCTCTGCGTCGCCGAAATGCGCGCGGCACGTCAGTACTCCGCACAAGAACAGGCAAGTATCAATATCGGAAACCTCGCAGTTCCAAACGCGGGCTCCTGTATCGGGATTCACGAAGTGATAGAAAAATCCGCGTTCCTGAGGGAGCTTATCGAGTGCGAACCGCAAAATGTTCTTCACTCGCTCCAGGATCACGCCAGGCTCCAGCCATCCGCGATGATCCGCAACACACAAGGCCGTCAATCCGAAGCCGGTCGAAGCGATGCTCGAAACTTGCTTGTGCGTTCCGCCGTTGGCGGGACCACGATCCTCGATGTGCCCTGTAATCGGACTCGCTTGCTCCCAGAAGAAAGCAAAGCTCGCGCGTTCGAGGTCTTCGAGAAAGGATTCGTCGGCCGCAGTAAGCCGATACTTGGTCGGATCCGAATTGAAAAGTTGTGATGGCAATGGGAATCCCTGCGGCAAGTCAGGACTGAGGAAAGAAGCCAGGCAACTTGAATACAACGCAAGGTTGGGAAAGGCAAACGGAATCCCAAGGGATAAGGAGGAGGTCCGGCGAAACCACTCACGGCGTGAAACGTGATGAGCCTCCATTTCCTGCTCCTTCCCCTCGCGGAACTTTCGAAGAGGCGCCAGCGCAATAACTCTTTGACGCTGCGTGACCCGATAATCGAGATATTACCACGCTGGCCACACCGGGCTCGGCGAGGCTTGCAACGAACGCACGGCACGGCCAAGCTAATCATCGAGGCTTCCCCAATGGTCATGAATATTTGGAGAAGCTTGCGAGAAGTTTCTGATGCTTTTTTATCCGCGACCTTTATCCGAACCGCCAAAATGGCGTATTTCGGCGAACCAGGCTCGGCGTGATTTTGCATCTGGCTGAACCAGTGATTCCTTGAGATTCACAACTATGGCAACTTCCGCAAACCAGCCAGCCCTTCTGCCACCGGAACCGGAATCCTCCAACCCTCGGCTTGTATGGATCCTCGCCATATTGCTGACGCTAGGCACCGGAATTCTCTACGCTCCCGCTTTGCGAAACGGTTTCGTAAATTACGACGACCCCGATTACGTCACCGCCAATGCTCATGTCCTGCAAGGAATCACGCGGCAAAACTTGGTCTGGGCGTTCGGGACAAATAATCCTGCCGCAAACTGGCATCCTATTACCTGGATGTCTCACATGTTGGACGTCCAGCTCTATCAGCTCGATCCTGCCGGACACCATTTCACCAATATCGTTTTTCAGGCGCTGAACGTCGTCCTTCTCTTCTTCTTTCTGCAGTTGGTCACCGGGCGCCAGCTAAGAAGCGCGTCGGTGGCCGCTCTTTTTGCGGTGCATCCGCTCAATGTCGAAGCTGTCGCATGGATTGCCGAGCGAAAATCGGTGCTCTGCGTTTTCTTCATGCTGCTCGCGATGCTGTCCTATGTGTGGTACGCAAAAAAGCCGCGCGCGGTGCGTTACGCTTGCGTGCTTCTGCTTTTTGCCTGTGCCTTGATGTCGAAAATCATGGTCATCACCCTGCCTTTTTGTCTTCTTTTGCTCGACTACTGGCCCCTGGAAAGATTTGCCGGGGCTGGCGCTTCAGAGACGGCCTCGTTCTCTCGGAAAAAAGCGTTCTCCCTGGTAGCAGAAAAGATGCCATTTTTTATTTTGGCTGCGGCAGGTGGGTGGGTCACGCTTCTGATTCACCACAAGGACAAAGCACTGGCGGTGGCGATGCCTCGCTCGTGGCGGCTCAAAAACGCAGTCTATTCCTATGCGGTCTATTTGGGAAAGGCGATCTGGCCTTCGCACCTCGCGGTGTTCTATCCCCACCCGGAAAATAAACTCTCCTGGGCGGCTGTGGTGATCGGCGCGATCGTCCTTGCGGTTATCAGCGCCGCTGTTTGGCGTCATCGGTCCAGAAAGTATTTGGTGTTTGGATGGCTGTGGTTTCTGGGGACCATGTTTCCCATGATCGGGGTCGTGCAATCCGGTCGCCAGGGAATGGCGGACCGCTATGCCTACATTCCGCTAATCGGCATTTTCATCGCCGTAATCTGGCTCCTCGGCGAAGCGGCCGCCCGGATAAAACTGAAGGAGGGCATTGCCCTTGCCGCGTTTGCTGCGGTGCTTCTTTCTTATTTATGCGTCACAGAAATCCAGATCGGCTACTGGAAAAACAGTTACACGCTCTTTGCGCACGCGCTTGCCGTAACCAAGAACAATGGAATCGCGCAGAATAACTTCGGGGCGGCGCTGATGGCCCGCGGAGAGCCGCAACTGGCCGAACCCCACTTTCTCGCCGCGGTGCAGCTCGTTCCAGACGAGGCCTCTGCGCACTATAACCTGGGTCTGACGTTGCAGCTGCAGGGCCGGTTGAATGAGGCCGCCATTGAATACGAACAGGCGATTCCGCTGTTTTCCGATCCTTTCGAAGAAGAGCACGCTCACCACAATCTCGCGGTGATCTACGAGAATCAGAAGAAATATGGAATGGCCCTTACGGAACTCGACAAGGCTCTTGCACTGAACCCCGGCGTTCGGAATAACTACATCCTACGCGGCAGGATCGAACAGCAATCCTGGAACTACGACGCAGCAGCTGCGGATTTCTTGCGGGCACTTCAGATCCAGCCCAGTCCGGATGTCTATTTCCAATTGGGACAGGCGTTCGAAGGAAAGGGTGACTCTGCCGGCGCTTCCAACGCCTACCTGAGTGCCTTGCGTCTGGATCCGGGAATGAGCCAAGCCCGCGCGCGCTTGGAAGCCCTGCTGAACAAGGTAGGAAAGCGATGAGCGGAAACTCGCGAGTCAGGATTTATAACGAATGCATTTCCCTCGCTGACAACGGCGGAGAACGGGAATGATCACATTGAATTCCCCATCTCAAGCAGGGCAAAGCCGCGGCCTTGAAGCCCTGAAGGAAATTCGCGACGCCCGGCGCAAACAGCAGGAAGAAGTCGCTGAGCAGCGCGAAGGCTGGATCCGCGCGAACCGTTACTATTACGGTCGTCTCGCGCGCGTCCTGAAGTTCATCGTCGATCCGAACAAGAGAGTACTGGATATTCGTTGCCAGACGGGACATCTGCTTTCTCAGCTGCGGGCTTCATACGGCGTGGGAGTTGAAATTAGCGAAACCATGGTTCAGTGTGCGCAGAAGCTGCATCCGGAGTTGCACTTCGTCAGGAGCGATCCGGAAGAGCTGGACCTGAATGATACCTTTGACTACGTTCTGTTCAACCACATTTTCGACACCGCGGATATTCTTTCCTCGTTCGAATGCATCCGGAGGCATTGCACGGCCGAAACGCAAATTGTGGTGATCAACGCGAATCAATTGTGGGAACCGGTTCTGGAGCTGGCGACCAGACTTGGGTTGCGCGCCCGCTTCGTCGAACCAAACTGGGTCAGCGAGAATGACATCCGCGGCTTCCTGAAGCTCGCGGGTTTTCGCCCCGTTCGCAAACACCGCTTGATCCTCTTTCCCAAATGGATTCCTCTTCTATCCAACTTTCTCAACGGCTTTCTAGCCAGGCTGCCCGGTTTAAGGCGCCTGTGCCTCATGCAGGTAATGGTTGCGCGCCCCATAACCGAACCAAAGCGAGAGGAAGATGTTACAGTCTCCATCGTGGTGCCCTGCAGGAACGAGGCCGGAAATATTGAGGCAACAGTTCAACGCGTTCCCCCGATGGGCAGAGCGTCGGAAATCCTGTTCTGCGACGACAATTCAACCGACCGAACGGCGGACGAAGTCCGGCGCATGCAAAAGGAGTTTCCCGAGAAAAATATCCGGTTGGTGGACGGGCCGGGGATTTGCAAGGCGGAGAATGTTTGGGCGGGATTTCGTGCCGCGCGCGGCGATGTGCTGATGATTCTGGATGCGGATTTGAGCGTCATGCCAGAAGAGCTGCCGATGTTTTTGCGCGCTCTCATTTCTTCCAGAGGCGATTTCGTCAACGGCAGCCGCCTCGTCTATCCGATGCAGGACCGTGCGATGAGAACTGCCAACATTATCGGCAACAAGTTCTTCGGCCTCGCCTTTTCATTCTTGCTGGACCAGCGCATCAAGGACACACTCTGTGGAACAAAAGTCTTGTGGCGCAAGGACTGGCTGCGCATGGAACCCAACCTGGGAACCTGGGGCAAACGCGATCTCTGGGGCGATTACGAGCTGCTCTTCGGGGCCAGCAAGCTGCATCTCGAGATTGTGGAAGTTCCCGTCCATTACCAGGAACGCGTTCACGGCGTCACGAAAATGACAAAAGTGTTCGCCAATGGCCTGCGCATGCTGCAGATCTGCTTTCATGCCTGGTTCCGCCTGGAAGGATAGCGACTTTGCCCTCCGCGTATCTCCGACGCTTGCTCGCGCATCCTCTGACGGCATCGCTGGATCTGGATTCGCCCGAAGTGACGCGGCGCCGCAAGCAAATCATCGCGTCGAAACCGTTCCTCAAAGCCATCTATGACGAGTGGTACAGGATGCTTGCGCGGGAACTGCCTTCTGGAGAGGGTTCGATACTGGAATTGGGTTCGGGCGCGGGCTACTGCAGCAAATTCATTCCCGGCTTGGTAACTTCCGAGCTCTTCGTGTGTCCTGGAATCCGCATTGTCGCCGACGCCCTGCGCCTGCCCTTCGTAAAGAATTCGCTCCGGGCCATCGTGATGACCGACGTGCTGCACCACATTCCTCAAGTGCGGCTCTTTTTCGCCGGAGCCTCGCGATGCCTTCGACCAGGTGGAAAAATCCTGATGATCGAACCCTGGGTGACTCCCTGGTCGCGATTTGTGTATGCACGAATCCATCACGAACCTTTTTGTCCCGGCGCAACGACTTGGGAATTCAACTCGAACGGCCCTCTTTCCGACGCCAATACCGCCCTTCCGTGGATCATCTTTGAGAGAGACCGAAACGAATTTGAAAACGAATTTCCAGAGTTTTCGATCGAAACGATCAGGCCCTTCATGCCGTTTCGCTACATCGTGTCCGGAGGAGTGGGCATGAGGAGTCTGATGCCAGAATTCACTCACTCAGCATGGGCCTTACTGGAGCGCGCACTTGAATTCGACATGCACAGGCTGGGAATGTTCGCGTTCGTGGAACTTCGCAAAAACTGACCTCTATTTCTTTTGTCCGTATGTGGACGTTGGGCCGTGCTTGCGATAGAAGTGCTTATCAAGCAGCGGCTTTGTGATGGACTTCGCTCGTGCATTTGCCGTGATGGTCACGAACGCCATCGCCGCGATTTCCTCGACGATCACCGCATGATGAGCGGCCTCCGCAGGCGTTTTGCCCCAGCAAAAAGGCGCGTGTCCGGCGACGAGAACCCCGGGAAAGTGCAGCGGATCGAGCTTCGCAAATCGGCGAATGATGGCCCTGCCGGTATTGGCTTCGTACGCAGAACGAATCTCGGTCGGCCGAAGTGGCCGCGTGACCGGGATCGGCCCGTGGAAATAATCTGCGTGCGTGGTGCCGAAACACGGAATCTCGCGCCCGGCCTGCGCCCAGGCAGTTGCGTAGCGCGAATGCGTGTGTGCGATGCCTCCGATTCCCAGGAAGGCTTTGTAAAGCAGAAGGTGAGTCTCCAGATCCGACGAAGGGCGTTTCTCTCCCTCGACGGTCTTTCCTTCAAGATCCACAATCACCAGATCATCTGCCTTCATGGATTCATAAGGAACTCCGCTGGGCTTGATGACTACGAGACCTTCTTCTCGTGAAATGCCGCTGGCGTTCCCAAACGTATAAAGAACAAGTCTGCGGCGCACCAATTCCAGATTGGCTTCCAGAACTTCCTCACGAAGGCCCGTTAGTTTCATGCAGTTCCTCGTGCCGCAGCTGCGACTCGGCGAAGAGCGGGTAAAACTCTTCCGGCGGAGACCTCCGGGGACTCGGGATTCCCAAAAGCAAAGTACAGTTCGTGGTAATGCTTGTAGAGCTCCTCGTACACACGAGTGGATTCAGGATCAGGCTCGACGACGCGGTGCGCCGGACACAACGCCGCTTGCGCGTCCTCGATCGTTCGAAACGCACCCGCGGCCAGGGCTGCGAAAATTGCTGAGCCGAGACTCGTCACGTCAGCCTGAGGGACGAGCACCGGCTTGTTTAGAACGTTCGCGTAGATCCGATTGAGTACTTCATTCTTCTGCGGAATTCCGCCGCCATTGATCACGCGGCGAATCGGCACCCCATGTTGCTCCATCCGTTCGAGGATGATGCGCGTATGAAATGCCGTGCCTTCCATCGCCGCGAATAGTTCGTCCTGCGGCGCGTGGGTGAGATTCCATCCAAAAGTAATTCCGCCAAGTTCCGGATTGACGAGCACCGTCCGGTCACCATTGTCCCAGGCAAATCGCAGCAGGCCAGTTTGCCCCGCGCGATGAGATTCCAGGCCCTCGGAGAGTGCAGCAACGCTGGATCCAGCCCGGCGGGAGATTGCGTCGAAAATATCGCCCGTGGCGGAAAGTCCCGCTTCAACGCCCGTTTTTTGCGGATGCACGGAGCCGGGAACAACTCCGCAAACGCCGGGTACAAGCTGCGTTTGATCGCTCATCGCGATGATGCACGTGGAAGTACCCACCACATTGACGATGTCGCCCGTGCGCGCACCCGCGCCGATCGCATCCCAATGCGCATCGAATGCGCCGACAGGAATCGGAATTCCTGCGCGCAATCCGAGCTTGGCAGCCCATTCCGTGGAAAGGCCGCCCGCCAGATGATTGCTCGTCGCGAAGTGTCCGCGGATTTTCTCGCGCACGCCATTCAGCAGAGGGTCAACGGCCACGAGAAAATCTTCAGCGGGTAGCCCGCCCCACGCGGGATTCCACATCCACTTGTGTCCCATGGCGCAGACGGAACGCGGTGCTTGCTCGGGGTCAGTGACGCCGCAGAGAACGGCGGCGATCATATCGCAATGTTCGAGCGCTGTGGCAAATCGGCCGCGTTCTCCGGGATTGTGGCGCAGCCAATGCAGTAATTTCGAAAATCCCCATTCCGAGGAATACACGCCGCCGCACCAGCGAATGGCCTCAAGATTCCGCTCGCGAGCCACTTTCGTGATCAAAGCTGCTTCGCGCCAGGAACGATGGTCACACCACAGGTAATATTCCCCGAGTGGCTCCAGTTTTTCCCCGACGGGAATGACGCTCGAGCCCGTGGTATCCATCGCCAGAGCGCTGACCTGATCGCCGGAAATCTTCGCGGCCGCAAGCGCCTTGCCCGTGGCTTCGGCGAGCGCGCGCAGATGGTCCTCATGGCTCTGCGTCGCGTAATCTGGATCGTCCTTGCGGCGATGCAAAGGATAGTCCGCGAGCCCGCTGCCAAGCCGGCCCCTTTCGGTGTCCACAACGGTCACACGGACGCTCAATGTGCCGAAGTCAACGCCAATCACAATCCCCATGAAAAATGTCTCCCGAATTCCTCTCCCTGATTTTTCTTGCCGTTGCTCGGCTCACCACATTAGCGGGTCTCCTCATTTTGTGTCAGGCGAAATTTCCCCTGCAACTCGATCTGTGCGGAGGAAGCGCCCACCAGAATGGCGAATTCGCCGGCTTCCGCCTTCCAATCGTCTTTCGCTACGTCGAAAAAAGAAAACGCCCTGTGGTTCAGTTGCAGGCTCACCCGCCGGGTTTCGCCCGGGCGCAACGGCACTTTCGCAAAACCCTTCAATTCCTTGACGGGACGCGGAACACTCGCGTGTGCGTCTCCGACGTAAATCTGTGCAACCTCCGCGCCTTCCCGGGAACCCGTGTTCTTGATGTCGAACGATACCGTAACAGGAGAACTCAAATCACCCGACGCGGGCGTGACTGTCAAATTGCTGTATTGAAACGTGGTGTACGACAGCCCGAAGCCGAAAGGGAAGAGCGGCTTCACGGCTGACCGGTCAAAATCGCGGTATCCAAGAAAAATACCTTCCTTGTAATCGATCTGTTTTGTGCCTGGCTCCGGTGCGTAACTTCCGTAGGCTGCACTGTCCTGCCACCTACGCTCGAAAGACGCGGGAAGTTTGCCGGACGGACTGTAATCACCAAACAAGACTTGCGCGAGCGCCGTCCCTCCTTCCTGTCCCGGATACCACGCGTGAAGGAGCGCCGGGACCTTCTCAATCCAGCGCGTCATGTCCACGTTGCCGCCGGCCGTCAGTACCACAACGACATTTTTGTTGATGGCTGCAAGCTGCTCGATGAGAGCGTCCTGCCCGCCGGGCAAACGAAATGTTCGGTCGCTCCCTTCGCTCTCGGTGGAAGGATCGAACCCCACGCACACGATCACGGCGTCGGCCATGCGCGCGACCTCGCTGGTTTCCGCATCCAGAGGCTGTGAGGCAGCGGCGACTCCAAAGCGCACTGTGGCAGTGCCAACGTTTTCGAAATACTCAAGTCTGACTTTGTACGGTTTGCCCGCTTCCAGATGCATCGAGTAACTATCTAGAGTTTCCCCATGACGTTGCCAATCCTCGACGACGTGCTCGCCGTCAATGTAAAGCCGCGCCCCATCATCGGCGGAAACGTAGAATGTGTAATCGTCCTCCTTCGGCGGGACAAAGTAGCCCGTCCAACGTGCGGAGAAATGGTCCACGGGACCATTTGCGGCGTAGCTTCCATCGCCCCATTCGAAATCAACGCGCTCGTCCGTGCGCGTCAGCGCGGCAGCGCCCTTGAGATCCTCGTTGTTGAAATACTCGGCAGTGAGGCCGGGCGAACCGCCAGGTGAAGTAGTGAACTGTGTTGCATTCGCGATCGCTCCGGCGTCGGGCGTTTGCATCACCGTCAACACTCGCTTCTTCGGTCCAAGATAATTGCCGATTCCTTCAAGGAAACTGACGTCATTGAACGGCTTGGTGAGCGAGCTGCCGCCACCGCCCACCACCGCCGGATAAGCGTCGGGACCAAACACCGCCAGCGTTTTGATTTTGTCTTTATCGAAAGGCAGAAAATGATTCTCGTTCTTGAGGAGCACCATACCGCTCCGCGCTTCTTCCAGGGCTATCTTCCTGCCTTCTTGGCTGTAAAGCGGAATAAAGGGCTCGGTTTGAGGTCGGTCATAAAAACCGAATTGAATGGCTTTGCGCAGAATGCGGCGTACCTTGTCGTCAATCGTCGCTTCGGAAACGAGGCCTTTTTGAATTGCGGGCAGGAGCGTAGCGGCGTTCATGTAAGCCCCCGAAGGCATTTCCAAATCGAGCCCGCCGTTGGCTGCGGCAATACCGTCGTGGGTGGCGCCCCAATCGGACATGATGATCCCATCAAAGCCCCAGTCTTTCTTAGCGACATCCACGTTCAGGTGCTCGTTTTCGGTCATGTGCACGCCATTGACCAGGTTGTATGCATCCATCAGAGCGCCGACGTGGCCCTCGCGGACGGAAGCCTCGAAGGCCGGAAGGTAGATTTCGCGAAGTGTGCGCTCATCCACTTCCGAACTGTGATCCAGGCGGCCGTTCTCTTCGTTGTTCGCCACGAAATGTTTGGCTGTCGCGATCACTCCCTGGCTTTGAATGCCCTCAACGAGGCCGACGGCAATACGCGAAGCCAGATAGGGATCTTCGCCGAGGTACTCGAAATTGCGCCCGTTCATCGGCGCGCGATAGATATTCATCCCCGGCGCAAGAATGAAATTGACGCCGCGCGCTCGTGCATCCCGCCCCATCGAGACGCCTACGCGCCGTGCCAGATCCGTGTCCCAGGAAGCGGCAAGCGCAATCGGAGCCGGATAGGCGGTTGTCGGGCCATAATCATGCACACCCAGGGGGCCGTCGGACATGCGCAAAGCCGGCAGACCCAGTCGCGGGATCGCCTGTATATAGAAGGTCTTTGTGCCACCGATGAGGCTGATTTTTTCCTCGAGCGTCATCTTTGCGAGAATTGCATCAACCCGGTTTTCGACCTCCGCCTGCGAAACCTTCTCCGTCTGCGCAACTGAAGACGAACCACAAAACGCCAGGAATAAGGCAAAGAACAAACATAGAAACGAGCTCGTCTTTCCTTGGGGAATTCGTGAACACATCGGTTCCTATTTCTCCTCGATAATGGCTGCGTCCCATGGCTTTAGCAGAATGGTCTGCGAGTGACTCACCGCGCTGCCTGTGAGCAAGTCGGTTCCCGCGTCGGAGGAATAGCTCACGGATTGCGGATCGCTCGAATAATTCAGGTAGAAGTGCACATTCTTTCCGCTCCGGCTGACGGAATGCTTCACCCTCACGCTGGAAGGCAGCGTTTGGTCCGGTCCCGTCAGGCTCGCTCGTTGCAAAACATCCAGGAGAACCGCCGATTGCAATTTGTCGCTGAGCACCGTCCCCTCATAGGTAAACGTACCTTTGCCGAAGGAGTTGCGCGTGATGGCGGGATATTTTCCGAAAAAGGGATGGTCGTAATAAGCGAGCGGCTGCGCCGTATCCGGAATCAACATTTCCGCCCAGTCGGAAACTTCGTTCCCCGCAGCCGCGTGAAAAGGATCCCCCTTCAGCTCAAGCGGCTGGCGAAGATTTGAGAATTCCTGGTAGTGTAAGCCAGCGGCTTCGCGTAGTGGGCCCGGCGCCATCTCCCAACGCACCGTGGAATATTCGTTGCAAAAGCCGCTCTTGAACGCGACCACGAGGTTTCCTCCCGAGCGCACGTAATCCGAGAGCCGCTTCAGCAATGCATCGCTTGCGATGTACAGCGGAGGAACAACGATAACCTTGTAGTCCGAAAGGTTGGTGCTGTCCGGAAAGACGAAATCCACCCCAATATTGGCGTGATAAAGCGCGGAATACATCTGCCGCAGGATTGTGCGGTAATTCACGCGATCGCTGAACTTCATGAACTCGATCCCATAGTAGGAATCGTCGCTATAGAGAATGGCCACCTGGTTTTTTCTCTGGAGATCCACGATCTCCGGCCCGATTTTTTCGAGTTCGTGTGCCGTTCGGCTGACTTCTCGGTAAGGACGTCCGGGCTCCAGATCATGTCCAAGCACGCCCTTCCAATAAGTTTCTTGTCCATAGTGAATCGAGTGCCAGTGCCAGTATTCGACCATGTTCGCGCCGGATGAAATGTGCGTGTAAACGTCCAGCCGCAACTGGCCATCGTACGGCGGGAACTGATCCTTCGAGTCCCACCCGATAGCCTCCGCGTTGGTTTCCGTAATCAGGTAATTGGTTTTCTTCAACGAGCGCGTGTAATCGCCCACGAAAGAGGAAGTTTCGCCGTCGAACTGGTCCTGCGTGCCGTGATACGGATTTGCCGCCGCAATATCCAGCGTTTTCACAACATCGGATTCGTTGACTTCTGGCCGGGGCGGACCGGCAAAATCGTGCGTGATGAACTGGTCGGGACGCTTGTATTCGCGCACGATGCTCGCTTGCCACGCCAGAAAGTCCGTCGTTTCCCATTGCGAGTATCGTTCCCATTCGAGTTTCCAGCCCGGGTTGAGGATGCCGTCGCGCGGTGGCAGTTCGGTCCAGTCATTCAATCGCTGACCCCAGTAGTTCAATCCCCAAATCTTGTTGAGCGTGTCCACGCTCTTGAACTTGGTCTTCAAATACTCCTCGAAGCCAACTTGCACATCATGATTCGCGGCGCCCGCCGATGAGGTTTCGTTGTCAATCTGGTAGCCGATGATCGCGGGATTGTCCTTATAGTGTTCCAGGATCTTGCGTATGACGCGTTCGCAGTAAAACCGGTACGTCGGGTTCATCAGGTCCGTGTTCTGCCGCAATCCGTAGTACAGATATTGCCCGCCAAGCCTCGTAACCACGATCTCCGGATGTTCCTTGTACATCCACGCGGGAACGGAATACGTCGGTGTCCCCAGAATGATGTGAATGCCCGCCGCATGCAGGCGCGCCACGACGCGGTCCATCCAGGCATATTCAAATTTGCCGTCTTGCGGTTCCCACAGTCCCCAGCTGGATTCGCCGATGCGAACCACATTGATGCCGGCCTTCTGCATGAGCTGCACATCCTGGTCCAGCCGGTCATAAGGCAGGTATTCCGGATAATAGGCAACACCATAAAGGATGGTGTCCATCCGGTCCGGCCGGAAGGGCGGCGTAGTCTGCGGAGAAGCAGAGAGCGCCGAAAACAAGGACAAAAAAGCCAGTGCCAGAATTCCCGAAATGCGGGGAACAAAATCTGAATAATTTCTGCTCATCCGAAGGCTTGCCGGATTCCTGACAAGGTCCATGGAAGTGCCCCCCAGTGTGGCGTCACTGCGATAGATGCTGCGAAAACTCCGAATTTCCTACTCCCCCGTAGCATCAATCGCGGCGCGCGAGGCCATCCGCGAATTCATGGCCGTCGAGTCGCGCAGGATAAAATGCGTTTTCAGCTGGTACTCTGTCCCCTGCGCGTTGGGTTGCTCGCGCTGAACATCGTTCAGCAGGGCCTGGAAGGCCAGCCTGCCTATCTCCGCTTGCGACATTTCTATCGTGCTCAAGGGCGGCAAAATATATTGCGAGAAGCGCGTGTTGTCGAAGCCCACCACGGACAGTTCCTCGGGAATTGAAACTTTCTCCGCGTAGCTCTTGCGCATCACCCCGATTGCGGTCAAGTCGTTTGAACAAAGAACCGCTGTTGGCGGTGACTTGAGCTTCAGCAGCCTCGCGAGCGCCCTCTCGCCGCCCTCCAGCGAATGATTGCCTTCCACGACTAGTTCGGCGTCCACCTGCATCCCCAATTCCTTCATGGACTGGAAGAAGGCATCCCGCCGGGCCACGGCGGACTTCAGTTCCAAGGGGCCGGTAATAAACGAAATTCTTTCGTGCCGCAAGGCTACGAGATGCTGCACGGCCTGCCGAATGCCGTGAAGATAGTCAATGCGGATATTGCTCACTCGCGGGCGCGCCGGGCCGACGTCCACGAAGACCAGCGGCACATTGCGCAGTTTCAAGTCATCGAGAAGCGATTCCTCCATGCCGAACGTCAGAACGGCGACTCCCTCCACGCGATGTTCAAGAAGCCTTCGCACCGCGGTTTTCATGCGCTCCGGGTCGTGCACCGTGGACGTCATCAGAATTTCATAGTTATGGCGAACCGCGATGTCCTCGAACACGTGCACGATTTCCGGAAAAAATGGGTTCGTAATTTCAGAAACAATCAATCCGAAGATGCGGCTCTTGCCGGAGACCAATGCTCTGGCCTGCGTGCTCGGCACGTAGCCGAGCTCTTCCACGACTTTCCAGACACGTTTCGCCAGCTGGGGGTGCACGGTCGGAATGCGGTTGATGGTTCGCGACACCGTGGCCGTTGAAACCTTGGCCTTCTTGGCGATCTCGCGGATATTCATCGGCGGCATTTTCTCAACTCGTCCTGTTTCCCTTGCGGCGTTTCGTCCGCTTTCAACTCTCCCAGCAACACACTACTTCGCGTCACCTTGGCATCTTTCCGGTTGTGAAGCTCCTCGAGCGATTCCTCCGCAAGATGGAACTGGTCTGCCCCAAAAATCGCGCCCTCCGTTGTTCTCGATCTGTTTTCCGTTTCTTGCAGCGGGCGAATCCGGGCGCAATTGGTAACCCAAAAGTGAAGAACGGCCCGTCCCCCCGCTTCCCGGCGAAACAAAGCGAGGATCGGCAGTTGACGCGTTGGCATCCGTCTCTGGAGCGACGTGACCGAAGTAGACGTTGGAATCGAAAGCAGTGTGGCTGCTCGGGCCAAAGCCGGGTGTCGTATGGTACGCGCCATCCGGGTCGCGCGAGACGCCGTAAGCGAACTGCGCCGAACCCGCTACATAGAAAATGTCGTTGTAAAGAAACGTTCCGTCCGCCCATCCTTGCCAGTCGGCCAGCAACAACAGGCTCACATCGTGCTCGGGGCCCACATAAATCGTGTTGTTGTAGATCAGGCTGTCCTTCACCGGCCCCGTGACGGTGATGCCGCGCGTCCGGTCATTCCTGCTGATGTTGTAACGCACGATGGTTCCCGTATTCCCCGCGCTGTTCGCGGGACTTTGCGATCCGTCGTTGCAGATCAGAACAAAACCGCCGTCATTGTCGTGGCTGTAGTTGTATTGAATCACCGTGTTGCGGCTGTTCCAGTCCGAATCAAAGCCTTCTCCATCACGCTGCCCCTTGGTTCCGTAAGCCTCGTTGAACTGGATCAGCGTATTATCCGCGCTCCAGGCCCAAATTCCCACGTTGTAACCCTCCGAGCGCTGATTGGCATGGCCAACAACATTGTGCTCCACAATCGCCCCGTCCGTAGCGACCACCACGATTCCGTCGCCGCCGACATCGTAAAGCTCGTTCCCGCGCACAACGACCTTAAGACTCGGATTCCACTTCGACCGCACCCACGAATCCGCCCAGCCGAAAATTCCGCTCCGGTCCACGTGGTAGATCTCGTTGTTCTCGATCCGCAGATCAATAAACCGGCTCGGCTTTTTGTCTCCCGACGATGTATAGAAAATTCCGCCGTTGATCTTTACCTTGTCACTCCCGTTCACGTCGTGAACCGTCAGCGATCGAAGATAAATATGATGAGCATCCCCGTAATTCTCGAGATCCACGTGAACGCCGCGTCGAAGTCCGCGCGTTTGTCCCCGGTTCGTGATCTCCAGATTTTGAATCTCCCAATACTCTTGGTTCTTCAGCAGAACTGCATCCTCCGCCAGGCCATCGCCGCTGATCACCGGCTTCACGCCGTCCCCGTACATGTCCACGATGATCGGATGACCTTCCACTCCCGAACCTTTGGGCCACAGCTGCCCATGCCAAACGGAGCTCGATTTCAACAGTATTTTGTCCCCGGGCTGAAATGTTGTCGCATTCACTTTTTCCAGCGTCTTCCACGCCGTCTCCGGGCTCGTGCCGCTATTGCCGTCATTCCCCGCACTGGCATCAACGTAGTATTGCGTTGCGATTGGCCCCGCCGCCGCATAAGCCGTCACCCCCAGCCAGCCAATCGCGAGCCACAACATTGTGAGTCGAACGGTCTTTGCTGGATCAACGGTGGATTTGTGCTTCATGAGATCGGCCGGGTGAAAGCAGCCCGCCCTGGTACCACAACTGTTCCCCGTCATCTGGCTAGCCAGTATTCATAATCGGCTGCTCACTTGGAAGCACCGGTGCAATTCGCTGCACAGCGAATCGTCCCGTGAGCGCCGTTCGCGTTAGAACGTAAAGCGGATGCCGAACTGGCCGGTCCGCGGGCTGCTGTTCACGCCCGTGACCGCCGCGAAGTTCGCGTCGCTCTGAGTATCCGGGTTGGCGACATTTGTCTGAGAGCCGCCGCATCCGAGAATGCTGTAGGTGTGGCGATTGAAAAGATTGTAGAACTCCACGCGCATGGACAGTTGATATTTTCCGCCCTCGCCGAAGGAAAGATACTTCAGCAGGCTCGCGTTTTCGTTGGCCTGTCCTGGGCAGCGCAGAGCCCCGTCGTAGGCCTCTCCGGATCCAAGAGCCACGACGGACCCATCAAAGCTCACCGGCGAGCTAGCAACAGAAGTTGGAAAGTACGGATAGTAGTAGGTGGAATTTGGCGCCGCCGCGGCTGCTCCGGAGAATCCTTTTAGATCGGCGGCTTTGGCGCCGCTGGAGTTGAAGTTTGGATAAAAGCTGCCCCAGATCGGATAAAACGGCTCATTGATCCCGATGTGGAACGGCTGGCCGCTCGTATAAAGAATCAGCCCGCTCACCTGCCATCCGCCTATTAGTTTGTTTACAAAATTTCCCTTGTCCGTTAGCCATTTTTGGCCTTGCCCAAACGGCAGTTG
>Ga0335079_10001868_pt1 | contig 24105 bp, 23 predicted proteins | sample Lox_Sample_33_FD_206719 | JGI IMG/M metagenome (GOLD analysis project Ga0335079, IMG submission 206719) | Soil microbial communities from Loxahatchee National Wildlife Refuge, Florida, United States - Lox_Sample_3.3 | ecosystem: Environmental > Terrestrial > Soil > Wetlands | place: USA...
TCCAGCGAGGCAGCAGCACATCGAACTTGGTGCCCCTTCCCGGCTCGCTCTCGACGAGGATGTGGCCGCCGATCTGGCGGACGATCCCGTAGACGGTGGCGAGGCCGAGCCCGGTTCCTTTCCCGGGAGACTTGGTGGTGAAGAACGGCTCGAAGAGGTGGGCACGGACCTCGGGTGGCATCCCCACGCCGGTGTCGCGCACCACGAGCGATACCCACTCCTTCCCCATCGCCTCCGGTTCCTGCGGGGCCTGCACCTCGCCAGCACGCACGTTGCGCGTCTGCAGGACCAGCAGACCGCCACCTGGCATGGCGTCCCTGGCGTTGATGGCCAGGTTCATGACCACCTGCTCGAACTGGCTCTGGTCGCAGAGCGTAGTCCACAACTCGCCGGCCAGGCTCACCCGAAGGTCCACGTCCTCGCCCAGGGCTCGCCGCAGAAGGCGCTCGGTTGCACTCAGCGCCACGTTCAGGTCGAGGGCGACGGGGGCGATCACCTGTTTGCGCGCGAAGGCGAGGAGCCGCCGGGTCAGGTCGCTCGCCCGGGTTGCCGCCTCCTGGATCTCCTCGACGTCCTCGTCCCGAATCACCTCGCCTCTGGACAGGCCGTCGCGGAGCACCTCGGCGCTGCTCAGGATGACGGTGAGGAGGTTGTTGAAGTCGTGCGCGACGCCGCCGGCTAGCCGGCCCACGCTCTCCAGGCGCTGAGCGGCCTCCATCGTCGCCCGGGTTCGCTCGCGGTCGGCCTCGGCGGCCTCCCGAGCCGCGCGCTCGCGTCGCTCCCGCTCCAGCGCCCCGAGCACCTCGCGTGCCTCGAGCTCCAACCGCTGGACCGCGTAGACGACCGCGATGGCCGCGCTGGCTCCGAACAAGACCAAGGCGACGGCCCCGCGGATCCAGGCTTCGCCGCGGAGCGGGCTCCAGAGGTCGGTGTCGATCGGCGGCACCTTCCCTCGCAGGACGAGCCAGGCCGCGACGCCCGACGAGGCGAGCGCGAGGAGGAGGGCGCGAGCCGCTCCGGGTCTCCCGAAGAAGACGCCCGAGAGGACGATGAAGACGAGGTAGACCCCCATGGACCCGGCGGTGAATCCGCCGCGAATCTGGACCGCGAATGCGGCGACCATGAGGAGGAAGAGAAAGGCGGGTGCGGCGGTACGAAAGGCGAGCCGAGGCAAGAGCAACCGCAGGACCGGGAAGACGAGGGCGAAGGCGCTCAAGGCGATGGTGACCCCGCTCGTGGAGCCACGCAATGCGATCTGAGTGAAGATCACGCTCGCGAGAGCCGGCATGGCAACGGCCATGAGCGTGAGGGAACCGCGTAGGAGGGTCTCGCGAAGCGCGGCGAGACCGCGAGTCCTATCACCGGCGTCGGGACCCATCAGCGCGCATCTTAGGGGATTCACCGAAGGCAGGCGAACGGCCGCACCATTGTGGTTCGGGCGGGTTGGCACGTGGACTCCGGAGGTTGGCGGGCGGGCATGGCTGGTACCCGGAGAGCGCGTTCGCGTGGCGCTGTCTTCGTACCGAGAACCAGGGCAGGTGGGTAAGGGAACCGTCGCTATCACAGACGGCCACAGGCTCGCCCCCGAACGACAAGAGCTCCGGCACCGGCGCGGGCGCAGGAACGAGGCGGCCATGCCCTTGGCTTCCTCCCGCTCCCGGGAACGGAGAGCGACGCTCGCGCCATACCCCTTTGCAGTGGGTGTCGCCCACCCCATCGCCAAGCGGTGGACAGCCTTGCCATTCCTCTCACCGTGATCAAGGGCGCGCTCCTTGCTTCATCGAGCGCGGATGGAAAGGCGTCTTCGACGGCGGGAGAGGCCCGCGAGCGTGGCCGCGGTGGCGTTGACGTTGGCCAGTTGCTCGGGAAAGTTCTTCCACGATCCGAGCGGAGAGCCGATCAAGGCCATGATGACAACGGCTGTGCCCTTGGCCTATGCCGCCTCGGTGGCGCTCGCGTCGGTGAACGGTTCCCCTCCCTCGAACGTGCTGTCCACGAATCGCTGCGCCTCGTACCCCTGCGTGGCGCTCGTGGCCATCCTCGCGGACGGACAGACCCCGCCGCTGCTATCAGAGACCTACGGGAGCGGGCAAATCGTCGTCTCCGGGTTGTGGAACTCGCCTCAGGCCGCGATCCTCACCGTGGCTTTCGTCGACCTCCTCGTGGGAGATTCTCTCGTTCAGGTCCGGAGCGTTTCCACCTTTCCGATGGTGGTGACCCCCACCGGGCTGCGGATCGTCTACGCGTCCATCGACGTGAACGTGGCGTCTGGTCCGCGGGCTCCGACCGACCTGAGCCCCGATCAGATCGACGCGCTGTTCATGCGGTTTGCCATCACGCCGTCCTCGGACCCCATGGCGAACGTCGGCTTGAACGCCTGGGTGGTGGACGTCGACGACGGCGGTACCCCGCTCGACTTCACAGACGACACCTACACCGTCAACGGTGGCGGAGAGTACATCGAGGCGTCCGACGAATCGGGCGACATCCTGCAGATGGGGGTCGTCGGGGCGGTCATGGAGCCAAATTGCGCGCTCAACCCCGAAGCGGGGCTGGCAGCCTTCAACGAGACCGGCGCCTCGACTTCCGACCTTCCCGTCCTGGCGACGGCGCTCATCGGCTTCGAGTCGGGGTGTTCCGGCAGGGCCAAGGTGCTCGTCGCGACCGGCAACTACCTCCTCTCCATCGGAAAGACCATCCCACTCTAGCGGACGGTGGGGCGGCAGCACGCCCGCGGTGCTCCCTCCGGAGGCGCGGCTGGGCGCCGAGGCCAGCCCCCTGATCGTCTCGGCGGAGGTTGGGCCGAAGGGCCGGCCGCGTTCGGCCCTCGCCCGTCCCACGAGGCGGTGTGGCTGCGGAGAGGAGGCGGAGACGGCGGGAGGCCTGCCGCCGTGGTCCTCCGTCCGGGCCGCGGGGAATCGGTAACCCGCTCTGGCACCGGATGCGCGTCCAGTCTCGCGAGCCGGCCGCTGGATCGCGGAGTGGAAAGGGGGAGCAAGGATCCGAGGGCAGCCTTCAGAAGAGCCAGCCCAACTCGAGCAACGTGAACACCGGCACCCCCGGCCTCAGGTACCTGTCGGCGTTGTCCTTGGCCGTCTGAAGGGAGTCGCTAACGGCCCCCGAAAGGGTGGAGTTGTAGGTGAGCGAGAAGCCGTATCCGAGGTTCAGTCCCAGGAATAGCCCGAAGTCGAAGTCCCACTTCCAGCCGATCTGCGGGCCGAGGTACGTGCTCTTGACGGTGAGCGTCGCCGTCTCCCCGGCGACGGCCTGGGTGCCCGTGAGCGTGTAGCTGCCCAGCACGACGCCGACGAAGAACGATCCCCGAAATGGGTAGGCGCGAAGCCCCGCGCTCCAGGTCTGTATGCCCAGCGAGTAGTCGCTGACCGTGGTGTTGCGAGGAAAGACCCCGTATTCGAAGGAGGCGCCGACGTAGCCCACCACCTTGAGCTCCGCGCCCACCATGAAGCCCGGGGGGAAGAGCAAGGTGGCGGTCACCTTCGGCCCGATCAGGATGCCGGGGATGAGCCCCTCGGTCCGATCCTTCTTCGCCGCGGCCGGTGGAGCAGGAGGCGGGGTCACCGCCGGCGGGGCTCCCTGGGTCTCGGTCGCCTCGGGTATCGGACCGCCGGCCGGAACCGTCTCCAATGCCGAAGCAGCCGACGCTGCCGGGGCGGCCGAAGCTATGGCCGCGACTCCTCCCGCCGCGGCCGCCGTGGCCGCGCCGCCCTCTACCGGGACCACCGGCGCGGCCGTCTGCGACGCCGCCGGCGAAGCGAGGGGGGCGACGACAGGTGCTGGCGCAAGTCCGGAAGGCTGAGCCGCGGCGGCTCGTGCGGCGAGAAGGTCGACGACCTCCGCGGCTGTCGCCTGGAGCGATGCGCGAGGGAGCGTTCCCGTGCTCGTGAGCGCCAGGCTCCAGGTGTTCGAGGGCTGCTCCGACGTGGTGACGAGGCCGAGCCACAGGCGCGAGCGGCCCTTGCCGACGACGGAACCGAAGAGAAACCCATCGACCTCGTGCGCCCGCATCTTCTCCAGGTCCACGCGCCCGTGCGACATCAGCAGGGAGCGCTTGACGCACTTGAGGCGCCCGCAGATCTCGGTGCGGAGCGGGCCGGAGATCTGAGACTTCGGGTCCCCCTTCACTGCGCCGAGCCCAATGCGCGCGAAGCCGAAGGGCCCGCCTTGCAAGCCGAGCGCAGCGACGGCGCCTCCCGCCGTGCCGCCCTCGGCCGGAGCCTCCGGCCCCCCCGGAACGGCTTCGGCGCCGCGCTGGCGAAGCTCGCCTTCGAGGCTAGCGACGAAAGCCTCGAGCGTTGGCTTCGCGATTCGCGCGCCGCTCCACAGCAAGAGATTCCACGTCCGCGCGGGGCGCTCCGACGTGGTGAGAAGCGCGAGCCACAGCTTCGATGCTCCCCCCTTGGCGGTCACGGCACCGAACAGAAAGCCGGAAACCCCACGCTCGCGCATCTTCGCGAAATCCACCCTGCCTCGCGAGACGACCTCGGCGCGCGGGGTGCAGTCGAATCTGGCGCAGAGCGCCGATTCGAGCTGGCGAGAGACGGCCGAGTCCTTGTCTGCCTGGATCGCGCCTATTGCGACGCGGGCGGCGGAAGCGGCGGCGGGGGGCGGGGCGGCGAGCGCCACCAGCGCACCAAAACCGGCGAGGAGCACACGCAGCCGCGCTCGGGGTCGATGGGTCGACCGGCCAATGCCCGGGCGAACCGACAGCGGTCCCGGGACCGCTCTAGCTCGAGGGGGTCGAGCCGGCGGGGGACGCATAGCGATTCACAGCTTCGAGGACGTCATCGAGCCGGACCGGCTTCTGGAGATAGCCCGCCACGGGGAGGTTGTTCTCGTAGGCAGAGAACACGACGACGGGGATTCCTGCGATGGAGGGTTCCTTCTTCTGCTCCTCAAGGAACTGCCGGCCGTTCATGACCGGCATCGTCTGGTCGAGGAGAACGACGTTCGGTTGGTAGGCCTTCGCTTTCAGAAGGGCCTGATCGCCGTCCTCCGCCGCGATAGCCCAGTACCCCCTGCTTTCGAGCAGGTCGACCAAGAGCTCGCGAACCTCTCGATCGTCCTCGACGATTAGCACTTGTAGCGCGGGCTGCTCGAGCCCCGACTTCCGCGAAGGTGATTCCATGCACAGGTCTCCGGGAGTGATCTTGCCCGACGGAAGAACGTGGGGAAGGCCCCTTACGAGGGGCGGTGGCGATGTCGCCTTCGAGACACGGCACGCTTGGCCCCCGCGCGAAAGGGGCATCCGCCCCCCACCTTCGCCTGATCACCGTTGGTGTCCGGCGCGGGAAAGCCGCCAGGCCCCGCAGAGAAGTCGGGACGAAGCAACCTTCGTGCCCGCGGCCCGGCCCTGGCGCTATCGCCCGAGTTGAGGGGTGCGGCGGAATCGGACCGACTCGGCCGTGTGCGGGGAAGCCGGTGGCCGAGGCGCCCGCATGCCGGCCCGCCGTCAGCGAACGCCGATCGATGGCGCCCGCTCCATCCGGCACAGGCCCGACCCCGGGCCAGCCCGATGGGAATGGGCCTTGAGTAAATGCCGAGCGGCTGCGCGACAGGCTTGCCCTCATCCCGGTGCGGGTGGGAGAGGATGCCCACGAAGGGCGCCCTGTCCGAGGGAGTGGCGGTGCATGTGGCGAGAGCGCGACCCGAGCCCGCCTACCCGGCCATCGTGGACACCAGCGCCGCTCGCGCCGGCTCCGCCTTCCTGGCATCGACGGGTGCGAGAACGGGCAGCCAGCGAACGTGCCGCGCGGCTTCGTAGCTGGCGTAGTCGCAGACGGCGCACCTCCACACCACGGTGGGGAGGTAGGTGAGCCCGCTCTGGTCCAGCCTGCCGTCCTGGCGCCGGACACCGGGGTTCTTGCACACGGGGCAAAGGTCGTTGGCCATCGGGTCGTCTCCGTAGCAGCAGGTCTCGAGCCCCAGAACGCGGAGGCGTCCGTTCCTGACGGGGCCCCGCGTGTATCTCCTGGATACCAGGGCAGGGGCGGATCGAGGCAGGTCGCCGGTGACGTCAGATCGTCCCTCCTCTCCTGTCAGAAGAGCGATCGCGGACGCCCGCCTCCGGCAGCGTGGCCATCGAGGCGGGTGCATGCATCTTTCACCCGCCGCCGGCCGCGCGGACCGGCAGGTCACGGGAAGCGAGGACCGAGATGGACCAGCTGGTCGCCATGAGGAGCGCGTCGCTCGCTCGCCTGAAGCAGAGCTCCATCTTTCAGCGCCTGGCAGCCGGCGACGTCGACCGCCGTGCCTACGCCCGTTATCTCCTCAACGTCTACCACTACGCGCAGCACAGCTCGCAGGTCATCTCCCTGGCGGCCTCGCGCGCGGTGAGATCTCACCCGGCTCTCGCCGCCTACTTGATGCACCACGCAACCGAGGAGGTGGGTCACGAAGAGTGGGCCTGCTCGGACTTGAGGCGCCTGGGACTCACCGACGAGGAGATCAGGTCCTCGCGGCCCGGCACTGCCTGCACGTCGATGGTGGGGATGGAGTACTTCGTCGCAGGGCATTGGAACCCCGTCGCGCTCTTCGGGTGGCTCTTCGTCCTGGAGGCGCTCGGTGACGACGTAGGGCACTTCGTAGCGAAGGCGCTTCAGTCCTCCCTGAGGGTGGAAGGGCGCGCCACGTCCTTCCTGGACGGTCACGGGTCGGCCGATCACGGCCACATCCGCGACATCACCACCGCGATCGAACGGCACATGACGGCGCCGGGTGACGTCGCCGACATGCTGCACATTGCCCAAGTGTCCCAGGACCTCTACCTGGCAATGCTCGAGGAGAGCCTGGCTGGGAGCGGGCCGTGACTCTCGAGGTCGCCCTCGTCCGGCGCGAGCAGCTCCCGGAACTGTTCCGGTTCCGCCACGGTGTGTTCTTCGAAGAGCTGCGTGCACTCCTCCCCGAAGAAGAGATCGAGCGCGGGTACATGACCGATCCGCTCGACGAGTCCGCCTTCAACTACGTCCTGCTCGACGGAGGGGAGATCGTCGGGTCGCTGCGCTTCGTCGACTTCGAGCGCGTCGCCGCTCGCGGAGACCTGGAGAGGAAGTACCGGCTCGGACCCATCGTAGAGAGATTCGGCGCGAGCGGAATCGCCATCATCGGCAGGTTGGCGCTCGCGCCCAGATGCCGATCCGGCGTCGCGCTGAGCAGGCTCATCAGCAGGGGTTACGAGGATGCCCGCTCCCGCGGCATCCGGGTGGGGGTATCCGATTGCAGCCCCTACCTGTTGCCGTTCGAGGAGAGGCTTGGGTATCGGCGCTACGCGCCCCCCTTCGGCGACCCCGTCTACGGGCTAAAGTTGCCCATCCTCCTGCTCGGGGAGGGGAACGCCCATCTCCAGACGATCCGGTCGCCTCTCGCCCGAGCGGCGGCGAGGTTCGAGGCAGACGAGTCGGTAGAGGAATGGTTCCGGGCCACTTACCCGGAGTTCGCATCCGTTCCCGGGCTGGCGCCTTCGAGCCTGGCGGAGAGCCTCGGCGAGCTCGGGCGTCGGGAGGCCTCCGGATTCCTAGCCGGGCTCGAGGCGCAGGAGGTCCGGACCCTGCTCGACGGCGCCGTGCCGCTGACGGTCCCCGCGGGCAACTTCCTCATCCGCAAGGGGATGAGGGAAGACCACATCTACCTCATCCTGGAAGGGACCGCCGAAGCGGTGGGCGCGGAGCACAAGGTCCTGCACCGGTTCGGCGCGGGGGACGTCGTCGGCGAGATGGCCTTCCTCACGAACTCGACGCGCAGCTGCGACGTCATCGTCCGGGAGCCGACGAGGTGCGTCCTCGTCCACCCGCACAGCATCCGCCGCTGCGCTGGAAGAAGCCCGGAGCTCTACGGGAAGGTAATGCAGAACCTAGCCCGAACGGTCGCCATACGGCTGAGGGCGGCCTGATCGGGACGCGATCCGCGGCCTAGATGGTCCCGGTCCTCCAGGCGAAAGCTCTCCACTGGGCCTCGAGCGCTTGGTGCTCGCTGAGGCCCAAGCGGCCGAGCTGGTCCCAGGCTCTCCCGATCTCGAGGTGTTCCATCTCCTCGGCGCAGCGGAGGAGGTCTCCGAGGAGGCCTTCCCTCCTCGTGAGGGCGTCGCCGATCCTGTCGGAGAGGTTCAAGGTTCGCACCAGATCCTCCATCGAGGTGTCGTAGATCGCGTCGAGAAACGAGAGGATCCCGACCATGAAGGCCTGCTCGGGCTCGGCGTCTGCCCGGCCCGGCTCCGGCAGGTGACGCGCCAGCTGCTCCATGAACGTGGCGCGCACGCCGGCGGCGTCGACCAGGGGGTTGTCGAGGCCGCGCTGGTCGGCCGACGCCAAGAGCGCGAGCTGCACCCATCGGCGGAGCTGCTGCCTGCCTAGCATGGTGATGGCATGTCGCACGGTGGTGATGGGCTCGCGTCGGCCGAAGCTGACGGAGTTGAGGAGGACCAGGAGCTTGTAGGTCAAACTCGGCTCGTGACGCAGTGCCGAGTCGATCTCGTCCGTCTCCGCGTCCTCCAGGAGGAGGTGGAGGACCTTGAGCAGGATCGCGGCGGAATCGCTGAGGCGGCGTCGCTCCAGCACGGACGGCCGGGCGAAGTAATACCCTTGAAAGCAGTCGAACCCGAGGTCGAGGCACTGACGCAACTGCTCGCGACTTTCGACCTTTTCGGCGATGAGGGTCACGGGATAGGCGCGGAGGAGGCGCACCGTCTCCGCGAGCTCGCGCTGGGGCGAGAGGGTGAGATCGATCTTGGCCGTGTCGACGATACCGTAGAGGGGCTCGAAAAGCGGCGAGGGGCGGTGATCGTCGAGGGCAAGCTTGAAACCCAACTCCTTGAGCTGGCGGCAGCGCTTGACCACCGCCTCGGTGGGCTGGATCGTTTCTACGATCTCTAGGCCAATCCGATCCGGCGGCAGGAGCTCGATGGAGTCGCCGAAGAGGAAGTCGCTGTCGACGTTGACGAAACCCCGGTGGCCGCCGAGGATCTGCTGCACTCCGAAGCCAGAGAGGACCCCCAACACGACGCTGGCCGTCGCGAGGGACGGATTGCCGACGGCGGCGCTCGAGGCGTGCGGGGTACGGAAGAGGAGCTCGTACGCGGTCACGCGCTCCTCTCTGTCGACGATGGGTTGCCTGCCCACCACCCAGGTCTCTTCGGTCACGGATCCAAGACTACGCCGCGGAAGCGCAAACGCCGAGGTTCTGGCCGGGGAACGGGAGTCGGTGACGAGAGACGGCATCGCACCCGGCCGATGAGGAGCCTCTCCGCCGCGTCGGCGCGCGCTCGGCGAGGCTCCGGAATTCGCGCAGTGTCGGGAAGGTGGGGCACGTGGGCGCCGATGTGGGAGCCGAGGCGCCACCGGATGAGGCGGGCGCAGCGACAGGCGCGCATAATCGGGCCAATGGCGGTGGACCAGACGGAGGCGCTGTTCGGGGCCTTCTTTCGCGAGCTCGCGGTTGCTGGGCGAGCCCTGTCGTCGTACCCCCCAGGGCACCCGGCAGCCGTCGGAGGGCTCGCCAGGGCCTGTGGCGCGCTCACCTCGCTGCTCGCCCAAACCGGCCCCGTCGAGCTGGCGGCGACGCGGGACGCCCTTCTCTGGAACGATCGGAGATTCACGTCCTCCACCGCTGCGCACCTGGCCAAGCTCTTGCGGCGGCGCCGCGCGGCGGGACTCCTCCTTGAGCCGCAGGTGAAAACGGAGGAACTGGAGGCCTTTCTCCGCGCCCTGGCTCGGAGCGCGGGTCAGGCGGGCTCGCTCTCGGCGGAGCTCCAGGCAGCCGGCCTCGTGCGCCTCCGCGTTCGCGACCTGGATTTCTCCTCGGTCGCGTTGGTCGAGGGGGAAGAGGACGTTTCCGCTCCCGAAGCCGGAGGATTCGCCACCCGGGTGGTCCGGAAGCTTCTCGCGGGCGGGGGGCTCGCTCCGGAGCAGGCGGCGGCATGGGCTCGATCCGGCAGAAGCGCTGCCGATCTGCTCCAGCTCCTCTTCGATAGCGGTGGCACGGGAAGCGCGAGCGCCGCCTTCGGGCCCACCGCTCTTGGGGCGGCGCTGCGCGCGGCAGCCGAGGATTTCTGCGAGTCGCCGGATGCCGAGGGGGCAGCCGCGATTGCCGAGTTGTGCCCCCGACTCCGGGGCGAGGGGCGCGAGAGGCTGGTCCAGGAACTCGGCGCCGCACTGGCGCACCACTCGGCGGCGGGGGAGCCGCTCGCGCACCTGGCCGCTGTCCTTTCCCCAAAGACGACCGCTGAAATCCGGCAGGCGCTGGGACGGACCGCCGCTCAGGGCGGCGCCACCGCTGGCCAACCGGCGGCGAGGATGAGCCCACGGCAGCTGACCAGCCTGCGCCAGGTGTTTGCGACGGACGACGTGGACACGCTTCGCGACGTTGAGGCGACCGCGGAGGGTCTCACGGCGCTCCTCGAGCTGCCGGAGGATCGGACGGACGTGGCGCTGCCCCCCGCTGCGGAGGAGGCTGCCCGAGCGCTCACCGACCCCTCCTTGGAGCGTGACGCCGTCGAGCCGCTTCTGGAACTCGCCGAGCGAGCCGAGGTGCCTCCGGAGGTGCTGCCACAGATCCTGCATCGGGTCGAGATGGGTTATCTGCGCCTGGTATCGAGCGGCCGGATGCGGCAAGCTGTCACGCTGGTGGAGAGCGTCCGCTGGGGTGCCATCGGGGACGGCGCGATGCCGGCCGCGTTCCGTCGTTCGGTGGAGTGGCTGTCGGGCCGACAATCCGTTCAGGCGTTGGTGGCGGCCCTCGCCCAGGCCTCGGAGGAGGCTCTCGGATGCGTGCCGGAGCTGGTCGAGCAGCTGGAGCCGACCGCGGTGCGCCATTTCCTGGACCTCCTCGCTCTCACGGACGACCGACACCTCCGCTTCCGTCTCCTCGACCTGATGGCGAAACTCGGACCGATCGTCGCGCGTGACGCCGCGGCGATGCTCGCCGATCCGCGCTGGTACGTGGTGCGCAACATGCTGCTCATCCTGCGCCGGGTCGGGGACTCGAAGTCGGTCCCGGCGGTTCGCAGGTGCGCCGAACACCCGGACCTGAGGGTTCGCCTCGAGGCGATTCACAACCTGTTTGCGTTCGATCGGGACGGCTCGCGCGAACTCCTGCGGCAGGCCCTCAACCACTCCGACCCGCGGGAGGCCGAGGCCGCCATTGTGCTCGCCGGGAAGTACGGTATTGCCGAAGCCGTCGAACCGATCGTGGTCCAGCTGTCCGCGTGGGACCCGTTCGGCAAGCGGCGTGCGGTGCGGCTCAAGGCCATCCGCGCGCTGGCGGCCATCGGCGATCCGGTGGCACTCGACGGCCTGGGGCGCTTCCGGGCTCGGTTCCAGCTTTTCCCCCCCGCACGCGAGGAGCGGCGCCGCTCCTGGATCGAGAGCGGGCTCCGCTCGCGCGATGGCGAGATCCGTCGCATCTGTGCCGCCTTGGCTTCCGGAGCGGGGGGGGTGGCGTGAGCGCACCCGCGAGTCCAGGTCGTGCAGCGGTCACCGAGCGCCTGGTGGCTGAATTCGGCGCCGCCTTCCAACAGCGCGCGGTCTACAACCCTGGCCATCCGCAAGTGAAGGGTGCGCTCGCCCGGCTCATGGCCGCCTTTGACGCCTGGTGCGCGCAAGCAGGGACGGCCGAGGTCTCGCTCATCACGCTCGAAGGACAGCTCCTCGTCGACCGCCAGGCGATCCCGGAGGACACTCCCTGGGCGCGCGGACTCCTGCGAGCCTTCCAGCGCCACGGGATTCGAGGGGTGACCCTGGTCGCGGGCCTCGACGCCGCGGAGCTGGGGCAATTCCTCGACGGATGCCAGAGCGCGAAGGGGGCGACCTCGTCGCGGCACGTCGTGCTCGGGCAGGCAGGCTTCGCCGACGGAGACCTTCCGGAGGGCGGGAGCGGAGCGGCGGCCGGCCCGGGCGGCGCGCCGAGCGGGCTCTCGGTGGAACAGCTGGGGGGCGCACGCGCGGAGCTCGCCGGCATCGCCGCCGGTACCGTGACCCGGGTCGATCGGTTGCGGAGCCTCGTGGTGTGGCTCGCCCGCATCACCGAGGCCGGCATGCTCGAGTCGCTGCGCGCGGCGGCGACGAGCATCAACGACCGAGAGTTCCTTCACGGCCTGGCAGTGGCACTCGCGACGCTGCGCCTAGGGCGAGCTCTCAGGGTCGAGGGCAACGCGCTCGAGGACCTCGTCCTCTCCGGCCTGGTGCACGACGTCGGCTACCTCGAGGGCATCCCCCAGGAGGACCCGGACGCGAGGCGGGAGGCCCACCCTGTCCGCGGGGCAGCGCGCCTCGCGGCCCTCGAAGGCATCCCGGACATCGCGGTTCTCGTCGCCTACGAGCATCACCTCCGTTTCGACACGGCGCCGAGCTATCCTGCCATCAAGGTTCCCCGCGCACCGATCGCCGCCGCGCGCGTGGTGGCGGTCGCCGACACCTGGGCGACAGTGCGCAGCCACGCGCCGGAGCCCGCCGAGGCGCTCGCGGTGATGCGCTCGCGGGGCGGGACATTCCTCGACCCGGCGCTGGTGGAGCTCCTCGCCGCCGCTCCCCCGCCCGGTTCCTGAGCGCCAAGGGCGGCGGATCCCCGCCGGCGCCGCTCTTGCGCGGAGCCCCGCAAGGGGGCGGGGACCGCCCCCCTCCGGCGACTCGGCTAGACTCATCCGTCCCCGCCGGGCATCCCGCTCGGAACGGGGGGACGCGGCCGATGGGCGGCGGGAGGGCGCGATGACCGGGAGCGAGACGAAAGAATACCAGAGTGCCCGCGCCCGCGTGCGGCGGCTTCGCGGGTCTACGTTCACCTGATCGTCTACCTGCTCGTGAACAGTGGCCTGCTGGTGCTGAACCTTCTTTCGGGGCGGCCGTTCTGGTTCGTCTGGCCCGCCCTGGGATGGGGCATCGGTCTGCTGGCGCACGGCGTCTCGGTCGCTGGATGGCGATTCCTGGGCAGCGACTGGGAGGAGCGGAAGATCCGGGAGGAGCTCGATCGACGGAGAGGGAGGTCGATAGGCACGCACCCATGGGACCGGCGGCCTGAGGGGAGGCGGAACCGACCGAAGGGGCCGGGCCGGCGAGGCCCGGGAGTGTCGGTCGCTGGGCTCGTCGCCTTGGGCGTCGCATCGCTGGCCGGGTGCGGGCCGGGCTCACCAGGACCCCAGATAGTGTCCGTGCGCGATCTGGGGCCCCTCGGCGACGCGGAGGCCCCAAACCTGCTCCGCGACGGAGGCTCCTCGGTCCCGATCGCCGGGCACATCCTGTGGGCCTTCGGGGACACGATCTTTCCCTTCCTCGCGGCCGATGGCACGCATCTCCGCTCCAACAGCGCCGCGCTCGCGCCGCCGGCCGCGCCGCTTAGCCTTTCCGAGCCCCTCGATCCGAACGGTGCCCCCTTCCAGTTCGTTCCGTTCACGCCCGACGAGGCCGCCTTCAACGCGTCGAGCTCCGACGAGCGAATCGCGCTCTGGCCGACGACGATGGTGCCTTGGAAAGACGGAAGCGCCCTGGTCATCATCGATCGCCTCAAGGTCCATCCCGGGGTACTCGACTATGAGGAGCTCAGCACCGAACTCGGCGTGGTCACGGGCGCCAGCACCACGGCTTCCCGGCTCGGCGCATTGTTTAGAGCCCCGGAGCCGTCGTTCGTCCACGGCGCGGTGGCCAAGGATGGATTCCTCTACCTCTATGCCTGCACGCCGAACGCGCTGTGCCGGGTGGCTCGCGCACCCGAGGGGCAGGCGACGGAGCGGGCCGCGTACGAGTTCTTCGCCGGAGCGGACTGGTCTCCAGACCTGGAGACGGCCGTGGCCACGGTCCCAGGCAGCACGGCGGGGTTCTCCGTCGCCTGGAGCGAGTCGCTGGGCCGGTTCCTCGCCGCGTCCACTCCGGGATTCGCGAGCTTCGTCGAGTTTCGCACAGCGCCGGCGCCGGAGGGCCCTTGGAGCCTTCCGTCCGTGGCGTTCGGGACTGCTAGCCCCATCTACGCGGTCTACCTGCACCCCGAACTGTCAAGCGACTCGACCGTGGTGGTCAGCTACTCGCGCCAGACGGGAAACTGGAGCGGCGAGATCCGTCTCGTCGAGGTCGAGGTGCGCTGAGGGAAAGGGCACTTCGCCTCGCGCCGGTAGAGGGCAGGGCGACGGAGCCGACGCCGGCACCGACCTCGACGCGGCGCGGGTCGTCGCCCGCAAGGTCGGTGCCGAGGCCGGCGACCCCGGAGCCGAGCCTAGAAATTGTAGATGTAGTTCACTCGGTAGAGGGCCGAGTACGTCGGCGCGTGGTTTACAGGGAGGTCCACGCCGAACGTGAACGAGTTGTCGGGCACGAACCAGAACCGGACGCCCGGGGTCAGGCTGAAGACGGTCCTGCCGGCCGGGGCGATCGTCTTCCCCGAGGGAGCGAAGTACGTCGTCGCGTAGGCTTCCAGGAAGGTGGTGAAGTTTCCAAGCGCGGGGAATGAGGCAGGAGTCCAAGTCTCGGAGAGGGAGAGGTCGTAGCTGAGATCGTTCTGGTAGGCGCCCGCGGCGTGGGGCCCCTGGAGGTTCTCCAGCTGGACGGAGAAGTACAAGCCCATCCGACCGAGAGCAGGAATGAGCTGGTGCACGTCCTGCCACCCGGCGATCACGTATTGCAGCTGTGTCTGAGTCCCCCCGAGCCCCTTGTTGGGCGTGTTGACCCGGAACTGGAACGCGTAGGACTGGCCTTCGGTGTCGACCAACTGGAAACGAGTGACCAGAGAGTTGAACGCCCCGTTCGGGATCGGCCCGCTGGTGGGGACGTTCCACTGGTAGGCGCCCACCACCTCGAGCATGAGGCGGCGGTCCACTCCATAGGCAATGAGCGCGTCCACGACCTGCTGGTTCTTCTGTTTCGGGTTCCCGTACACGAGGCTGTTCGTGTAGTCGGCGCGGAACTCTCGCTCCATGAAGTTCGTGGTCACTCGGAGGAGCGCCATGTCCGGCGTGTAGCGGTGCCGGTGCGTCCACGGCTCGGCCCAGCCCTCGGTGAAGAAGTTGAGGAGAGTCAGGTCCGGGGGTTGCGGTTGCTCGTGCGCTTCCGCGACCGAAAGGTCGGCGACCAGCGGTGGCGTCGACTCGAACTGGGCAAAGGCGGAGAGCGGCATCGCGAGGAGAATGGTCGCCCCTAGGTTAACAACGGCACGCATCGAGACCCTCCCTGGCTGTGGGCGCCGAAGGCGCCCGTAGGAGCCCGGAGGCTACTCTCGGTGACCTAACGCATCAAGCCGGAACGAACAGATGTTCCCTATTGTTACTTCTGACCCGCGAATGGCCAGCCGGAGCTCGCTTGAACTCGCCGGCATCCCTCCTTGGCGCGGCTTTCGACCAGGCGCGGAGCTTCTCTTGCGGCTATCTCCATTCCCAATCCGAGGAAGCGGGCGAGGAGTCGACGCCCGGGCGGCCCTCGAAGGGAGGCAGAGCGTCCGCGGTGATCAACCCGGACGACGGGAGGAACGGGTGATCTCCGACGCAACGCTCGACAGGCTCATCGCAGAGGATGCCCCCCACGGGGACCTGACGACCGACGCGCTCGGTATCGGATCGCTGCCGGGACGGATGGTCTACGCCGCGCGCGAGCCTCTCGTAGTGGCCGGGGTGGGCGAGGCGGCTCGGCTCCTCGGCCGCGTCGGAGCCACTGCCCACGGGCGAGCGGCGAGCGGGAGCTTGCTCCGGCGCGGAGAAATCGTCCTGGAGGCGGAGGGACCGGCTGCCGCCCTGCACCTGGGCTGGAAGGTGGCGCTCCATCTCCTGGAACAGCTCTCCGGGATCGCCACCCGGACCCGTCGGATCGTGGAGGCGGCCCAGGCCGGTGGGACCGGTCGCCACGTAGTCGTGGCGGCCACGCGAAAGTGCTTTCCGGGAACCCGCGACCTTGCGCTTCGTGGGGTCCGCGCCGGGGGCGGAACTGCCCATCGACTCGGGCTCTCGGACTCGCTCCTCCTCTTCGCGCACCACCTTGCATTCCTCGGACCCGGGGCGCTCCCCGCCGCCATCGATCGGTTGCGGGAGCGCGAGCCTGGGCGGAGGGTCGTCGTGGAGGTGGTGAGCCTGGAGGAGGCGCTGGCAGCAGTGCGTGCCGGCACCGACGTGGTGCAGGTCGATAAGCTGCCCGTCGACGCTTTCGCCAAGCTGGTGGCTGCCTGCCGGACGATGCCGGGGTCGCGACAGTACGCCGCGACCGGAGGGATCGACGAATCGAACGCGGCGGACTACGCCGCCGCGGGTGCAGACGTCCTCGTCACCTCGGCCCCTTTCTCGGCCAGGCCAGCGGAGATCCAGGTCGAGATCAGGCCCCGCTGACGTTGCGCGTCAGGGCCTCCGGGGCCCGCGTGGCGAACACCGGCGCGATGGCGCCAGGCATGGCCGCCACCGAAGCCGCCGTCTCCCTCGTCTCGGCGAACTCCAGGAGCCGGCCGGCGGCTCGGAAGCGGAAGACCACGGCCCCGTCCTCGGGGCCCACCTCCACCCGACCGCTTCCGAGCGTCGCCCCCAGGAGGCCCATGAGCGCGTCGGTCGTGACGTCGCAGCGGTTGACGCTCACGGTCAGGCGGGGGTCACGTGGTTCCAGGCCAAGGCGCTTCACCGCGAGCAGGACCGCCGCGAGCGCCATCTTGGCTGGCGGGAGTGCGGCGTCGCTGCCGAGGTGGTTCTCGAGGTCGAGAGCGAGGAACTCGTAGGCGTCGAGGTCGGAGATTTCGACCTGTCGCACCCTCCGAAGCCGGCGCGCCGAGAACACGGCGTCCCAGCCGGGGACGTAGGGCTTCAGGTCCAGGACGGGCGTCCCGTCAACGAGGTCGATGTGGTCAACGAGGAGCGCGAGGCCGTCGCGCCCGAGGAAGCGGCCTACGCTCATGGAGATGGGCGTCGGCCGGTCGGGACAGCGACTGGCAAACGCGCCGCAGGGCTTGCCGCGCCCGTGGCGCCATCTGCGGGGGGCCGCGGGTTCCCCCTTTCCCCGCTCGTGGAAGTAGCCGACGACGATGAGGTGAGAGGAGCGCTCCACCCCTTCGAGCTCGCGCTCGAACCTCGGGTCCACCTCGATCCGGACGCACGCGCCGCCCCCGGGAACGCTGGCGGCGTCTTTGTAGGGGGACCGGACCACGGCCACTGTCTCGAGGACGATCGGGGGCATGGGCCCTTCCTCACCGTGCCACGGTCATGCCAGATCCTGATGTAGCCTAAAGACGCATCATACGGTGTAATGTTGCTCAGTTGGTAGGGGATAGCGACTGTAGGAAAGGCGACAGGGAGTGTCGGGAAGACGACGTGGCCGCCCGTCGCCAGCGGTCGAGGGGAGCCCACCCCGGGGGGAGACCGGATTTCCGTGGGTGCCGTCGCCGCGGGGAAACTCGGGGAATGTGGTTGATGGTCGCGTCCAACCCTGGGTAATATGCGCCCAGGCGTTGCCTAAACGGTCTCGTGAGGCAGGATGGTCTGGCGTTTCCCCTTCGCACTCGTAGTCGTGCTCGCGGCGACCTCCGTGGGAGCGGAGCCCTCCTCGAGGCGACTGGCGGTCGCAGCCGCCGCGAATCTGAAGACGGCGGCCGTGGAGCTGAAGGGAGCCTTCGAGGCGGAGCACCCGGGCGTGTCCGTCGTCCTCTCGTTCGGCGCGTCGGGCGCCTTCTTCTCCCAGATTCAGAATGGGGCCCCCTTCGACCTCTTCCTCTCGGCGGACCGCGAGTTCCCGGCGAAGATCGCGGCCGCCAAACTCGCAGCCCCGGCCGACGAGCGCGTCTACGCGTTCGGGAAACTGGTGGCGTGGCTGCCTTCGGGCTCGAGTCTCGACATAGAGAAGAAGGGGTGGAATGTTCTGGCCGAGCCGGAGGTGCGGCGGATCGCCATGGCGAACCCGGTCCTGGCCCCGTTCGGGCGCGCCACCGAGTCTGCTTTGAGGTCGGCGGGCGTCTACGATGCGGTGAAGGACAAGCTCGTGCTGGGCGAGAGCGTTGGGCAGGCGGCGCAGTTCGCCACCACCGGTGCCGCGGACGTGGCCTTCCTCCCGTACTCCCTCACCTTCGAGAAGGAACTCTCGAAGGGCCGGGTGATCTTCGTCGCGGAGGCCCACTATCCGAGGATCGAGCAGTCGGGCATCGTGCTTGGCGGCGCGCGGGAACCGGCGCTCGCGCGCGAGTTCCTAGCCTTCCTGACCGGAGCGGGGGGGCGTGCCATCCTGGCCAAGTACGGATACGGTCTCCCGTAGCCGATGGACGCCGCGGCTCTCACCCTCTCGGTCAAGCTGGCCGGATTCACCACGGCGATCCTGCTCGCCCTTGGCCTCCCGCTCGCCTGGTGGCTTGCAACCAGCCGCTGGCGGGCGAAGTTCCTGGTGGAGGCGGTGGTGAGCCTGCCGCTCGTGCTGCCACCGACGGTCCTCGGCTTCTACCTGCTCGTGGGGCTCGGCACGCGGAGCCCGGCGGGTCGACTCTTCGAGGCGGTCGCGGGACACCCGTTCCCCTTCTCGTTTTCGGGTCTGCTCGTTGCCTCCGTGCTCTACAGCCTGCCCTTCGCGGTGCAGCCGTTCGCCGCGGCGCTGGCCGCGGTGGACCGGCAGCTCATCGAGGCGTCTCACACCCTGGGCGTCTCGCCGGCGGCCACCTTCCTCAAGGTTGCGCTCCCTCTTGCCTGGCCCGGCGTGCTTGCCGGCGCCGTGCTGACTTTTGCCCACACCCTGGGCGAGTTCGGCGTGGTCCTGATGGTGGGCGGCAACATTCCGGGGCGGACGCGCACCCTGTCGGTGGCCATCTTCGACCACGTCGAAGCCCTCGAGTACCCTGCCGCGCACGCGACCGCAGGCCTGCTGCTCGCCGTCTCCTTCGCGGTCCTAGCGCTCGTCTATGCCCTGCAACGCCGGTCGTTGTTCCGATGGAACGAACGCTGACCTTCGACGTGGTGCGACGCTTCGCTCGAGGTCCGGCCATCGCGGCGCGGGCCTCGTGGGCGCTCCAGGACGCGCCGCTCACTGTCCTCTTCGGGCCGTCCGGCTCGGGGAAGACCACCGTGCTGCGCGCGCTCGCCGGGCTCGACCGGCCCGACGCTGGCTCGATCACCTTCGATGGAGCCACCTGGTTCGATGGCGACCGCGGCGTCTTCGTGCCGCCCCAGACGAGGCGCGTGGGCCTCGTCTTCCAGGAGTTCGCCCTCTTCCCGCATCTTTCGGTAGCCTCGAACGTGGGGTACGGCCTTCGTGGCTCGACGCGCGCCGACCGGCGCGCCCGGGTGGCGGACATGGCGGAGCGATTCGGCGTTGCCGACCTGCTCTCCCGCATGCCGGCCCAGCTCTCCAGCGGCCAACGCCAGCGGGTGGCCCTGGCGCGGGCCCTCGCCCCGCGCCCGCAGCTCCTCCTGCTCGACGAGCCCCTCTCGGCTCTCGACGCACCCACCCGCGAGTTGTTGCGGGGCGAGCTCCGAGGCTTGCTCGAGCAGGCTGGGGTGCCTGCCATCATCGTCACCCACGATCGGATCGAGGCCCTGGCCCTGGGCGACCGCCTCGCCGTCCTCCTCGACGGCGCCATCCACCAGGTCGGCCCGGTCCACGAGGTGTTCAGCGCGCCGGTGGACGCTGAGGTGGCTCGTGCGGTCGGCACCGAGAACGTCGTCCCTTCGCGGCTGGTGCGGCGCGTGGACGGACTGGTCGTCGTTCGGGCGATCGGCGCGAGAGGGCCGGAACTCGTGGCCGTCGACCCCGGTGGGGTAGAGGACGAGGCCTACGCCTGCGTCCGGGGGGAAGAGGTCCTGCTCGAGCCCGGGAATGGACATGCGTCTTCGGCGCAGAACCGCCTTCGGGGGGTGATCGAGGGTCGCCTGGAGGAGGGGCCCCTGGTCAGAGTGACGGTGGACTGCGGCGTGCGGCTCGTCGCTCTCGTGACCCGGCACAGCGCCGATCGATTGGAGCTGGGGGTGGGGCAGGGCGTGACCGCGGTGCTGAAGGCACAGAGCGTTCACATCGTTCCGAGGAGGGTGAGATGAAGACTCTCGCTACCGGATGGTTGGCGGCGTTGGTGCTGGGGGCCTCGCCTGTCCGCGCCGTCGAGCCGGCGCCGACGCTCGCCGTTTCGGGGCTCTCCCCAAGTCTGGTGCGCTCGGCCAGACGGGCCTCGAGGAGCTCGGCGCAGTAGTCGAGGACTGGGTCGAGCGCGGGGAGAAGCACCGGGTGACCGGTGTGCCGCTCGACAAGGTCCTTGCGGCGTTCGGGTTCGCACCCGGGCCGATGGGGAGGCAGGTCCCGGTGACGGAGAAGCGCGCCGCTGGCGGAAGGTGGTGGTGGCCCTGGAAAACGACGAGTACCAGGTGGCCTTCTCCTGTGCCGAGCTCACGAGCGAGATCGGGGCCACCAAGGCCCTCGTGTCCTTCGCCTTGGACGGCGCACCGCTTGGCGGGGAGAGGGGGCCCTTTCGGTTGGTGGTTCTCACCGATCGCGAGCCCTCCCGCTCCGTCCGCAACCTCGAGCGCCTGATCGTGGTGGACGTCTCGCAGGCGCCCGGGCCGGCGAAGAGGTGATCCGCGCGACCGATGCGCATCGCCTGCTGGCGCCGGCATGAAGGCAGCGGGCAGGCGCCGCGCCCACGAAAACTATGGGTGGCGCAGCACACCCCGATCACTATGATAGGCGCTCGCTTCCGGGGGAATCCTGGCCGGTTGAGCCGCGTCCGGGTTGAGATCGCAGCGCCGGCCGTCCCTGCGCGGCGTGGAGGGCCCGGGGTTCGATGATCCGGCCCGGTGGGGCTGGGCAGGAGGGCGATCGGGCCACCCGCCTGGTTGACCAAGTGCGCGGGAGGGCGGCGGACATGACGGAGTCGGCAACCGGGAACGGAGCGTCGGCGCTGGCGGGATTGCTGGCGATGGCTTTCGTGGCGCTGGCGAGCTTCGGCAACTTCTACGTTTACGACTCGATCGGGCCCGTCGCAGATCTGCTCCAGAGGCAGCTCGGCTACAGCGATACGCAGATTGGGACGCTGAACGCGATCTACAGCATCCCCAACGTAGTATTGCTCCTCCTCGGCGGCATCCTCGTGGACCGGATCGGGGCCGGACGGGCGCTCTTCTGGACAGCCCTCACCTGCTTCCTGGGCGCCGCCCTCACCGCGGCCAGTCCCAGCTTCTACGTGATGGCGGCCGGTCGCCTGCTCTTCGGCATCGGAGCCGAAACGTTCAACATCGCCACGCTCGCCGCGGTCACCCTCTTCTACCCGCGCCGCCACACCGCGCTCATGATGGGCATCACCATCGGGGTGGGGAGAGCCGGATCATGGGTGGCCGACCTGTCGCCGTCGCTCTGGAAGGGGGTGTACGACGCCGGCTGGCAGTGGCCGCTCGTCCTCTCGGCGGCCATCGCTGCCACCAGCTTGGTTGCGAGTGCTGCCTACTGGGCGGTCGAGCATCGAGCCGCCCGGGACGTGAAGGGCGGGGCACAGGCGCAGCCCTTCGCTTGGCGCGACGTGCTCCGCTTCGACATCTCGTACTGGTACCTGCTCATCCTCTGCGTCCTCTGGTACGGCGTCATCCTCGCGTTCCGGAGCACCTTCGCCATCAAGTACTTCCAGCACGCTCACCGGCTGACCCTCGCCGAGGCCGGGCAGATCAACAGCCACGTCTTCCTGGCTGCGCTCTTCGCGACTCCGGCATTCGGCTGGCTCTGCGACCGGATCGGGCGATATGCCGGACTGCTCGCGGCCGGGGCCGCCCTGCTTCCCGTTTCGCTCGCCCTCATGGCGGCCGGGAGCCACGGGCTTGGCCTCGCGACAGCCTTCATCGGCATCTCCTATTCGCTCGTGCCGGCAGCGATGTGGCCACTCGTATCGCGGCTCGTGGAGCCGAACCGCTTCGGAACCGCTCTTGGGCTCATGTGGGTGATCCAGAACGCCGGCATTGCGGGCGCGAACCTGGCGGCTGGCTGGCTCAACGACCGCGCCGGCGCGAGCGCGCTGCACCCGTCCGGCTACCAGCCAATGATGGTCTTCTTCATCGCCGCGAGCACGCTCGGCTTCGGCTTCGCGGTGCTCCTCTGGCTTCGGTCGCGCGGCCGCGAGGCCGCCCCGGCCACATGAGCCTTGCGAGCGCCTTCGCTGGCCAGGGGCGCGCTGGGCTGGCGCATGGCATGGTGGGAGGACGAGCATGACCCGGCGGCTCTCGTGGGCGGCGGCGGTGGCCGCCGTGGGAATGGGCTGCGCCACTGGGCGGGTCGTCGACCGAGACCTGTCCGGACCGCAGGGAGAGCACCTCGTGCAACTGGAGTGTCCGTCGCCGGATCCCTGCCTGGCGCTGGCGCGGCAGACGTGCCGGGGCGACTTCGAGGTGGTGAGCGAGAAGACCGTCTGGAGCGGCTTCGGTCACGCTCCGCCCGGCAGCGCCGAGATGATGTGGGTCCGCTGCAAGACGGGACCGGTGGAACCGCCGGCAGGCGAGCCCCCGGCGCCGCGCGGTGAGTCCAAGTAGCCCGCCGCCGTGCCGGCTGGATGGGCGGGGGGCGGAGAGCAGGCGCTCACCCGGCAATCACCCGGCGACCTCTCCGAACAGGAAGCCGTCCTCGGAGAGGAGCATCTCGACGCGCCTTTCCGGGCTCAGCACCACGGTCTCCAAGGTGTGCATCATGCGGGGAGGGAAACACTTCTGCGCGCAGCCACAGTCCCCGTAAACCACGCCGGCGGCCCAGGGGACGGAGCGCTCGAGCACCGCCTTCGCGGTCCCCAGGCACTTGCCGGCTTCGTCCTGGGTGTGGATGCGGTCCCAAGCGAGGAGCCGCCTCGCGGGCTGATCGGGAGAGGAGTGAGCGTACTCGGGATGCAAGCCCACGGCGGCTTCGAGCTCTCCCTGCAGGACGAGCGGATCGGTCTCGCTCGAGATCGGAAAGGCGACGACCACGGTGTACTTGAGGCCGTGCTTCGCGGTGGTGTGGTCCGGGTGACGCTTCATTTGCTCCCTCGCGGTTGTGCTTGCCGGGCCTACGTTACCGGAAGCGATGCGGGGAGGCGCACAAAAGGCGGGACTCAGTGCCAGGGCTTCAACACCCGCAACAGGGCGTCGAACACGAAGGGCTTCTCGAGCCAGGCGACGATCCCGCGGGTTGACCGCGGGGGCGCCGATCCCGACACCACCACTACCGGGATGGAGGCAGCATTGGGTATCTGAGCCTTCGCAGCGAGGAACGCCCAGCCGTTCATCTGGGGCATCGCCATGTCGAGCACGATCACCGTGGCGGGGTGCTCGCGGAGCTGGTTGAGCGCCGCCCGGCCGTCGGTGGCAGAGGCGACCGTGTATCCCTCCTGCTCGAGGACGGTCGCCAACATCTCTCGCGCCATCGGGTCGTCGTCGACGATGAGGACCCTTCGCTCGCTCGTTTGTTCGACGAGTTCCACTCCCGCTAGGGTAACCACGTCCGCCGAAATCGGAGAGGCCCAAGAGGGTGCCGGCGCCGCCACCCGCAGACGGCGGTCCGCTCCGTCGTCGCTAGGGGAAAGCCGCGCGCTCCTGAAAGGCGCCGCCCGGCGCGAGATCAGGCCAAATCCCAGGTGGTTGCGGCTGCGGCGGGCGCTCGCGACGATCCCGGAAAACGAAGGCGAGGACGGCCGCCACCCGCCGTCGCCGAGTCGGCTCGTGCAGATTTGGATCTCGCCGCGAACGACGGTGCCGAGACTGCCTCAAATCGCCCGTCGGCGGCGACAGGCGGCCGGCTAGTCTCGGCCGGACGGAGCGATCAAGATTCCGATTTCCCCGGCCGAGCGGGTAAAAGACTGCATGGCCAGCAACCGTAAGAAGAGGACGACGGAAACGAGGCAGAAGGCGAGCAGCACGAAGCAGCGTCCGCGCGCCCGGGCCGCTACGCGCGCTTCGAAGGCTTCGCGCCGGCGAGGCGACAGGCGGGCGCGCGCGACGACCCGGCGGGTCATGAGAGCCGAGGAACTACACACTGCGCACCACAAGGCCGGGCACTTCGTAGCTTACCGCCACATCCGGTTCTCCGACCCAGACTTCCAGGCTGGCATCGTTTCTCCGTCAGCGGCGACGGGGCAGGGGCAGACCCTGCCCTTGCACGGCACCGAGTTCCGGCGCCGCCAGGCGACCGCCGAGCAGTCGGCAGAGGTCGCAAGCGCCCCCCCGGTCTTCTCCGA
>Ga0335079_10001870_pt1 | contig 24094 bp, 19 predicted proteins | sample Lox_Sample_33_FD_206719 | JGI IMG/M metagenome (GOLD analysis project Ga0335079, IMG submission 206719) | Soil microbial communities from Loxahatchee National Wildlife Refuge, Florida, United States - Lox_Sample_3.3 | ecosystem: Environmental > Terrestrial > Soil > Wetlands | place: USA...
TGAAGGGCAAATGGTGAGTAAGCAAACCAATGTGCGAGTGCGGGAAGTATTGGGCGCACTGCCGCAAAAGGACCGCGACCTTTTGCAGGCATTCTTTTTACAAGAAAAGGATAAGGACGAGGTCTGCGCCCAGTTCGGCGTGGACCGCGATTATCTGCGGGTTTTGCTGCACCGGGCTAAGGATAAGTTCCGTGTTTTGTATGAGAAAGACCGGGAAGTGCTGTCCGGCAAAATTCCACCCAAAGTTCGTCATGAAACGAATTAACCCCTCGATGCACTACTCATCGGGATGACAAACATGGAACATAAGGACGCAGTGCGGCTAAATGCCGCGGAAAAGTATGTGTTGGGCGAAATGCCCGAAGCACAGCGCGAGGAGTACGAAGAGCATTACTTTGATTGTGCTGCTTGCGCCGAAGAATTGAAGACCACTGTGGCCTTCATGGAGAGCGGCAAGATGGTGGCGCGCGAGCGGTTGTTGGTGCCCGCGGCCCCTGCGGAGCCAGCGCGAGAGCGCGTGGAGCAGCCAGCCCGCGGCGGATTTTTTGCGTGGCTTGCACAGCCGGCATTTGCGGGCGCGTTCGCGGCGTTGCTGATCGCGGTGATTTTTGTGGGCTACCAGAACGTCGTGACGATTCCGCAGTTGAAGCAGTCGTTGGCGCAGGCCGATGCGATCGGCATCGTCAAGCATTTTTCGTTGTTGGCGGCGGGTGCGCGCGGAGATGGCGAAGTGGAAGTTGCGGTGCGGCCGAGTGAGGAATTTGAGTTGGACGTGGACTTTCCTGTGACGCCTGCGGCGACGGGTTTCGTCGCACAGATACACGATGCGCTGGGGAATATTCGGTTTGCGCAGCCGGTGACGGGGGAGCAGGCGAAGTCTTCGGTGTATGTGAACGTGCCCGGTGGGTTGCTGCCGGCCGGGAAATACAATTTCGTTATCCTCGCGCAAACTAGCGATGGTGGTGCGTCTGGCACCAAAGAAGTGAAACGCCTGCCCTTTACGGTTGTATTTAAACAATAAATGAATAAGATATACGGGCTCTTGCGTTCGACATTTTAAGCCGAGGCGTCCCCCCGATGGCTCCAGATAATAAGGTACGCATCCCGTTCCATTTCCACGCGCTAGGTCACGTTCTCAGCGCTACGTTTCATCGGCCATTTTCACATGTCATTGATGCACAAGCAGCCACGTCGCTGCCCAGCATTGGCGGTCACGCGGACAATCGTGTGGAAAATTTTCGCGCGCATCACTTTGCTTCGTTTAGGGCCGGGTATTCGCATGTTTCAGGAAGTTGGGTGGATGACTTCGGCGTGGTGACGAGCACGACGGCGACGGCGGAAGGCCTGAATATTCTGGACTTCATCACGGCCGATCGCGTGGTCGCCCGCCTCACTTCAGACGGAAAGCTGGGGCAGCGGGAAGCGCACATTATTGCGCTGGGAAGTCACTTCGACAATTTGCGGATCGGCGGGCATGAAGTGAAGGTCACGCTGCGGCATGATCTGTTCATAAAGAATCCGACGTTCGAACATTTGCGGAAAGCGGTTGAAAGCGACCAGAAATCCGGGAAAATAGTGGCCACCGAGGATGGAGCGTTGCTGTGTTCGCTGGTGGAGAAAATCGAAACGGATCTGCCCGGAGCCGAGATCAAGGGGCATCGGATCAAAGTCCCTCATTTTGGCGAGATTTCTTTGGCCGAAGTGTTTTCTGTGCCGGGCACGCGCACGCTGACGATGATTCGCGTAGATTTGGGTTCGCCCGATGCTGGACAGCTCACCGGGCTGGAAGTGCTGGCACAGGGCCAGCCGATGCCGCCGGTCGGCTGATTCAATTCTCGTTCCGCTCTGGCAGGGTAGCCTTACTGGCCTGGATATGTCTGGTCGGTTTCGGCTGCGGAACGCGGCCTGATCCCCAGGTTGTTTACAATCGCGTTTTCGACAAAATTCTGCACGGGGATCTTCAGGCCGCTTCGGCCGAAGCGGACCAGGCCTACGCTTACTATCAGCCGCGCAGCGCGGAATGCGGCTGGCGCTTTCGGATTCTCAAAGCGCAAATTCTGGTCACGCAGTTGCGCGCGCAGGAAGTCCTCAACCTGCTGGAGAGCGAGCCGCCCCATTCTTTGGCGACTTCAGAAGTCGCCGTCCGCAGGCTCGACTACCAAGGCATTGCTTACCGCATTTTGCAGGATTTCCCTCGATCGGAGGCGACACTCGCGCATGCCGAGGAGCTCGCCAGTTCTTCGCAACCGGAACTCCTCAGCGACGTATTGAATGCGCGCGGCGCTCTGGAATTCGACGAACAAAGATATGAGGCTGCCGAGATTACTCTTCATCATGCTCTAGATTCGGCTCGACAATACCACCTCTCCAGGCAGCAACTCGCCGCACTGGGAAACTTGGTGCGCCTTACCATCGTCAATCAACGTTACAGCGAAGCGATAGATCAGAGCCTGGCCGCCCTGGACATTGCCCGCGCGGCGGATATGAAGAGCATTGAGGCCACTCTGTTGGGAAATCTCGGCTGGTGCTACTTCCAACTCGGCGATTTCGAGAACGCCCTCGATTATTTCCGCCAGGCTCAAGAAGCCTCGAGCCGTATCAATATCACCGGCAGCAGCTTTTACTGGCAGGGGACCGTCGCGCAGTCTTATCAAGAGCTGCACGAGTACGAGAAAGCCCGCCAACTTTTCGAACAGACTTTGGACAACGCCACACGCACGAACAACAAACAACTCATGGGGGAAACACTGAACGCGCTGGTGCGACTCGACCTTATGTCCGGCCGGTGGAAACAAGCCAAAGAATACAACGACCGGGCCCTTCAGCTACAAAGCGGTGGCCAGGACCCTGCGGACGGCGCCGAAACCCGCATGCTCGCGGGCCGGCTGGCCACGATCGATGGAAACTTCGCTGTCGCGAGTAAATTCCTTACCGACGTCGTCGAACATCCCGGCAAACCAGACTCACTCAAGTGGGAAGCGCTCGCTGGTCTGGCTGGAGTGTACAATGCACAGACTTCCTACTCTTCGGCGGACGAGCAGTATCGAAAGTCCATCGCGGCTTTCGAGCAGGTTCGCAGTGCCATCGAACGTGACGATCTGCGAATTTGCTTCCTCGCGAGGGGCATTGAGTCCTATGAAGCGTATATCGACTTTTTGCTTCGCCAGAATCGTGCCCTCGATGCGCTGCGCATTGCCGATCAGAGCCGTTCGCGGACCTTGGCAGAAGGGCTGAAGAGCGGCGGGCGACCTGGCTCCGATACCCAGCCGTTTCGTCCGCAGGCGCTCGCAAAGAAGTTAAACGCCACATTGCTGGTTTACTGGATGGGTGAACAGCACTCCTATCTGTGGGCCATTGCGCCAGCCAGCATCAAGTATTTTGTTTTGCCGGCGGCCCAGGAAGTCGAGCCGATGCTCAAGTCGTATCGCGAGGCTTTGTTTCAGTCGCGCGATCCTTTGCAAACGGGCAACGCGGATGCGCTGAAGTTGTATTCGATTCTGGTGCAGCCGGCGGAAAAGTTCATTCCAAAAGGCTCGCGCGTCATTGTGCTACCCGACGGTGACCTTTACGGGCTGAATTTCGAGACGCTCATCGCTCCCGACCCAGAGCCGCATTATTGGATCGAAGACGTCACTCTGACCACCGCGAACTCGCTGAGCTTGCTGGCCTCCGCGACCGCGCGCGTTGCGCCGCGAGACAAGACGCTCTTCCTTGTGGGCAACACGGTCTCGCCGAGTGCCGATTTTCCGGCTTTGCCGCAGGCGGGAGATGAGATGCAGGACGTGGAGAAATACTTTCCGCCGGCGCGGCGAGCGGTGTTGACCGGAGCACAGGGAACGCCCACGGCGTATCTCACCAGTCAGCCGGAGCGTTTTAGCTACATGCATTTTGTTACGCACGGCACGGCGAGCCGCGCGCGACCTCTGGAGTCGGCGGTTATTCTCAGCAAAGAAAAGGATGCGGATTCGTTCAAGCTGTATGCGCGCGACATCGTGAAGCGGCGACTCTCGGCGTATCTGGTGGTGATCTCGGCGTGCAATGGGGCCGGCACGCGGGCTTATTCTGGCGAGGGGCTAGTGGGCCTATCCTGGGCGTTTCTGCGGGCGGGCGCGCATAACGTGATCGGCGCGCTTTGGGAAGTGAGCGATTCGTCCACGCCGCAGCTTATGGACAAGCTGTACGACGGCCTCAGCCACGGCCAGGATCCTGCCACCGCCCTCCGCGCCGCCAAGCTTTCCCTGCTCCACTCTGGCACCGTCTACAAAAAGCCCTTCTACTGGGCCCCCTTCCAGCTTTATGCCGGCTCCTGAGCCGAACTCCTGTCCGCTCAACGTCGATCGTCGACAAATCGCATTTCGCTTCGCGCCGAAGGCGCCGCAAAATCGCGTGAAACGGTTTGCCTTCGCGCTGCACTACTGTAAGTCCAGGAATTTCGGCGTGAAGGTGAGCTATGAACTTGGATGTGAAGAGTAGTACGGCGTCTGTCCCGGTGACGATGCTGCTGGAGCCCGCTCCGGATTCGGAGCGGCTAGTTCCTCGCATTGAGCGCTGCGAATTTGAAACCCTGCTCCAGCGCGCCATGGAAATTCTGAACTCGCGGCATCTTGCAGCTCAACTCTCCGCAGAGCGATAACTGCCCACGACCGTGGTCTGACCTTTTAAAGCGTAACTTCTCCAGTTCTCACGAAGGAAGGGCACTCCGCCCGGACGGCCACTACGAAATTCCAGCCCGACCCTGAGTCACACGACAGCGAGCGTCAAACATCCCAAACCTTGTCATCCAACGCTCGCTGTCGTTTGGCCTTTCGACTCATCAAGAACACCGACGCGTCCACAACACAACGAAATCCGCGAGCGGTGGAATGGTGACCGAGGTGGAGCATAGATTTTCGCGCCAGACGGAACGCTCTTTAACGAGTTTTACGCCCCCAGTTTCCCAGGATCCGCTTCCGGTACTCAGGTGATACTTTATTCTTTGCTTTCATTCCGCCATTCGGTTTATCCTTCCGTACCACATTCGGCGCGTCTGAAACGCTGCGCCGCACCGCATCACTACTCGCAAAACAGGTCCGCTCAGCACCTGGCGTGAAGGGGGAGGCATGTCTGCCGGTCTGGACAATCTCAAGCACATTGTTGTTTTAATGATGGAGAATCGCTCATTCGACCACCTGCTGGGTGGTCTGATGAAGAAAAATCCGAAGATCAACGGCCTTACCGGCAACGAATCGAATCCGGACACCAACGGCGCGATCGTCAAAGTGCAGCAGAAAGCGGAGTTCCAGAGCCAGCTCGATCCCGACCCGGACCACCATTTTCCCGGCGTGGATTTGCAGATTTTCGGCGGCCAGCCGCAGGGCCCGAACCGGGTGGCCAATATGCAGGGCTTCGTAAAGGACTACTTCTCGCAAACCAAAAATGTCAACCGCTCGCACAACATCATGTATTACTTTGACCCGGCCAATCTTCCGGTCATCAGCACGCTGGCGACGGAGTACGCGCTCTTTAACGGCTGGTTCTCCTCGATTCCCGGCCCAACCATTTGCAATCGCGCCTTTGCACACTACGGCACGTCGTTCGGCCAAGTGGGTATGGACATTTTCTATATCCTCGACAAGGCCATCGCCAGCATTTACGAGCGCATGATTCAAGCCGGCCGCACCGCGAAAATTTATTACTACGACCAGCAAAGCTCGACTATGGAAATCGTCAATCTGCTGAAAGATCAGCCGCAGATCTTCGCCACGTTCGATCAGTTCATCGGCGATTGCAAGGCGAATGCCTTGCCCGACTATAGTTTTATCGAGCCCTGTTACAACGATCATCCGGGCGCCGACGGCGGTCACATTCTCGCGTCAGACCAACATCCCGACCATAACGTCCGAGAAGGCGAGCGCTTCATCGGCAACGTGTACAACGCTATTCGCACCAATCCCAATCTCTGGCCCAATACCGCCCTGCTTCTCGTGTACGACGAACACGGCGGCATCTACGATCACGTCGTACCGCCTGCCTGCACGCCAGATGGCTACACCGCTTCTGCGGACGCGACCGGCACCGGGGCGCCGTTTGCGTTTGATCGCCTCGGAATCCGCGTGCCTGCTATTCTGATTTCTCCCTGGATTGCGCGCGGCACCGTCGTTCCCGGCACCGAGAGTCCTAATCCGCAAATCTACGAACACTCTTCGATTCCCGGGACTGTGACGCAGTTTTTCCTGAAGGGCGACGCCAAGCGCACCGTCCGCGAACAAAAGTCCAACAATTTCCTGAATCTTCTTACCGACACCATGCGCCCGGACGACGACTGCGTCGTCTTCAACCATCTTTCCTGAGCGAGATAGCGGAGACCAACATGGCACCGAAAGTAATCGATATTCCGAAGACCGACTCCAGCGCCTACAACCCGAACCGGCCCGCCGGCTTGTTGCTGCAAGCGCAAGCGCAGCACATGCGCGAAGCGCTGATCAAACACGTTCACGAACTCACGACGCTGATCGATGTGGATCTGAGATCGCTCAAAACCGAAGCCGACGTCAGCGCCTACGTCCATCGCGCCACTGCGTTGCTGCATACGCGGCACGCTCGGCCGGATAAAAAGTAAGGAGCCCCATGCGCCGCCTTCTTTGCATCCTGTATTTCGCTCTGTTCACACTTTCGACGTCCGTTCTGCGCGCCCAGCAACCTGCTACGTCCAGCACCGGCCCTGACAATCCTTCCGAGCTGTACAAGCTGCAGCACAGTTGCTTCGAGTTAAAAGGCATCGCTGACTGCGCCGAAGAACTCTTCACCGGCCAGCCTGTGCATATTGCCGTTGGCAGTATCGCGCCACAAAACGGGTTTGGCGCCGGCGTCGCGTACGTCGGCCACAAAACCACTGAGAATTGGCGCGATTCCTGGGACGCGGACGCGGTCGGTTCAATCAACGGCTCGTGGCGCGCCGGCGTCTACCTGAAATTTGTCAGCACCAAAGAAGAGGCGCCGACCGTGGAATTCGGCACCAAAGGCCGCAACCTTAAGCCGAATCTCACAGCATTGCCCGAACGCCCGGTAATCAACGTCTACGCGCAAACGATTACGCTCAATAAATTGACGTTCTTTGGCCTCGGTCCCAACTCGCTGGAATCCGGCCGCTCGTTCTTCGGGATGCGGCAAACCATCGCTGGCGCCAGTATTGTCAAGCCGTTCTCCGCGCGCCTTAGTGCCGCGCTGTACGGCGAAATGAACGGCCGCTTCGTGGACATTTTTGCCAGCTCCCATCAACCCAGCCCCACGATTGGCGCGCTTTATACCGCAGCCACCGCGCCCGGCTTAACTTCACAGCCGTCCACGCTGCAACTCGGCGAAGGTGTTCGCATGCGCCCGGTACTGTTCGATGATTTTCTCCACCTCGACTACAACCTCGGCTACCAGCAATACGTCGCGCCCAATTCGAATTTCTCGTTTCAGCGGCTGACCACCGACCTGTCTCATCAATTCGCGATCTTTCGCAAGACCACGCGCATGGTTTTGCCGCGCGACACCAACGGTCCCGATGAATGCTCGGTCGATCAGGACTCTGAAAACGCTGAGTGCCACGTGGATAAATTCGCGCAGCATCATGAATGCCTGACCGCCGCGGGCGCAAAGTCTCCCGAGTGCAAGGAACTTAGCCGCGATCTGCAAGGAAGTATTGGCTTCCGCGTCTATTCCGCGCTTTCGATGACGCCCGGCGGCGATATCGTCCCCTTTTATTTTCAGCCGACGCTCGGCGGTTCGGACATTAATGGCAATCCTTCGCTGAGCAGCTATCAGGACTACCGCTTCCGCGCTCCCGATTTACTACTGTTTCGGCAAAGCTATGAGCAATCGCTCGGCAACTTGCCGCTGGGCGTCACGTTCATGGTCGACGAAGGAAAAGTGGCGCTGACGCGCGGCGGCCTCGGCTCCAGTCCGTGGCTGCACAGCTTTTCGGCTGGGCTCACGCTGCGTGCCGGTGGCTTCCCGCAAGTCTTTCTGCTTTTCTCCTGGGGCGGCAACGAAGGTACGCACACCAGTGCGAATGTGAACACGTCTCTACTCGGCGGTTCTTCCCGTCCTTCGCTGTTCTGATCGCGTTTCGTTGCGTTTGCGACGCGAATTTGCATATACAAATTCTCCATTCGCTGAAAACCAAAATTCCGACGAAAATTTTCCACTGCTACGATTTTTCTAACCTTACTTTTGCCTTGACACTTCTCTTGAGCCGACGCTAGCCTAACTTCTACATTTTTCTGGGGGAATGTCCACCTGGCGCGCATATCCGTTAGTATCCGCGGGTGTTTGGGAAACACTGTCTTCCGCAGCGCGTGCTACAAATCTGACCTTGTTGTAACCCGCTCCAGGCTGCTGTGGTTTAGGGCATCGATGGATGCCTGCGTCGAGAAATTCTTCTTTGTCGCGGCCGCCGCCGCGTTTTTCTGAAAGGGGTGTCGCTCATGAGGTTGAAGGCTCTTGCTCTGGTTGCTGTTTGTACGATCGTTCTGCTCGTTTCACCCGCGGTCTTTGGCCAGGCCACCGGCAGCTTTTCCGGCACGGTTGTCGATAAATCCGGCGCCGCCGTGCAAGGGGCTACGGTTACCGTTACTTCCCAGAGCACCGGCGTTGCGCGCGATACCAAGACTGACGATGTCGGCCACTACGTCGTGCCCCTGTTGCCCGCCGCAATCTTTACGCTTCGCGTCGAGTATCAGGGCTTCCAGGCGGTCGAGACCAAAGACGTTCGCCTCCAAGTTGATGAAGCCCGCGTCCTTGACTTCACGCTGACGCCGTCTGCGCAGACCGCGCAAGTCGAAGTTTTGGCCGAAGCCGTCGCCGTCGAAACCACCAATCCGTCTCTCGGCCAGGTCATCACGGCGGAGGAAGTGTCGCAACTTCCGCTCAACGGCCGCGATTTCGTGCAGCTTGCAACCCTCGCTCCCGGCACCACGCAGGAGACCAATACCAACAGTTTCTTCAACGGTGCGCCCAGCAGCGAAGTTTCCGCGCGCGGCTCCTTCTCGCTTTCCGTGGGCGGTTCCCGCCCCAATAGCACCGATTGGCTGCTCGACGGCAACGACAACAACGAACTCACCGCCGGCGGCATCGGCATTTTGTCTTCGATTGACGACATTCAGGAATTTAAAGTTCTCACCTACAACTACTCCGCCGAATTCGGCACGCGCGCTGGACCGACCGTGCTCATCACGACCAAATCCGGCAGCAACAATTTTCACGGCTCGCTCTTCGAGTTCTTCCGTAACACCTCACTGGACGCGAAAAGCTTTTTCGCCACCACCGCCGAAAAATTCAATCTCAATCAGTTCGGCGGCGCCATCGGCGGGCCGATCCGCAAGAACAAAACGTTCTTCTTCGTAGATGCCGAGCAGAAATACCAGCGGCATGGCGTCGTGTTCAACGGCCTTGTTCCCACGGATGTCATGCGGGCTGGAGATTTCTCCAAGGATCCCTTCGGCAACACCTTGGCGGCGGGTTCTATTGTGAACCGCTACGCCGACGGCGCCGGCGTCGACTTCCAGTGCGACGGGACCGGCAACCCGCTGCCTCTCAACGGGGCCACGCCCGCCAATCCCGCGGGCAACGGCACGCAGAACGCCGGCACACCCTGCAATAAAATTCCGGCCGGTTTAATGAACAACATCGGCAAACAGCTCATCGCTCTTTACCCCGAACCCAACGCCAACAATCAAGGCAGCAACTTCAACTTCGTCAACGAGCCCGTGCGTTCCCTCGACGAAACCAAGTTCGACATCCGGCTCGACAATACGTTTTCCGCCAAGGATTCAGCATTCGCTCGCTTCAGTTACGACCAAGCCAGTTCGTACATTCCGGGTGGCGGCGGTATCGGCAATTTCACGGAAGCCGGCTTCTTCGCCAGCAACCAAGGCATCGTCAATCACGGCCGCAACATCGCCATCGGTGAAACGCACATCTTCTCGTCTACTACCATCAACCAAGTCAGCGCCGGCTACAATCGCATTTTTAACTACATCACGTCGCAAGGCACGAGTTCCTGCGAAGCTTCCATCCTGGGCATTCCCGGAGCGAATCTGGATTGCAACTCCAGCAACAAATGCGCGCCTTCCGGCGTCAGTTGCGGCCTCACCATTTCTCAGGTACTCGGTAACTACTTCTCGGTTGGCGACCGCGGCTTCTCTCCTTTCCAAGGCGGTACCAACGTCTATTCCATCGCCGATTCCCTCGACCTGATTCGCGGCAAGCACGAGTTCAAAGTTGGCATGGGCATCCGCGCCATGCAGATGAATACAAAAACCGAAGGCTTCCAGGATGGTTTCTGGGAAATGACTGGTGCGTGGGCGGGCAATCCCGAAGCCGATCTGCTGATGGGGTTGAGCAGCCTCGCCATTCACGATCAAACTTTCCTCGGACCCACCACCGGCCGCCGCTGGAAGATCTTCCGTCCCTATGCGCAGGACGATTGGCGCGTCACCAAGAACATCACGCTCAATCTCGGGCTCGCTTGGGACTTCACCACGCCAATCTCCGAAGTGGACAATCGCCAGGCCGATTTCAATCCTGCCACCGGAACGTTCCTCATCGCCGGCCAGGGCGCCAACAAATATGCGGGCATTCAGTGGGACAAGACCGATCTCGAACCGCGCATCGGCGTCGCGTGGAAACCCCGCGGTAGCGATAAGACCGCTGTTCGCGGCGGCTACGCCATCTATCACGACTCTTCCTGGAACCAGGGTGCGCAGGGCCTCTGGCAGAATCCGCCGTACTACGCCGAGTCTGACCTTTTCTCTTTCACGCCCGGCTGCACCTTTGCTTTCGCCGCGTGCGCCACAATCCTCGACCAAACTCCATCGGCCATCGGAATCTCCGACGGCTTCCAGATTTTCAACGCGCCGCCGACTGCTGCTACGTTCACCGGCACGATTCAGGCGCAAAACACTGATTTCAAGTTGGGCCGCGTCCAGCAATTCAACATCAATGTCGAGCATCAACTGCCCGGCGACATCGTCTTGACTGTCGGCTACGCCGGCTCGCGCGGCGCTCACATTCTGGTCTTCGGGAACAACATTAACGTCGGCTCCCCCGGCGCTTGTGGAAACGTTTCCGGCTACACGCGCGGTTGCGGTCCCGGTGGTGCTGCGTTCACGTCGCCCTATGCGGCGAACTTCCCGTTCTCCACGATCCTCGAGACCACGGACCAGGGCCGCGCTCATTACAACGGATTGCAAATCAAGGCCGAAACCAAGAATGCTCGTCACGGCCTCTACGCGCTGATTTCCTACACGTACTCCCGCACTTACGACACTGGCTTTGCCGATGGCCTCGGTTCGAATTACGGCGCCTCGTACTTCCCGTTGCCCAACTGGCAACACCTCGATTGGGCGCTCTCCGGCCTGAACCTCGACAACAACTTCACCGCCAGCGTCATCTACGATCTGCCCTTCGGCCACGGCAAAAAGTGGGGTTCCGACTGGAACGGTCCTGCGAACGCCATCCTTGGCGATTGGCAAGTCACCGTCATCGAGAAAATCACTTCCGGTTTCCCGGTCTTTATCGTCACCACGGACAACAATTCCGGCGTCGGCTTCTTCAATAACAACGCCACCAGCCTCACTCGCCCCGATCTGATTTCCGGGTGCAATCCCAATGCTGGTCCGCACACCATCAACGAGTGGTTTAACACGTCCTGCTTCGCTCAGCCTGCGGCTGGCGAGCTCGGCAACGCCACCCGCGCTCCGGCCATCGGCCCGGACTTCGTGAACACGGACTTCTCGCTCATCAAACAATTCAAGCTGCCTTGGGAGAATATGGGCTTGAACTTCCGCGCGGAATTCTTCAATCTCTGGAATCACGCGCAATTCGCGACGCCTAACAGCACTGGCAGCCTCGGCATCCCCGATTTCGCTGCCCCCGGCTTCGGCTCCATCGCCGCCACCGTCAACAACCCGCGCCTCGTGCAGTTTGGGCTGAAACTCACGTTCTAATCGCGGGCGGGCTTCCGCTCATTCCGCAGGGGAGGGCTTGCCCCTCCCTCTTCGTTTGGGACGGAAGGTCAGCGCCTCTCCACTGCACGCCGGCCGCTGCCTTTCTTTACCTGTCGACTTCCTTGCCGGGTTGCTTCGCGGCCGTGCTACCTTCATCCCCAACTACATGAAGCTTTTCCTCGGCACCGTCACCACCGGCTACGGAATGGCCACGCCGAACCTGCATCCAGTCATGTCTCTCATCGAAGAACGCATCGGCCTGTCTCGCCTCATCCGCGGCACGCTCAACGTAATCATTCCCGAAGAATACATCGTCGCCGCCGACGCTCTGATTCTTCCCGACGAATATCCCTACAACAAGAAATCCGGCCTCCGCGAAACCATTAAACTGCAGCGCTGTCTCATCGCCGGACATCCCGGTATCATCGTCCGCCCCGACTCCCACGAATTTGGCTCGGGCCAGTTCCATGGCAAGGCTTACCTCGAACTCATGGGTCAAATCCACTTTCGCTCCGTCCTCCATCTCACCGACGGCAGCACCCTCGAAATTCAAATCGCAGATCGGCACCCCGGAGGCTAACGAACGTCGTCCAAACGCCCTTTCATCGGATAGGCAGGGCATCCTATACTCCGCACGCACGATCGGCGAACGCACGGCGCATTAACAGAAATGAACCGCCCACCGCATCCCCAACTGCTCCATTTTCTTACGGCCTATGATCCTGGCGTCGCCGATCTGGCCTTAGCTTTGCGCGAAATCGTTCTTCAAGAGGCGCCCGACGCGTCCGAATCGATCTATCAGACCTACACCGTCGCCATCTGGTTCGGCTACAGCGGCAAGATGAAGGACATGTTTTGCTACATCGCCACCAATGCGCGTCACGTGAACCTCGGCTTTCCGCGCGGCGCGGAATTGCCCGACCCGCATCGCGTCCTCGAAGGCGAAGGCAAGACCATGCGGCACATTAAGTTCGCCAGCGAGCGCGACCTCGCGCGTCCCTTCCTCTCGCGCTACATCCGCGCCGCCATGGATCAGGTGGCCGATTCCGCACCCGGCACCGGCCAAACCGTCGTCAAGAGTTTCCCGAAAGCCCCATCCCGCAAAAAATCAAAACCGCGCCCCCGGAAGCGCCTCACCGCTCGCTAGTTTGAAATTACCTCACCTGTCCATCGTTTGCTAAAGCTCCAGAAACACCGCCATCTGCTGCAATGCTCCTTCCAGCGCACGCTGAAACGCTCTGCCGCGTGGTCGCGCGTCAGCAAATCCCGCTTGATGCTGCAGCCGGCCGTCGACGACTTTCAGATTCGCCCAGCCCACCATTTCCTCGCCCCATAACATCGGCATTGCGTAGTGACCCATGCGCCGTTTGTGCGCCGGCACATAGGCCTCGAACTTGTACTCCCAGCCCCAAAACAACTTAAACCGTCGCCGGTCCCAGACCACCGGATCGAACGGCGCGAGGAAGCGCAACCGGTCATCATCGACCGCATGGCGCGCGGCGCTCGGGTTCTCGCCTCGTGGCCAAAGCCAGAGCCGGCCATCGACCTCAGCGTGGGCATAGTGCGATTTGCACTGCTGCTGGAGCTGGCGCACCTCCGCGGCCAGATGCGACACTCCATAACGCAGTAGTGTGCAGAGATAGCCCAGGCTTGCCGCAGGCAGCGGCGCGTAGAGCTCTACCAATATGTCCAGAAGTCGGCCGGCGCGCGCCAGTCGCCCATCGGCGCTCTCGTCCTGTGGCGGGTGCTCGACCGCCTGATACACCCGCGTGCCGGCCTCGCGTCGCGCCACGCGTAACAGTCCGCGATAGTGCAAGCCCTCAAGCAGATGGTTGCTGACACTCAGCTCAGCGCCCCAGCGCTTGATGCGGCCGTGATCGAAGTGCGCCTGCACGTCCTTCGGATAAGTAGGACCATGCTGGCGCACAAAAGCCAGCACCGCTTCGGCGCGCGCGTGCATCTTTGCGTCCCAAGTGTCCCAGGAGCGCGGCGTCCCGCGCGGATGCAGCCGGGCCAGCGTCTCGCGCGGCAGGAAACAATAGTTGATGAAGAAAGTTTCTTCGATTGCCAGGCGCGGATAGCGGCGCTCCAACTCCCCTGCGCGGTAATCCTTTACGCGATGCATGAGGATCAAGTCTTGCGCGCGAGCGGGCGCGCGCATCGGATCGGCCTGGACGAAGCCCAGGCGCTCTATGGCCCGCACCAGGCTGGTTGGCTTGAACAGGCTGCGCGTGATCGCATAGCGCCGCAGCTGCTGCAGATCCGGGGTTTTCAGAGAGTTCATCCTTCGCGTCCGACAAAGGTTTCCGCTCAATATTACAAGCAGGAGCAAGCCCTGACGCACTTCTCCCCTCAAGCGGGAAAGCCGCTGACATCAGGCTCTGGTCTTGGGCGAGTCCGCAACGTGGGAAAGTTCAACATGGTACGAATGGACGGTCAGCGGCTTACCAGGCAGGTCGCTAAAGTGGTTCGAGGACTTAGCCCATGGTCCGAGTTTGTGCCGTCACTTCAGCTTGACGCGCTCGTATTGGTCGGGCATGCCGCCCTTCCCCTCACTGGCGTTCAAAGACGTAGATGTCAGGTTCATCTCTGCCTGCCGAATGCACGCTCATCGTCAGGCTCTTGAGATCGGGAGAAAGTGTGATCTGCCGGGTCTCTGTAATCTTGCCTTTAGACTTGCGAATTATTTCCGGGGCGCGTGCGTTCACGCGGCGAGATGAGGATGTAGAAGTCCCGGCCGCGTTCGGATACTCTCTGCCATCGAGTTTCGCGTTCATCGTGCTTCCTTCAGAGGGAATGATGAAGGAAGGGCCGTCGCTCTCGTAGGGACGGACCTGGAGCATTGTCATTGAACTTCCCACCGCAGTCGTGCTGACCCACGTTCCGGCAAACCCAGATCCTCCTCCCCTTCGCTTGCAGCACCATCACAGTGTGCCAAACTGGGGCGATCAGCTTGCGCGGCTGCAAAGATTCAATTCCTATAGCTGTTACCATGACTCTCCTTTGTGCCGAAGCCGTTCTTGATTCGAGGACTCTCGGCCATGAGGGATAAGACCAACCTCGCGCGCGTCACTCGATTTGCCGCACGGGCTTCTGAAAAGCAGCCCCAGCGGCAGCGATTACCATTAGTGCGCCGGCGAACAGGAACATGAGTTTCAGGTTCCACGCCACTAGGAACCCGGCGAGTCCCAAGGAGATGGGAGCCACGCCGAAGGCGGCCAGCATGAGCACGCTCGAGACTCGTCCCCGCACGGCGATATCAATGCGCTGCATGGCCCAGGCGCCGATATGAACATTCAACATACCCGCCGCCGCACCCATCACGACGAGAATGGCTGCGACGCTCCAGGTTCGTTCTGCCAGCGCGATCGAGCCCAAGCAGAGGCCCAACACCACCGCCACCAGAAGAATCAAGACGCCGCGCTTGCGGATCTTCCACAGTCCGGCGAGCACCGCGCCGATTAGGCTTCCTGCGGCCAGCGACGAAATCAGCGTGCCATAGGCCGCCGGCGAGCCGGATCTCGTTTTCGTGAAATACGCCAGACCGACGGCGACCGGCCCGGAAACGCAGAAGTTCATAATCGTCGCCAGCAACATCAAGGAGCGTAGCGGCACGTCCTTTGCGACATAAGAGATGCCTTCGGCGATGGAGTGCCACATCGCTTTTCGAGCGGGCGGTTTGGGCGGATCGGGCAGTTTCCAGAGCGCGCCGATAATGAAAAGAAAACTGATGGCGTCCAAGAAGAAGGCCCAGGCGACGCCCAGAGCCTGGATCACGAAACCGGCGGGGACTGGACCGACAATCGTGGTCAGTTGCGCCGTACTTTGGCTGACCGAGGACGCCGCAACGAGTTGCTCGCGCTTGACAAGCGAGGGCATGTAGGCCGATTGCGCCGGAGCAGCGAACGCGTCGGCCACGCCGAAGGCAACGGCCAGAGCGTACAGCTCCCAGGTTTGCAAAACGCGCAACCAGACCAGCAGACCGATCACGGCAACGCAGACCGTCCTTGCCGTGGCCGTGGCCATCATGATCTTGCGCGCGGACATCCGGTCGCTGACGGCGCCGCCCATGAGCATCAGAACGGCGCGCGGAACTGCTCCGGACATCATGATTGCGCCCATGGCCACAGCAGAACCCGTCTGCTGCAACACCAGCCACGGCAAAGCCACCAGATAGAATTGATCTCCCAGGAAGGAGATCGTTCCGCCGATGAGCCACAGGCAGTAGTTTGAGTTTTTGAGCGGATGCTCGACGGCCGGTACAGGAACCGATGGGGCGGAAACAACAGTCGCTGAAGCCATTGAAACCTCTCCTGCAGCGGAGCGGAGGAAAAGTCGCAAACCGGCTTGCCGTCCACACCGCCGTGCTAAACGTAAATGCAAATTTACATTTACATTTGCCTCCCTGTCAAGCAAAATTTCTCCGACCTGCTATAAAGGAGGGTCATGGCCCACGATTCACTCGCTCCGCAGCAAGCCCGCAGCCGCGAATCCTTGCGCAAGCTCCTGAAAGCCGCCGCGGAAGTCCTCGGGCAACACGGAGTCGAGGGCACCACGATTCCTCGCATCGCGCACCACGCCGGACTCACACCGGGAGCGGTCTATCGCCGCTTCCCGGACAAGGATGCCTTGCTCGAGACCGTGATCCTCGGCATCCTCGAGCGCCAGGACGAGCGGCTGCGCGTGGCCCTGACTCTCGATATGGCGCGTCAGATTCCGCTGACCGTTTTTGCGGAGCAAATGATCACCAACATGCTGATCAGCTATCGGGCTAGCGCGGGATTGTTGCGCGCGGTGCGGCAATTCCTACAGGCGCGCGACGGGACGGCCTTCCATAAGAAAGCCGCTAAGCTCGAAATGCGAACTTTCCAATACCTCATGGAGTTGTTTCTGGCGCACCGGAAAGAGATTCGCCACCGCGATCCGCAGGTGGCGGTGGCTTTTGCACTGGTGATGCTAAGCAGCACCCTCATCGAACTGATTCTGGTAGACCACGATTTGCAATGCTGGCAGGTGGTGATCCCCAAAGACGACCAGACGCTGAAGCGTGAACTTCTTCGCAATTTTCTCAGCTACTTGGGTGTCGAATCGAAGAGCGGCTAGACGGCGAGTCGGGATGGCTGCATTTTCTTCCACCTTAACGTCCGACAATCCAAGCACTTGCGTTTTAGCTTGACAACGTTTACTACTGCTATGCTATGTGTTTGCTCCGCCCACGGGAGCACGGAAAGGGATCTCGTTCGCCTTGCCTCCCAGCTTCGCTCTCTCACCCGCCGTTCCCTCCCATCCCCGGCGTCTCGCATCTGCGGATTCCAAAAGGCTTGCCGCTTCTCACCAAACTCTCTGTAGTCAACACTTCCGCAAACCTCTCGGATCTGCGGATTCTAAAGAACTTACAGTCGCCTCTACGTCTCGTGTAAGTCCTTTGACTCCAAGACTTACGAGCCTTTCCCGCACGTGCGGAAAACAAAAGACTTATGGCCCTCTTAGATTGCGCACTCACGAGAACTCCGGTGTTAAGCCCTTTAGAATCTTTGCTTCCAAAGACGCCGGGAGGTGGACCCTCCGGACGCTCTCCGCGCTGTCCCTCCTGGCACTGACTCTGGTCTCGCCGTTCGTACTTTCCGCTCAGGTTAAATACAAAGTGATCATCGATCAGGACGCTGCCGGACCGGGCGGCACCGACATGCAAGCCATACTCGCCCTGGTCAATTCGCCGAAGACCGACGTTCTCGGCATCACGGTTCTCACCGGCGATGCCTGGCGCGATGAAGAAGTCCAGCATACCCTTCGCCTCATGGAAATTATCGGCCGCAGCGACATTCCCGTCGTTCCCGGCGCTGCTTTTCCTCTGGTCAACTCCAAGGAATACATCGCCAAGTGGGAAACGCTTTACGGAAAAATCGTTTATCAGGGTGCCTGGAACTTCGCTCATGCCGGCCAGTCCGTCCACGGTCCGTATGAAATTCCGCCCATGCCGGAAGGCGCGCCAACCACCAAGCCAGCCAAGGAAGACGCTGCGCATTTCATGGTGCGCATGGTCCACCAATATCCGCACGACGTGACCATTTACGCTGCTGGGCCGATGACGGACCTCGCGCTGGCCATCGCGCTCGATCCGCATTTTCCCGAACTGACGAAAGAACTCATCGTCATGGGCGGCAGCATCAATCCTGTCACCGACGATCCCGAATTCGCTCTTTCGCCTACGCACGAATTTAATTTCTGGATGGATCCCGAAGCATCGCACGCCGTGCTGCACGCGAAATGGCCACGCTTGGTGCTTACTACCGTCGACATCTCCGTAAAGACGCGCATGGAAAAATCGCTGATCGACGAGATTGCCAAGAGCCAGACGCCCTGCGCGCAGTACGTCGCCAAATACGCCGAACCCAACATTTTGTGGGACGAACTCGCCGCCGTCGCTTGGCTCGATCCCAGCATCATCACCAAGTCGCAGAAGCTCTACATCGACGTCGAAGTCGACCACGGCGCTTCCTACGGCAATACGCACGCCTGGAAACCGGGCAATCAACCCGGTCTTGGCGAAGTCCTGGCCGACGTCCAGGTCGATCTCGACAAGCAGAAATTTTATAAGGAGTACGTCGATCTGCTCTCGCGCCCGACTCCGCCGCCCACGCACGCCGCAACGGAACCCAACCAGCTTCAGGGAGCGCAAGCAGGCGATTCGCAACAACGCGCTGCTAAATCGAACTAGCCGCGCCTCCCACGAATGTACCCTGCACAACACAACTCGGCAAGTTGCTTGCTTTGCACGCCGCGTTTCTCCCACAATGGATGACTCTCAGATGCCTGTGAATACCGCCGGGGCCGCGTCGCGACGGCCGGCGAAGAAGCGAGAACGATGCCCAACTCGGTAAAGCGCTTTGTTGCTTACTTCTCGATGGAAATTGCGCTGGAAAACGCCATGCCCAGCTACAGCGGCGGCCTCGGCGTTCTCGCCGGCGACACGATTCGCGCCGCCGCGGACTTACGTTTACCGATGGTGGCGGTTTCACTTCTGTACCGGCGCGGCTACTTCAATCAGTACCTTGCGGAAGATGGTTCGCAGCGCGAAGAACCGGTGGAGTGGAAGGTCGAAGATTTTCTGAAAGAAGAAGCGCCGCGCATCACCGTGCCGCTGGAAAATCGGCGCGTGGAATTGCGCGCCTGGCGCTACGACGCCAAAGGCGTCCACGATTTCATCGTGCCCATCTATTTTCTCGATGCGGACCTGGAATCCAACACGGAATGGGACCGCAACCTCACTGGCGGCCTGTACGCCGGCGATTCGTATTACCGGTTGTGCCAGGAAGTTCTGTTGGGCATCGGCGGCGCACGCATGCTGCGCGCGTTGGGGTTTGAAGGCCTTACGCGCTATCACATGAACGAAGGCCACGCCGCGCTGCTCACGCTGGAACTGCTCGGCCAGGAAGCTTTGAAAGCGGGACGCACCGCGGTGAATGGCGAGGACATTGAAAAGGTCCGCGAAAAATGCATCTTCACCACGCATACGCCGGTGCCCGCAGGTCATGACCGCTTTCCCGTAGAGTTTTTGACGCGCGTCTTTCCGCAACAATCGAAGTTTTTCGATCTGAAAGACGCGGGAGTCGCGGACCTGGTCAAACGTTCCCTGCAATCGCAGCAGGCGTATGGCGATTTGCAGCAGGCCGCGGCCAGCGGCGCGTCGCTCAATATGACGCACCTGGCGTTCAGCCTGAGCATGTATGTGAATGGCGTGGCCAAACAGCATGGTGTGACTTCGCGGCAGATGTTTCCGGAAGTTTCGATCGAAGCTATCACCAACGGCGTACACGCGGCGACGTGGACTTCGTCGCCTTTTCAGCAGCTATTTGATCGGCAGATTCCGCAGTGGCGGGAGGACAATTACAGTCTGCGCAGCGCGCTAGGTTTGCCGCCGGAAGAAGTGTGGACCGCGCACTTAATTGCTAAGCACGAATTGCTGGAGCGCGTGCGCGAAAAAACGGGTCTCAGCCTGGATGAGGATGTGTTTACGATCGGGTTTGCGCGGCGGGCGACCGGCTACAAGCGCGCCGACCTGATTCTTTCCGATCTGGATCGCTTGCGGCAGATTGCGAAGAATGCCGGGCAATTTCAGATTATTTACGGTGGCAAAGCGCACCCGAATGACGGCGGCGGCAAGGACATCATCCGCAGGATTTTCCATGCCAAAAAAGCGTTGCGCAAAATGGTGCCGATCGTTTTTCTGGACGAATACAATCTCGAGCTCGGCGGCAAAATGACTTCCGGCGTGGATCTATGGTTGAACACACCGCAATTTCCGCTGGAAGCCAGCGGCACGAGCGGCATGAAAGCCGCGGTGAACGGCGTGCCTAGTTTAAGCATTCTCGATGGCTGGTGGGTGGAAGGGCACCTCGAAGGCGTGACCGGTTGGTCGATCGGCGACAAGCGCAGCTCGAGCGGCACGGAAACACCATCGGACAACGCGAAGGATGCCGAGTCGCTTTACTGGAAGCTGGAAAACGTGATCATTCCGCTGTTCTACAAAGAGCCGCGCGCGTACATCCAGATCATGCAACACGCCATCGCCATCAACGGCTCGTTCTTCAACACGCAACGCATGGTCCAGCAATACGTCACCGACGCCTACCTGCGTTGATTGCCGTACGCCCAGATAATCCAATAGCGTTCAAACGCTGCTTTCGACAGAGAAGGAAAAAAAAGCGCGGCGAGGGGAGAAAGAGCGGCAGCAAGACCCGGGTTCAAAGACCGAACCCGGGGCACCCGCGCATCCAACAGAAGAGAAGCAGGATTCTCACTCCGCTTTAGTTTGCTGCCCCATACCCAACGAGTACAATTGGGCTATGAAATTTGAAGGCGCTCTCGGGAGACTCAACGAGTCGTACTTCTTTCGTGAATTCACATTTTCATCTAATACGTTTAGGCCCGACCGAAGAACCGAGCTAGAGCTTGCTGACGCAGTAGTATGGCTCGATGATTTGCTCGTCGTAGTGCAAGTCAAGGAAAGGTATGCCGCCTTCGGCGCGACGCCAGCTGATGAGGAGAACTGGTTCCGCAACGAAGTCTTGGGAAAAGCGGTAACGCAAATCGGGAACACGGTTAGGTATCTTCACCAATACGATTCTATCGAGCTTCAGAACAATCAGGGCCATTCGTTCAATCTTGCGGATGCAAAGGGCAAACGTACCCATAAGTTGGTCATCTATCACACGAAGGAGCAGCTCCCGAAAAGTTGCGCCGCTCAAAAGTTCCACGAAGCAGATGGAACCATCGTTCATATTTTGCGGTCTGGTGATTATCTCGAAATCTTGGAAGCACTGGTCACGCCCGCCGAAGTAGATGAGTACCTTGGCTTTCGAGAGGAATTGATAAGACGATGGCCGACCGCTGTCGCTGAAGTGTGTGAACACGCCTTGCTTGGCCAGTTCTTGAACAATCGCCTCGATGTCCAGCCCACACAAGAATATGTCGTATCGTTAGCTGCATTGCGGCAGAAAGCAGGGGATTCCCTGGAATGGGATATCTCGACCATCATTCATCGCTTTGCTGAGCGCCGAAATACGCCTCAAAAAGTTCCGACCGACTACTACGGAATTCTCAAAGAGATGGCCAAATTAAATAGAACGGACATGGGTATGTTCAAGAAGAGGTTTTTTTACTCAATGCAAATGGCGAACGCCGATAGAGTCGTGTTGGCCACACGGTTCGAGGCGTCGACCAAGGGCGGTTTTGTTTTCATCCCTCTTGAACGGTCGCAGAGTAAGGATAGGTATGATGCACTGATAGCTTTTACGCAGCTCAATAAATACGACCAGCGGCTTGAGCGCTGTGTGGGGCTTACGTTTGTTTCGGAGGGGAACGAAACGTGGTGCGACGTCAAGTGGTATCGCGCCGATTTTCCTTGGAAGGAAAATGCCGAGTGGACCGAGCAGTTGAAAAAGAACTATCCGTTCCGACCTATGAAGACTGAGACCGTTGACCGCTATAAGTTGGTGGAAGGCTAGGAAGTGCTGGACTTAGCTGCCGCTGCCGATGTCGATGAAGGCCAGCCGCGTTATTTTGTGGCGCAGCGAGCTGCACTACTAGAACGTTTGCGGATCGTGCATGTCGTTTTGATTGTGGTGGCGTGTACACCGTGGGACGGGCTGAAGCCCGCCCCTACATTTTGACTACTGGGCTAGGCGCGGCCGCCAAGATGGCGGCGGTACGAAATCGCTAGTTCGTGGCGGGCTGGGGGATTTTTTTGGTGTGGGTTAGTTCTTTTTCGGTGTCGGCGATGTTGCGTTTGAGAAAGTAGTCGTACGCGTCCCATTTGCCGTACTTGGGTTGGATTTGAGCGGTGACGGCGGCGACCAAGGCATCGCCGGATTGGTTGTTCTTGATGCCTGCGGCTACGGCGGCGCGCAGGTCGTTGAGGTAGCCTTCGAAGTCCTTCACGTCTTCTGCGGTGCCGACATCGCCGTGCCCAGAAACAAATTTGGCGTTGGGGAAATCGGCGGCGAGTTTGGCGTCAGTTTCGGCCCATTTGTCGGTGGTGCCGTCGATCAGATTCGGAAGAGTTTTACACCAGAAGAGATCGCCGGTGAAGACGACTTGCGCGTCGGGAGAAAAGACGACGGAATCGCCGCCGGTGTGTCCGGGATAGTAGCGGACAACGACGGGCTTGGGGCCAACGAAAAGTTCGAGGGCGGAGTCGTAGGTGAGATCCGGCGCGTGGAGACCTTCGACCATGGATTTTTGTTCAGGCTTGGGAGTGGGGCCGAAGAATTTGAGGTTTTCGGTGTGAATCCAGCCGCGCAGATTTTTTTGGCCGATGACGACAGCGCCGGTTTGCGCATAGACGCCGTTGCCGGCGACGTGATCGAGGTGGTAGTGCGTGTTGACGACGAATTTGATGGGGAGCTTGGTGAGTTTCTGGATTTCGGCGAGGAGGGCTTTGGCGGCGTCGGCGGTGACGAAGGAATCGACGACGATGACGCCGTCGTCGCCGATGATAAAGCCGGAGTTGGAGCCGGCGTTGGATTTGGGATTGGCGATGGCGGCGTAGACGTTGTTGCCGAGGGGCTTGAGGGTGAAGGGCAAGGACGCGGCGTCTTGGCCACGAGTGACGCACCCAGCCAGCAGGAGCAGCAGGAAAGACAAAATAGTTTTGCGCATGGGCCGGTATGGTACCGCAAATGGCAGGTGCAGCGAGAACGGAATGGTTTGGGGGCGGGTCAAGAAAAGGTCAAGAAAAAAGACCGGGAAAAAGATTTTACGCAGAGGAAGAGAAGAGGAGACCCAGAGGGCACGGAGAGTTGAGAGGAGCGAAGAATTGATCGACGTCGGAAAGACAGTCAGCCTCCCGCTAACGCGGGCAAGCGGAAGGATGACGCCACAGCGAGAGCAAGAGGCCGGCGGGATGCCCTTCGAAGCTCAGGGCAAGCTAGCGAAACGAAATCAGCGGAGGCGATTTTTGTAGAGAGACATGCCGACGGCAGCATCCATGTGGAGTTTGGCGAGGGCGGTGATTTGGGAGCGGGTGGAGATGCCGCCGGCGGCGATGATGGGGTGTTGGGTGGCGGCGCGGAGCTGACGAAACCATTGGAGGTTGGCGCCGGACATGGTGCCTTCGCGGTCGACGTCGGTGCAGAGGAAAGCGGAGCAGAACGGTTCGAGTTGGGGCATGACGTCTGCGGGACGAAGCGCGAGTTTGCGGCGCCAGCCGTGAATGGTGATGTGGCCGCGCGCGGTGTCGAGCGCGATGACGATTTTGCGGCGGGGGATTTTTTTGTTGAGGGCGCGGAGGAAGCGGATGTTGGGCTGGCCGTTTTTGAAGGCGGCGCTGCCGATGATGAGCTGGTGAGCGCCCCAGCGGGCGATTTCGGCGGCGCGGGAGACGGTGCGGATGCCGCCGCCGATGCGGACTTTGAAGTGGTAGCGTTTGCGGGCCTGGAGGCAGAGCTGTTTGGCGAGAGCGTTGTTGTTGCCGGTGCCGATGGCGGCGTCGAGGTCGATGATGTGCAGCCATTCGTGGGACTTGAATCTTTCGAGGAGAGAGAAGACGTCGGAGACGGCGAGTTCGCGTTTGCGGCCGTGGACGAGTTGAACGGCTTGCGAGGATTGGAGGTCGATGCAGG
>Ga0335079_10001871_pt1 | contig 24083 bp, 24 predicted proteins | sample Lox_Sample_33_FD_206719 | JGI IMG/M metagenome (GOLD analysis project Ga0335079, IMG submission 206719) | Soil microbial communities from Loxahatchee National Wildlife Refuge, Florida, United States - Lox_Sample_3.3 | ecosystem: Environmental > Terrestrial > Soil > Wetlands | place: USA...
CGTCGACGAGCGTGTAGTTCACGCCAGCGGCGGCAAGTGCGGAGGGGAGTTGCGGCTCCCAAACACGCTCAGCGATCCAGGCGCCGGAAGGTCGCTGGCCGAGGTGTTGTTCGACATAGTCTGCCAGGCGCGTGAGCTGCTCGCGCTGGTCCTGCGGCGGAATGGAAACAAGAATTGGTTCGTAGAAGCCACCGCCCAGGAGTTCCACTTGCCTGACTCGCACCAGAGTTCTCAAGCGCGCGAAGTATTCAGGACGATTTTGTTCGATCCAACGAAGCAGCGGGCCGGAATAGTGGAGTCCGATGTGAACCTGCGGATGCTTTTCGAGAGTCTCAATAAACGGCAAATAGGAGTCGGCGAAGGCTTTTTCCAGCACATTGCCAAAATTGCCGCAGGGTTGATGGGCGTGGATGATCAGGACGAGATGGAATCTTTCAGCCATGGGGACGAGGTTTCAACTGCACCAATATCATAACGTGCTGCCGGAACTTTCGGGTTCCGCTACGCCGCGCAGGATCGAAATGCACACGAGATGCTGTGCTATGCGCACTTTCAGATAAACGCCAGCGCGATTGACACGGGCACGGGCCTGTGAAACGCTACGAAAAGAGACTAACGACCCTAATGCGTGTGACAGCCAAAGGCGAGTACGCCACCCAAGCGGTGCTGCATCTGAGCTTGCAGTACCCGGAAGTGGTAACCATCCATGAAATTGCCCAGCGGCATCATATACCGCTGAAATATCTCGAGCAGATTCTGCTGGAGTTGAAGCGCGGCGGAATCCTGGAAAGCCGGCGCGGCGTGCGCGGGGGCTATACACTAGCGCGGACTCCCGGAGAAATCTCAGTGGGGCAAGTGCTCCGGATCGTTGATGGCGCTTTTGCGGAATCGAGCTGCATCCACAATGAAGCCATGGGCGGCGTGTGCGTGGAAGGCGAAAGCTGCGGATTGAAGCAGGTCTGGCGGAACGTGCAACATTCGGTCGAAGAGATCTTGTTTGCCACTTCGTTTGAAGAAGTGCGAAAGCGTACCCTGAACGGCGGGGGACGAAAAAAGGAGACGGTCAAGCTGGGGACCTGAGAGCAAAGAGCTGTGGCTCGATGGTCTTTTTGAAAGGATCTCTGTGTAAAAAGTAAACGGCACGCGCGAGCGTGCCGTTCTTTTTTGCTTGTACGAGAACTGAACTACTTGGGTGCGTAATACTCTGCGTTGACCGGCGTGTAGCTGCTCCACTTTTCTGGCAGATCCTCGAGCGCGAAGATCGCGGTAACCGGACAGACTGGAACGCAAGCGCCGCAATCGATGCATTCGGCGGGATTGATGTAGAGCTGGGGTGCTTTCTCGTGGTCGGCTTCGTCCTTGCGGGGATGGATACAATCCACCGGGCAAACGTCCACGCAGGCGGTGTCTTTTGTGCCGATGCAAGGTTCAGCGATTACGTACGCCATTCAAATCTCCTTAACGCTGCGGGGGGAGGCCCGCGGCTGCGCAAAGTGGCTGCGAGCCCTGGCGGGTTTTTATATCACGCCTTCCTGGGGCCAACCAGCGATGGCTAAATTGTACTTGGCGCGAATCGGATTCTCAACTTTGGCGCGTCTATAGAGAGTGGATAGAATGGACTGGGAAGGTTAGGCGATGAACCGACGAGCGACGATAGCGGCAGTGATTTTGGCGATTTCGGGGACGTGCACAGCGTGGGCAGCTCCGCAAGCAAAAACTCCCAGCGATCCGGTTCTGATTGATGCGCAGAGCTTTCAAAAAATTCTGCAAGAACATCGTGGCAAGCCGCTGCTGGTCAATTTTTGGGCTACCTGGTGCGAGCCGTGCCGCGATGAATACCCGATGCTCAACGAACTCGCCAAACAGTACGGACCGAAGGGCCTGCAAGTAGTCGGCGTCAGTATGGACGACGACGGGGACATGATTCTGGTACGGCGGTTCCTGGCGCGTTACAAGCCGGTGTTTCCGAACTATCGCAAGAAGCCGGGTGATGAAGCTGCGTTTCGGCAGTCGGTCCTGCCGAGCTGGAGCGGAGTTATGCCCGTTTCGATTTTTTACGCCAAAGATGGCCGCATTGTGCTGAACTTCATGGGGCAGAAAAGCCGTGAGCAATATGAGCAAGCAATTCAATCGCTGCTTAGCGGCGGAGGCTCCTCCGGGAATTAGCGTACGGCCACAGCACAGCCTCATTGCATTCGAACAATCTTGGGAGACACACGATGCTGGACACGAAGGGCAGTCACATCCTCTATTTTGGGCACAGTACATTTTCGCTGACCACGCCCTCGGGGCAGGTCGCGATCATCGATCCCTGGGTAATGACTAATCCGGCTTGTCCGGCGCCGCTGCGAACCGTGTCCAAGCTCGATGTGATTTTTCTTTCTCACGCACACACCGATCATTTCGGAGACTTGCTGGCGCTCGCCAAGCAGCACAGACCAAAAATCGTGGCGATCTTCGAAACGTGCCTGTTTATCGCTGGCAAGGGTTTCGAAAAGGAGATCGCGCCGATGGGCAAGGGCGGAACTCAGAAGGTCGGCGAGTTTGACGTGACGATGACTCATGCCTTTCACTCCAACTCGATTGATGAAAATGGCGTGCGGCACTACGGCGGGGAACCGGCGGGCTTGGTTATTCGCTTACCTGGAGGGTTTACGATTTACCACGCTGGAGATACGGCAGTATTTGGCGACATGAAGCTGATTGGAGAACTGTACAGGCCCGACCTCGCGATGCTGCCAATCGGCGATTTGTTTACGATGGGACCGCGCGAAGCAGCGCACGCCGTTAGGCTGCTGGGAGTGCAGCACGTGATCCCAATGCATTACGCCACGTTTCCGATGCTGACCGGAACCGTCGATGGCTTCCGCAAAGAAACGAGAGATATTGCCGGGTTGACGATTCACGCGATGAAGCCAGGGGAGAAGCTGTGATTCGGCCCGAGAATCTGCGCAGTGGGTACATTCAGGATGATGTCGAGCAGTATCTATACGAACTGCTGCCTGCACGCGATGCGGTCGTTGCCGAAATGGAAGACTACGCCGCGCAGCACCGCGTGCCGATCATCGGTCCCGCGGTGGCCCGGCTGCTGGCTTTGTTGGCGCAGACTTCTGGTGCCAAGCGCATCTTTGAAATGGGCTCAGCGATCGGTTACTCAACGATTTGGCTGGCGCGAGCAGCAGGACCGCAAGGCAAAGTTTTTTACACGGACGGTGACCCGACGAATGCGGAGCGCGCGCGAGATTACTTTCGGCGCGCTGGAGTGGCCAAGCGGATTCAGGTCGGCGTAGGCGATGCGCTGGAATTGCTGAAGAAAACCGCGGGAAAATTTGACCTGATTTTCAATGATGTGGACAAAACGCAATATCCTGAAGCACTACGTGTGGCGCTACCCAAGTTGAAGCGCGGCGGGCTGTTCATCACCGACAATACGTTGTGGTCCGGAAAAGTCGCGCAGCCTGCGGCAACGGACGACCGCAACACGCAGAGTATTCAGGAGTTCAATCGCCTGGTATACGAGACGAAGGAGCTGTATCCGGTATTGATTCCGCTGCGCGACGGTGTGACGGTCTGTCGAAAGCTTTAGCCCGCGCCTGCAGCTGTATGGTCGCTACGATCGAAAGAAATTTCGCAGGATGAACGCGACATTCGCTGGCCGTTCCGCCAGGCGGCGCATGAAGTAGGGAAACCAGTCGTTGCCATAAGGGATGTACACGCGCAGGCGATAGCCGTCGCGAACGAGGTGACGCTGCAAGTCGGTCCGCACGCCGTACAACATCTGGAATTCGAAATCGTCCTTGGTGATTTGCTTCGATGCCGCCCAGCGAATGGTTTCAGCAATCATGCGCGGATCGTGTGTGGCGATGCCGTGATAGAAGCCGCTGGGTAGAAGCATTTTCATCAGCCGAACGTAGTTGAAATCGACGTCTTTCTTCTGGGGGAAAGCGACTTCTGGCGATTCCTTATAGGCGCCTTTGCAGAGGCGAATGCGGCAGCCGTAGGCGAGCAGATCCTGGACGTCGGTTTCACTGCGGTAAAGATAAGACTGGATGACGGTACCGATGGCTGGATTGCGAGCGCGAACGTTCTTCACCAGATCAATCGTGCGCTGTGTGTACAGGGAGCCCTCCATGTCCACGCGCAGAAAATTCTCATAGCGGGCGGCCATTTCCACGACAGAAACAACCAACCCCTGGCAAAAATCGACGTTCAGATCCAGGCCCAGCTGCGTCAATTTGCAGGAGACATTGGCGTTCAGATCTTCCTTGTGGATGCGCTCGAAGATCTCCAGGTAGGCGTCGCGGGCACGCTGCGCATCGGCGGTGGTCTTGCAGTTTTCTCCGAGGTAATCGAGGCTGGCGGCCATTCCTGCCTGATTGCAGGCGCGCGCCGCCTCGATGGCTTCGTCCAGCGTTTCTCCGGCCACAAAACGCCGCGCCATGCGGCGAGTGGTGCCGTTGGTGGTGACCCATTTGGCGAAGCGAGGACTTTCCGAGAGCTTGAGGAGCGTCGAGCGGAGCATCGAATACGATTATGCCCGTGAGACGGGGAAGCGCCTAGTGGTTGTGCTCAGGCAGTGTGCCCTTCGAGGAACTTTTCCGCGTCCAGTGCGGCCATGCAACCGGAGCCTGCGGCGGTAACCGCTTGGCGATAGCGATGGTCTTGCACATCGCCGGCGACAAACACGCCTGGCACGGAAGTAAAGCTGCCGTGTTTGGCGATGAGATAGCCTTCGGCGTCCATTTCCAGCTTACCTTTGAAGACGGTGGAATTGGGATGATGGCCGATGGCGACAAAGACGCCGTCGAGCGTCAATTCACGCAATTCCTGGGTTTCCAAGTTGCGAACAAAGGCCGCTTCGACATGTCCCTGGGGAGCATGGATCCTTTCCACCACGAACGGGGTGACGAATTCGATTTTTTCGTTGGCTTTGGCGCGGTCAATCATGATTTTGGAGGCGCGGAACTGGTTGCGCCGATGAACCAAATAGACCTTGCTGGCGTAGCGCGTGAGAAAATTCGCTTCTTCCATCGCCGAATCGCCGCCGCCAACGACCGCGATCGGCTTGCCGCGGAAAAAGTAGCCGTCGCACGTGGCACAGGTGGAGAGGCCGCGGCCAATCAGTTCGCGTTCGCCTTCGAGCCCGAGCATCTTGGCAGACGCGCCGGCGGCCACAATCACGGTTCGGGTTTCGTAGGTTTCTTTTCCGGCGGTGATTTTAAAGGGGCGCTGCGTGAGGTCCACTTCGCTGACCGCGCCTGCCTTGAATTGCGCGCCGAAACGCTGCGCCTGTTTGCGCATGTTTTCGATGAGTTCCGGGCCCATGATGCCGTCGGGGAAGCCGGGGAAATTTTCAACGTGTGTGGTGAGCGAAAGTTGGCCGCCCTGCTCGTGGCCGTCAATCACCAACGGTGACAGATTAGCGCGCGCCGCGTAGATGGCGGCGGTCAGGCCGGCGCAGCCACTGCCAATGATAACGACGTTGTACATTCGTTTTTGCTCCACGCATTAGATTCAGAAGCGGTCACGCCGGATACAAACGGAGCGGTATTGTAGCATTCCCTTCTCGGCCAGCCGTTGCAGCGGCAGCCAAATTGGAGAACAGTTCCAGGCACGCGATTTTGACCAACTTTTGAGGACACGGCTATAGTCGTTCATCACACTCGCAGCTGCCGTGGCTCAAGGAGGAGAAGGTCATGGACGCGCGTTACCCGATTGGAAAGTTCGCGGTGCCGGCAGAGATCACGCCGCAACGCCGGCAGCAAGCGATCGAGGAAATTGCCTCGACTCCCGCCAAGATGCGCGCGGCGGTGAAAGGATTGAATGAGGCGCAACTCGATACGCCGTATCGCGAAGGTGGCTGGACGGTCCGCCAAGTCGTCCATCATGTTCCGGACAGCCACATGAATGCCTTGGTCCGTTTGAAGCTGGCACTTACGGAGGAAAAGCCGACGATCAAAACATACGAGGAGGCCGCGTGGGCTGAGTTAGCTGACTCGAAAGCCGCGCCGATTGAAGCGTCGCAACAACTGCTTGACTCCGTGCATGCCCGTTGGGATCGTTTGTGGCGCTCGCTGAGGCCGGAGCACTTTTCTCGCATCCTGATTCATCCGGAGCACGGCGAACGCAACGTGGACTGGCTGCTGTTTCTCTACGAGTGGCACGGGAAACATCACGCCGCGCACATCACCGAACTGCGGAAACAAAAAGGCTGGTAATGGCGGCAAACTGGCGCTTTGCGCCGAGCCTCGTGTACGATGATTTGGTCGATTTAAGGAGCAGGCATGAGCCGACCGGCAGGAACGTACGCGATTTTTGAAACTTCGCAGGGCAACATTGTGGTCAAGCTGTTTGAAAAAGAAGCGCCTAATACGGTGGCGAATTTCGTCGGACTGGCGGAAGGCAGCAAGGAATTCACCGACGAGATGAGCGGCAAGATACAGAAGAAGAATTTCTACGATGGGCTGGTCTTTCACCGCGTCATCCCGAAATTCATGATTCAGGGCGGCTGTCCGCAAGGCAGCGGCCGCGGCGGACCGGGCTATAAATTCGGCGATGAGTTTCATCCCTCGTTGAATCATTCGAAGACCGGCAGACTCTCCATGGCCAATGCGGGCCCCGGCACCAATGGCAGCCAGTTTTTCATCACAGTGGCGCCAACGCCATGGTTGGACAACAAGCACACCGTTTTTGGTGAAGTTGTGGAGGGCCAGGACGTGGCCGACAAAATTTCGAATTTGCCGCGCGATTCGAATGACCGGCCGCGCACGCCGGTGGTGATGAACAAAGTGCGCATCGAGCGGGTCTCCTAAAGCGCTGACGGCCGGACCGCAACGCCGATGCTGACTCCGCAAACCGTTCTTCGGCTGATGATCGAGATCATCTTCGTGTTGCTCGGCGGATTGGTGGTTTGGCTGGCACTAACGGGCCGGATCCTCGTCGAACGAAGCCGGCCATCGTGGTTCATTCTAAGCATCGCGCTTATTCTTTGGGGAGTGCACGCTCTTTATGGCGCGAGGCAATGGTGGGCGCGCTGGGAGCATTGGACACGGGGGCTGTCGCTCATTCTGTTGGGCGTGGTGATGCTGGTCATCTCGCGCGTGCCTTTTTTTTGGATCGGTCCGCTGCTGGCAGCTGCCGGCGTAATTTTGGCCATGCGAGGAATAATCGGCACCGCACTAGTCTTCCGGCCCCGCTGAACTGGCGTTACAGTCGATTTGCTTCCCTTTTCTTTTCTTCGGCTATAATCTCCGCAACGGAAGACCCCTTCCCGCTGCAAATCCAGGGGCTCTCGGCGGCATCGTGGTGGACGCCGCAAAGGAGACGCATCATGCTGAAGGAATTCAAAGAGTTCGCCATGCGCGGCAATGTGCTGGACATGGCCGTGGGTATCATCATTGGCGCGGCATTCGGACAAATTGTGAGCTCGTTTGTAAACGATGTAATGATGCCGCCGCTTGGGCGCCTGATCGGCCACGTGGATTTCTCGAATTTATTCCTCAACTTGAAGGAAGGTCCCCACTACGACACGGTAGTTGCCGCCAAGGCAGCGGGGATGCCCACGCTCAACTACGGCGTATTCATCAACACGATCATCAACTTTCTCATCGTGGCTTTCGCTGTGTTTTTGCTGGTGCGCATGGTCAATCGCTGGACCACCAAGCCCGCTGCCCCGGCGGCGCCTACCACAAAAGACTGCCCGCAGTGCGCGATGAGCATTCCTATTCAAGCGAAAAAATGCGGCTACTGCACGACACAATTGAGCTAGCCGACGCTCAGTAGTTGTTTGCGAAGGTCATAGTTGGAGCGAACTCTGGGAGTACGTGAGGCTTTAGGCCGGTGGGACTTTCTTTTTCTGATTCGAATCCAGGTGCTCGCGCAAACGTTTCATCAGCTCTTCTTCGCGGCCTTCCTCGATCTCTTTTTGCACTTCCTCGAGCGCGAAATGCACCACGTCATGGTGGTGCAACTCCAGAGGAGCGATCGAATCGCTGAAGCGTAGCCACAGCCGATGGAGAAAATTTACTTCGTTGGCGGTTAGGTTCGGAGCGTGCGGCCCCAGCACTTTGTAGATTTTGTCGCCGTTCGGTAGATGGATTTCCAGGTTGAACTGCGGCTTGGGATCGCCGAGCTTTTCCCAGGCGTCGCCAATCAAGCGTGCCTGTTCTTCCGTGTTGTCTTTGGCCGAGCGGCCAATCACGATGGTGCTCGACTCGAGCGAAGCACCGGCTCGCAAAATACCGTCCCAGAGATCGTTCGAAGCCACGACGGCGAGCCGGATGGACTTGCCGCGCTTCTCGGCCATGGACAGCGCTTGTGAAAAAAGATGCTGTTCGATACTCCCGAAAAGTTGGTCGGCTTCGAGTTCGTTTTCGCCGGAAGCGGAACGGCGCAGCAGGCGAACGTGCAACACCACGACATCACGGCGTCCCGGTTTGATCCGGTCCAGCACGTTACCCAGGTGATACAGGTTGTAGTGGTTGCTGATCGGCACCAGGATGTTTCCCGGCCGCGCGCCCACGGCGTCAGGAGTCAGTTCCGCTTCGGGTTCCAGATTAAACTGGTCCAGCTCCATGTGCGACAGGCTTGCGCTGCTGTGCGCGCGCCGCTCGGAAATCGTGAACACGATGAACAACAGAATCGAGAAGCTGCCACCGGCCATCGTGGCCACCGGCTTGGTAAACAGGTTCACGACCGCAATTAGAAATAGCGTTAACGTAATGAGGCTGAGCCCGACCGGAATCTGCACGCCGCGAATGCGGAAATTGAAGGGGACCTGGAACTCGCGTTCGCCGGGGCGCGTGTAGCGCAAGACCAGCACCGCGAGGCCGTTCATCGTGAAACTCCAGATCACGCCGAACGCATAGAGGTTTGCCAGAAACGTGACGTCGCCGCGGCTGATCAGAATGGTGATTATCTGTAAGCCGACGACGATGTTGATGATGCGGTGGCTTGTGCCAAAGCGCGGGTGGGGTTGCCGGAACCACGAACTGAGCACGCCGTCTTCCGAAACGCGGTTGAGCACGCCGTTCGAACCGACAATTGCGGTATTCACCGCGCCGGCCAAGATCAGAGTGCCCACCACGACCACAAAGCCGTGAAAAATAAGCCGCGCCAGCAGCGGCCCGTGCAGGTTCATTGCCAGGCCGCCGATCAAGTTCTCGAGGTAACCCTGGCGCACGTCGTCCGGAATGATCATAACTGCGAAGAACGAAACAAGCGAAGTGAACACGAGGCTGTAAATGAAAATCACCAAGCCGGCCTTTTTCAGGTTGGGCAGCTTCGGATGTTCGATTTCGCGGTACACCTGCGCCAGTGACTCTTCGCCGCTCATGGCCAGCACGGAATGTCCCAATGCGATGAAGATCGCCACGATCCCAAACAAGTGCGGCAACGGACTATGCACCAGCCAGCCGAGCGCGCTGGGGCTCAGTCGCAGATTTTTCGGGTGCGGTAGCGGAGGCATCGGCGAATGCCGCAGCAGAATGGTGTAGACGCACCAGATGATCAGCATCACCACCATCACGGTGACCAACTTCATGATCAGCAGCGCTTTTTCGCTGGACTCCGGGATGCCCTTGGTGTTCTCCCACCAGAAATAAACCGTCACCACGACGGCGAAACTGGCCGCGATCAGGTCCACTTCCCCTGGTGTCAGCCCGTGACTGATGTGGAAGTACTGCAGCAAATCGTTGATCAAGCCCGCGAGGTACTGTCCCGCGGCGACGCCGCTGATCGGGCCGGTAAGAATATAGTCGAACATCAGCGCCGACACGCTGAACTTAGCCAGCGTACCGCCCAGCGACTGCTTCACGGCACGGTACACGCCGCCGCGCACGAACATGCTGCAGCTTTCCACGTACACGGCGCGCACCGCGTACGAGAACAACATAATCGCCAGGATGAACCACGGCGCGGTCTTTCCGATGAAGCCTTCCGCTTCGCCGCCGGCGTAATACGCCGAAGAAGCCAAGTCGTTCAGGACGATGGCTGCAGCGCGCCAAAAAGAGATAAAGGTGAGAAGGGCGGTCGTAGCAACGATGACGCGTGGGATACCGTTGCCGCGGCGGCCTGCCGCAGCAGGAATGTTGGTCGAGCTGCTCATTTACAAGTGATCTCGGTTCGCGGGAAGAAATGCTCCCATGTTTCGAGAGTGAAGTCTAGGCGAGCGAGTCTTTCTGTGAACGCCGAAGGCCGTTTGACGTGTGTTTCAGGATTCCGCGGTTCGCAACGCTTTTGCACACTCCTCGCAGGGACAAATCGCTCGTAAGTGCTCGTAACTGTAGATTCCGGTGGCGTGGCCGTCGCTAAAGGTGATTGATAACGCGTAATTCCCGACTTGTGAAGCTCCCTGCGCCCGCGGCCTGGGCTTGAACATCGGCAGTGGCGTGAACCCGCCGGTCCCGGGGGCCGCGGCAGCCATGGATTCCTTTTTAGCGCGCTCGTCGTTACAGGTCGCGCAGGGGCACTCGTCGCGCAGGTAGGCAAATTCATAGTGGCTCGCGTGGCCATCGGACCAAGTTATGTCTACGCCCGCGCCGGTCTTCACGTGCACGTTCACGCTTACTGGCTTTTTTCGTGGGTCTAGGGGGATCGGCATGCGATATTTTTGGGCCTAGTGTTTCGACTTGCCGTTGCAGCAGTCGCCCGGAGGAATCGGGTTGCCATGCGGGCACGTTTTCGGATGCCCCAGAAACGTGCAGATCCGCTGGTCCAGTTCTGGGCTGATGATGTGTTCGAACCGGCAGGCTTGATCGTGCGCTTCCGCGTCGTCCACAGAAAAAGTGTCTTTGAACAGCCGTTCGGCGAGGCGATGTCGCCGTACCACGCCGCGGGCGCGTTGGCTGCCGACTGGCGTCAACAGCGCCTCACCATTCTGCAGCTCCACCAGATGCCGTTCGCGCATCCGGCCCAAAATCTTGGATACCGGCTCGCTCTGCAAGACCGGCAAACTTCCTGACTGTCCCGTGGATTGCAGCGACTTCACCATGGCCGGCTTGCCTTCTTCGCAGAAAATCCAGATTTGCTCTAGCACGTGATCGAAGCGAATTTCCTCTTCGGTAGAGACTGGAACCGTCACCCCAACGTCCAAGCTGGTGCAGCAGTCGTCAGAATCCACGAGCGGACACGCCAGCGGGTGTTGCGGCCCATGTTGCAGTGAATCGAAATGCAAATGCCCGTGGGCTAGTTCAATGCGCCGGTCCGCTTTTCGCGCAATGTCGGGATCGTGGGTAACCATCAGGATAGTGTGTCCGGCTTTGTGCAGCTCTTCGAAAATCTTCATCACGATTTCTTCGTTGGCTTCATCGAGGTTGCCGGTAGGTTCGTCCGCCAACACAATTTTCGGCTCATTGATCAACGCCCGCGCGATGGCGACACGTTGTTGCTCACCGCCGGAAAGCTGGGCCGGCAGGTGCGTCATCCGGTCGCCGAGCCCCACGCGTTCCAGCGCGGACCTCGCTTGCTTTTCATCCGTCACGCTGTGGAAGTACTGCGCCAGCATGACATTTTCCAGCGCGGTTAGATAGTTCACGAGGTGAAATTGCTGAAAGACGAAGCCGACTTTTTCGGCGCGATAGCGGACCAGTTCGCTCTCGCTGAGTTTCGCAAGATCGACGTCGTCCACTACCACACGGCCTCCGTTCAGCGTGTCCAGCCCGCCAAGAATATTGATGAGTGTCGTTTTGCCGGAACCGGATGGTCCCATGAGCGCAACCCATTCGCCGCGCCCGATGCTGAAGCTGAGACCATGCAAAGCGCGTACGGAGCCGTACTGCTTGGTGAGCCCCTCAATCTGTACCTGCGGAGGCTGCGTGGATCGCAGCTGTGCGATTTGTGCTTGCGCACTCATGCCTCGCCTCGAAATACGGACGCTGGCCGGACGCTGGCCAGTCGCCGCAACGGAAATGCACTCAGAATCGCCACAAGCACCGTAAGCACCACAGCTACAGGATACACAATGAAGCGCGGCTCCGCCGCCACGCCAAACACCTGTTTCCCCAGCCAAATCGAAAGCAAAATCCCGGCTGCGGCTCCAAGCAACCCGCCAGCCAGACCGAGGACTGCAGCCTCCGCCAAAAACAGCCGCACCACACGCCGCGTCGCTCCGCCAATCGCTTTCATCAGCCCGACATCGTTTTTCCGCTCCATCGCCACGTTCGTCATCGCCGCCATGACGCACAGACTCGTCAGCAGGAGCACCACCGCCACCGTTACAGTCAACAGTCCGGAAATTTTGGTGTAGATTTTGGCTTCGCCTTCGGTGAACTGCCGCACCGGCCGGACTTCCGCATCCGGCAGAGTGCGCTGAAGGTTTGCGATGTAGGTCTGTATCTCGCTTGGCGTGCCAGGGACTATCAGCTCCAATACGCTAATTCGGCCCGGCAAGTCCGCTAGCCGCTGCGCTGCGCGAAGCCCGATTTCGATTCGGTCGTCTTCTGGACCGCCCAGTTGGCGGAAGCTCGCGACCTCGCAGGTCTCCCGACGCGCGCCACTTGTCAGCGTAAGCTCGGCCTTATCCAACTCCAGTTCTGGGTTTTTCTCCGAACTAAGCTGGTGAGCCGCGTTCTCCCCTACCACGCACTCGCGGCCAGTAGCGGATGGCACGGACGGGTGCTCTCCCTTCACGCTGCCTACGATGCGAAGAAATGCGAGAGGGCTGGTGCCGGCGATGACCGCGGAAATAGACTTTCCTGGGCGCGTCGTCGAAATCGACGCGACGACGTAAAGCACCGCGACCTTGCTTACATGGCCGTTGGAAGCCTCGGCAGGCACCGCTTTCGCGATGGCTTCGGGCAGAGTTTCTCCATTCGTCGCTGACACATTTTTCGGGAGCACGAGCACATTGGGACCGAACGCGCGAAATTCACTTGTGAGGCGGCGCCGTGCATCGATTCGCAAATTGAGCAGCGCGGCGGTGACCGCGGCTCCCGCGCCGAGCGCCAGCAAAACAACAAACAGTCGTCCCCGATGCGCGCCGAGCATGCGCCGCGTGATGCGCCAGAACATCTGCCGATTCTGTGAGATTTGCCCCGCCATGATGATTCGCCTCGCGCCTTCACTCTCCGCGCAGAATCGGCGCCGGTTCGTAACGCGCGGCGCGCCGCAGCGGCAATGCGCTGCCCAGCAGCGTCACGCACGCCGCGAGCACCAGCACGACTGCCAGCACCAGCAGCGACGCTTCCGGCGCGGCGCCAAAAATCTTCTGCCCCACGGCTCGCGCCAGCAGCGTTCCCAGCGCATACCCGAGCCCGCCGCCGATGAACGCCAGCAACAGTTGCTCCGTCGCCAGCAGAAACCCCACGGTGCCGGAACCCGCGCCGAGAGCTTTCATCAACGCGATCTCCGAGCGTCGCTCAATCACGGAGGCCGCCGAAGATGCTCCGACAGCGAGCGCCGCGGCAAGCAACGCGGCCAGCGTGACGAGCCACAACAGCGCTTGTACGCGCTTTAGAATCACTCCTTCGCCTTCCGCCACGCGCCGGATTACGCGGACGTCCGTTCCGGGCAGCGTCTCTTTGAGGGAATAGGCAATGGCCGAAATGTACGGTGTGCAAATCCACCGCTCCAAGTCTTCCCTGTTCATTGTAGCGGGATCGCGTCGGCCAAAGTCGTCCTCCGGCTTGGTCAGCGCGCTGACATACAGCTTGCGGTATTGGCCCGGCTCATGCGCGAGCTCCTGCGCGACTGAAAGCGGTACGACGACCGCCTCGTCCTCGGGGCCACCGGACGAAAAGATTCCGGTCACTTTCAATGGGGAAGGAATCCTCGTCGTCGCGCCAGTCGCTAGCGAAATCAAGTCGCCAATTTTCAAATTATTCTTCCGCGCGAGCGCAGCGCCAATCACGCACTCTCTTGCGTTGTCGGTGAACCATGCTCCTTCGATCTGCCACCAGGGGTTCGTTTTCGCAATTCCCGTATGAAAGGTTCCGCCATCCGGAAGGGGCACGGCATGATCGGCCCATGTTCCGACGACGGAGACGGATTCGATCCACTGACTAGCGGGCAACGGCAATGCGCGGGCTTGCAACTCCAGCACCGGCGCGAAGGCCATGATGTTGTTGTGCCAGAAAACAGTCTTAACCTTCGGCAGGTCGGTTTCCGGCAGGTATGCGCCCACATTCACCGGGCGATAGTCCACTCCGCCAATTTCCAGCGGAAGCGAATCTGCTTCTGGCGTCACCACCAAGTTTGCGCCCAAGCTGCGAAATTCTCTCGCCAGCCGGTCACCTACATCGAGCGACACGCTGAACGCCGCCGTTACAACCGCCATGCCCAGCGACAGTGCCGCCGCGGTCAACAGCTTCCGCCGGGGCCGCCGCGCGAACGAATCCGCAACTAATCTAAGGAACATATTGCCTTTGTAGGGGCGCGATTCATCGTGCCCTTCGATCCGTCACCTCGACTCGTTCCTCGCAGCCCAAGCGCCTTTCTGGCGCCAGACCTTCGCACAGCCGCGAGCGAGCCGGATACTCAGCGTCGTCTCCTTATTCCCTACTTCGGAATCTTCTTGGTTGCTCCCATCAAAGCCGAAACATCCATCACCAATTCATTTCCATCCACGTGCGATGGAAAACCAATCGGATTGCAGCCACCGGCATCGCCGATTGTCGGAATATAAATCGCCGAAGCGCAATGACGGCAAATCACGTTCTGCCCTTCCTGCCGGTAACCTGCTGCGCCGCAAATCTCGCAGGCATCCAGAGCCGTGCCATAGCCACTCGGCTTTTTGATCACCATGAAGCGGAGCGACTGCCCGCCCACCTCGACGATGAACAAATGCATCGTGCCGTCCTGCACGTCCGCGATCGGAATCCGCGCTTCGTTTCCCACGGCTTGGATCGGCTTCGCGGTAGGCGCCGCCGCATTCACCTGTGCATAAATAAAGTCCGCCGTCAGCGCCAGAATCACGACTAAGCAGGCTGCTGCTGCTGCCATCGTCCAGCGCCGTTGCCGCCGATTCTGTGCTTCGGCCAACCGCTTTTCCGCGTCGCCCAACTCCTGAGAGGACTTGGCATGCGAAGCTGTCTGCCATTCCCGCAGCACCAACAATGCCGCCGCTCCGAAAATGAAAACGAAGAAGAACAGCTCGTTTCGCACGACCGGTCCAATGACCGCCATCTCCGCCTTGCTCGACGGAATCCACTGCGCCTCACTCAGCTCATGCAGCCCGGTGAGCGCCAACTGCACTCCTACCAGAATCAAAATCGCGCTGGTTACTGCAAAAAACCGGTGCAAAGGCACGCGCAGCGTGCCCTTAAAAAAGAAAACGCCGACGACCACCGCCGCGGCGATCCCCAGAATCGTGCCAATCCAGGTCTGCACGCCTTCGCTCGAAAGTTCGACGGCGCGCAATATAATCGCCAACTCCGCCCCTTCCCGCAGCACCATCAAAAACACGAACAAAAACACGCCCCAGCCCGCCGCCTTGCCCGCCCGGGCGGCGTAACTCTCTATCTTCGTCTCGATTTCTTTTTTCAAATGCCGCGCAACGCGGTTCATCCATACGATCATCGTAACTACGAACACGGCCGCCACGAGGTACATCACGCCCTCGAAGCCATCCTCGCTGATGCGCCAGCGTTCCAGCAGGATCGCTACCCCCAGGCTCAGGGCCGCCGCCGCGGCTACGCCATACCAAACGTAACGCGCCAGCGCCGAGCGACCCGTGCGCGAGAGATAGACGAGGATGATGCCAACGACTAAGGAGGCTTCCACGCCTTCACGGAGAGCAATGAGCAGAGCAGCGAGCACGCAGTCTCCAGTTGTAAGTGACTTGCAACTACGATGTAAGTCTACTATTTCTAGGAATTTCGGTCAATCGGACTGTTCTGGTCCTATTTCCCTTCTGCGCAGTGTAACACGCTCTGCTTAGGATAGAATGTGTTGCCTCTCACCGCTATGACTGCTGCCTGCCTGCGCCATCTTCTCGCTGCGTTGCTCTCCGTTACGTTGTGCTGCGCGACGCTTGCTGCGCAACAAACACCACCATCCCCGCATCCACAAACCGCTCCCAACGAATCGCAACTCAACATGGCGCCAAAGCCGAATCCTAAAGTCGCCAAGCGGGCCTCCGACCTCGGCGACAAGGCCGTCGCCGACGGGCGCTTCGACGAAGCACTCAATTTTTACCAGGAGGCGCTCCGTTACGCCCCACAAGACCAGAATCTGATCGTGCGCACGGCGCAGTTGCGCTCGAAGCTGGTGCGCGACCATGTGGATGCCGCCGAGCGTGACGCTCTCGGCGGCCATGCGGATGTCGCCGTCGAAGAACTCGCCAAAGCGTTGCTGATCGACCCCGATAACACCATCGTGGCCGAGCGTATGAAAGAAATGAGAGCGATGGATGACGGCCCCACTCCAAGGTCGTCCGGCAAAATCGAAGGTCTGCCCGAGCTAGCGCCGAAGCCGGGCAAACAGAACATCAACCTGCGCGGCGATATGAAGAATGTTTATGAGGAACTCGGGCAGCAGTTTGGCGTCAAGGCGACGTTTGACCCGGATTTGCCACAGCGAAATATCGTCCTGCGAATCGATGACGTCGATTTCGATACCGCGCTAAAAGCGCTCATGGCGGAGAGCGGTACGTTCTATCGCGCCCTGACGCCCACCCTGATGTTCGTCGCGCAGGACAGTGCCGACAAGCACCGGCAATATGCTTCCGTCGCGGATCGCTCATTTCAGCTCCCGGCATCCGTTGGCAACGACGAGATGACGGAACTTCTGCGCCTGCTCCGCGAAATGACCGGCGCCAACCACATCGAGTTGAATTCGGCAGCGCGAGTCATCAGCGTGCGCGACACTCCACAGAGGCTCGCCCTCGTCGGCGAGCTGATTCACCAGGCCGAAAAAACGCGCGGCGAAATTCTATTGGAAATTGAAATTTTGGAAGTCGACCGCAATAAGGCCCGGACGCTCGGCCTGCTTCCGCCCTCGTCGGCTGAACTCATTTCGCTGACGCCCAACATCATCAATCAATTGCGCCAGGCGCAAGACATCAACACGCTGATCACCTTGCTGGCCGGTGTTTTCGGCGGCGGCGCCAGTGCGGCGACCGGCGGCAGCTTGAATCCCAGTTCGGTGCTTCCGCCCTTTACGGTACTCGGCGGCGGTAAGACGACCTTTCTGTTGACGCTGCCTGCGGTCGCGGCCCAATTTTCCGACGCTCTTTCGCTGGTCCAAAGCGGCAAGCAGGTGTTGCTGCGTGCGCAGGACGGCAAGCCAGCTACTTTCTTCGTCGGCGACCGCGTTCCCATCACGCTGTCCCTGCTATCCGGCAGTCTTGGCACGACCACATTTACTCCCGGCGCTCCCAACAATGGAGTCCTGCCGAGCACCGCTTACAACGTCGGCAACGGCCCCGTGGCGCTGACTGCCGATGACTTTCGCAACATCGGCGTTTTCGATCTCGCAGTGCTGAATGAAATCGACAACACCATCACCATTCTGCAGAACCAGGGCCAAGGCACTTTCCTTCAGGCGGGCAATGCAATAGCTCTCGGCACCGCGCGCACCAGTGCTCCGACCGTCGCCCCCGCAATTGCTTCCGCGATTCTTACGACCAGCGGTTTTCACGATTTGCTGGTGACCGATCCCGAAGCAAATGCCGTACGGGTGCTGCTCAGCAACGGTGACGACACCTTCAAAGAAGCAACCGGCTCACCGATCGCCGTCGGCAAGGATCCAAGTGCATTACTCACCGGCGATTTTAATGGCGACGGCAACCAGGATTTCATCGTCAGCAGCTTCCAGGACAACACCTTTTCGCTCTTTCTCGGAAACGGTGATGGCACCTTCACGCAGGCCACCGGTTCACCCTTCCCGCTTCCGAGCACCGCGCAAGGGCCAATTGCGATGACGCAAGCCGACTTCAATGGCGACGGCATTCAGGATCTCGCCATTGTGAATCGCACCACGAACAACGTGGTGGTTCTGCTGGGCGTTGCTGGCGGGGCCTTTTCTCTCGCGCCCAACTCGCCCTTTCCGGTCGGGCAGTTCCCGGTGGCGATCGCCGCCGGAGATTTGAACAACGATTCGCGTCAGGATCTCGCCGTGTTGAATCAGACCGACAACACGCTGAGCGTGCTCCTGGGAAATGGCGACGGCACGTTCGTGGCTGCTTCGAATTCGCCGCTGGCCACGGGACAGTCACCCACTTCGCTGGCCATTGATGATTTCAATGCCGACGGCAATCTGGACATCGCCGTAACCGACCCACAGACCAACAGCGTCTCGGTGTTTCTCGGGGAGGGCGGGGGACTCTTCGCGACTGGATTTGAATTGCCTGTTGGAACGAGTCCTTCGGCAATCTTCGTCGGCAGCCTCGGAGCGTCATCAAGCGATGTGGCCATCACCGACGATCCCTCGGGCACTGCCGGGCAGGTCACCGTGATTCTCAGTCCGGCGAGCATTTTTGCGAGTGTGGGCTTGGGTGGCAACGGGATCGCGCAGCAGCCCTACCCCGGTTCAGAATATGAAGACATCGGAATCAAAGTGAAGGCGACCCCCACCCTGCACGCCCAGGAAGAAGTGACCCTGCAACTCGAGTTTGAGATTCGCGCGCTTTCCGGCACGAACATCAACGGCATTCCGATTATCACCAACCGCACGCTCTCGCAGACGGTGCGCCTGAAAGAAGACGAGCCGACGATCATCAGCGGCTTGCTCGATAATCAGGAGACCAAGACCACCACCGGCGTGCCCGGCCTGGCCACTTTGCCGGGCATTGGCTACGCGTTTGGGCAGCGCAACAACACGGCGCAGGACACCGAAATGCTCATTATGGTCACGCCGCGACGCATGCGTTTGCGGGATCGCATCTCGCGCACGGTTTACGCCGGACACGACACCGGCGGTCGAGGCTTAGGCCTAGCTCCCCTGCCGCCAGCCCGCCAACCGCAGTAGCGATCAGCATCGCCAGGTTTCGCGCCTCGCTTGCTCAAAGCTCTGGCGCTGCAGGAAAAGTGGGCGTGTTAGGTTAAAAGTGCGGAGGGGTGCATGCGGTTTATTTTTCTTGGGTTGGGTTTGTTGTTTGTGTGCGTTTGGGTGTTTGCGTTTGTCCTCTTCCACGTGGCGCATTTTTTCATGCACGCGTTCCTGATTCTTGCGGTGATTTTCTTTCTGGTTCATTTGGTGCGGCCGCGGCGGGTTCCCTAGAGCCTTAAAGCAAAACCTCGGCGCGCCGATAGAGCGAGAGACCGAGGTGGCGCCAGAATGGGAACAGTAGACGACAGCCTGCGGCTCGTCCTGATTGCGTTAAACGAATTGAAACAAGTTGCGGTGCTGGCCGCGGCGGAGGAGTTTGCGCCGGAATTGCGCAGCCTGGGAGTAGTCAAGGGAAGGGAGCAACTGGAAACCTTCCTGGAAACGGCGGCTGTCGACCACTACGTGGTGACCTACGGCCAGCCGTTTGCGTCGACTTTTCGGCCGGCGCCGATCCGGCATTCCTGGCAACAGATTATCGAGGACCTGGAAAAAGGCTTTCGCGAAGCAGGAGAGTTGCGAGCGAAGCTGAGTAAGCGAGAGACCCTGAGCGAAGACGAGTTGGAGCGGCTGCGATTTGCGCCGCGGAGCTGGATGGTGTGGTCGAGCACGCTGAGCAGCGCGGACGGCATGGCGCGAGTGCGGGCGTGGTTTGCCGAAAAGAAAGTGGCGGCCGAAGTGAACCAGGAGAGCGTTGAAACAACCACGGGACCCCGATGGAAGCCATCCAGAAATAGGCGGGAGTTACCCCAAAAATAGGATCTAAAAAGAAAGAAGGAGGCGGGCCAGGTCGTCCCGCCTCCTCAGTCCCCTTTCGGGGAAGTCCGGCTAGCCTGACGGAGGGCGGCTAGCCGGTCGTGTGTTGGCCTACGTATTAACCCCCGCTGGCCGGAAAAAGTTCCGGTGAAAAGCAGAAAAAGTGCATAGAATCGAGGGCGATGCAATCCGCGAGTGGGGCGCGCACCTGCCATGCCACGTTCTCCTGAATTGAGCCCGGATAATATCCTGCGTTTTCTGCAAGTTAGAAGCGAGCCGGCGTCTACAAATGAGATTGGCGGAGCCTTGCATGTAGCGAAGGCGGACCGCAAGCCACTATTCCGGATGCTATCTAAGTTGAAGAAAAAAGGGCTGATCGAGGAGTTGCCGGGGGGAAGGTACCGGTTAGCGGGGCGCAAAAAGGCGAAAGAGGAACGTTCCGGGCGGGGGGAGGAGTCGAAACGAGAGTTTGGGGTGGCGCAACGTTCCACGGGGAACATTGCGAAGGGGACTGGGGCAGAGGAGGGCCGGCCGGCGCAGGCACGAGATGAAGTGCGGGGACGGTTGGTGCTGCACCACGATGGGTACGGATTTGTCGTGCCGGACACGCCGATGCCGCAACTGGATGGCGATGTGTTCATTCCGCCGAATGCGGTGGAAGACGCGATGCACGGCGACCACGTCTTGGCAAAGCTGGAACGGATTAGCGCGCGGCGCGGCGGCGAAGGACAGCGAGCCGAAGGACGCATTCTGCGGGTGCTGGGACGAGCGCATCCGAGCGTGGTGGGAGTGTTTCGGTACGGAGCGCGAGGAAGCGTGGTGGTGCCTTATGACAGCCGGATGCAGCAGGAGGTGGTGATTCCCGAGAAGGATGGGTTTGCGCCGTCGTTGCGAGAAAAGTTGGGCGTTGGGGATTTGCAGCCGGGCGGGGCTTGTGGGAAACACGTGGGGCGCATCGCGGATTTGGACGGCGCGGTGGTGAATGCGGAGCTGCTGCGGTATCCGCGGGGAGGATTGGCGGCGACGGGGCGAGTGATCGAAGTGTTGGGTTGGCCGGGGGATTTGGGCGTCGACACCGAGATCATCATTCGGAAGCACCATTTGCCGCATGAGTTTGCGGCGGCGGTTTTGCATGAAGCGGAGCAGCGCGCGCAGGAGGTGAGCGCGGAGCAGCGAGCCGCGCGCGAAGATTTTCGGCATTTGCCGATTGTGACGATTGATGGCGAGACGGCGCGGGATTTTGACGATGCGGTGTACGTCGAGAAGCGCGCCGATGGCGGCTGGCATTTGCAAGTACACATTGCGGACGTGGCGCATTACGTAAGGACCGGCGCGACGCTGGACCAGGAAGCGCGGCTGCGCGGGACGTCCGTGTATTTTCCGGATCGCGCGGTGCCGATGCTGCCGGAAGCGCTTTCGAACGGAATGTGTTCGCTGCGGCCGCGGGAAGAGCGGCTGGTGATGAGCGCGTTGATGGAGTTGGATGTGCGCGGAAATATTGTGAAGTCGCGGATGACGTCAGGAGTGATTCGTTCGGCCGAGCGGATGACGTACACGGACGTGAACAAGGTGTTGGAAGGCGATCCGGATGCAAGTGTGAAGTATGTGTCGCTGGCGCCGCATTTTCGCAATATGAAAGAGCTGGCGCTGCTGCTGAATGCGCGGCGCAACGAGCATGGGTCGATTGATTTTGATTTGCCGGAGCCGGTGATCGAGTTTGACGAGCAGCAGCAGATGACCAATATCACACGAAGCGAGAGGAACATTGCGCACCGGCTGATTGAGGAGTTCATGCTGGCGGCGAATCGCGCCGTGGCGGGATATTTGTTGAAGCGCGGGCTGGGCACGCTGCATCGCGCGCATGAGAAACCCGATGCACGGAAAGTGCTGGAGTTTGAGGAACTTGCACGGGCGTTCGGCTATTCGCTGGGAGTAGCGGATTTGCACCAGCGGGAAGTGGCGGTGCGGCACGGCCGCGTGGCGGCGCCGGCCAAAGCGGGACGGCCGGATTCGTATGGACATGGACGCGAACGCGGGATGCGGGTGACGCTGCCGGGTTCGGAGGATGTGAAGATCACGCCGCAGCACTATCAGCGGCTGGTGAAGAAAGTGGCGGGGAAGCCGGAGGAGCGGATTCTGTCGTACTTGATGCTGCGGTCGTTGAAGCAGGCGCGGTATGCGGCGGAATCGCTGGGACATTTTGCGCTGGGATTCGATGAGTATTTGCATTTCACTTCGCCGATCCGGCGGTATCCGGATTTGGTAGTGCATCGCGTGCTGAAGTGGGCGCTGGAACATCCGGAGACGCATGCGCCGAAAGCGCCGATGACTGCGCCGCGCGGATCGGAAGCGACGCTATACTCGCCAACCCAGTTGGAGGAGATGGCGACGGAGACATCCGAAGCAGAACGGCGCGCGCAAGGCGCAGAGCGCGAGTTGATGGATTGGAAGACGGCGCAGTTCATGGAGCAGCATCTCGGCGAGGAATACGAGGGGCTGATTACTTCGGTGCAGAAGTTTGGGTGCTTTGTTGAGCTGTTTGAGGTGTTTGTCGAAGGATTGGTGCCGATCAACGCGTTTGAAGAGGCGAGCGGGGCGCGCTGCGTGTTTCGCGAGCGGGATCATGCGATTGTGGCGCTGCCGGGAAGCGGCAGAAAAGGCGAAGGCCGAGTGGGGCGTGGCCGCGGCGCGAAGCTGAAGGAAACGGCGTGGCATTTGGGCGACCGCGTGAAGGTGCGCGCGGAGCGCATTGATCCGATGCGCCGACGAGTTGAATTTGCGCTTGCATAGTGTGAGCAACTGAACGCCGAGGTAGAAGCGAGGTGGAGAAGAATCCGAGCGGCCCAGAGATCGTCGAGTCTTATCGGGACTTTAAACCCCCGCGAAATTTCAAGCGCAATATTCAAATGCTGCTGCGGTATGTTCCGAGCGAATACCTTATAGGGCTCAAAAGTATTGTGCTGACGAATCGCGCCGCACTTACTCGCGACCAACGACGACAGAAGGTATGGACACGGAAGCGGCAGATCCGTTTGATCGAAGCCTCAGGTTCTTACCGCCGTGAAACGCGTTCGTCGCCAGCCGTAGTGTGGATCTATGTGGACACTCTCGTGGAACACCAACGCTGGATGATTCGGGCGCCTTTTTTGCAATACGTCGTGCCGGCGGAGGTGTTGTATCACGAGATCGGCCATCACATCCATGCGGCTCACCGACCTGTTCACGAAGGCAAGGAAAACGTAGCCGAGGAGTGGAGTGGAAAGCTGGGCGTGCGGTTCGTAAGGCTTCACTACTGGTACGCTTGGCCCGTGATCCGTTCCATTGCTATTTTGACAAAACCATTTCTCAAACACTGGAAAGCGGGTCGAAGGAAGTAGACAGGCGAGCCGAGCGGATCGACCCAATGCGCCGCCGGGTGGAATTTGCGTTGGCGATCTAAGACTGAGGGCCGCTATCGCGCCGTAAAGACTTGCGACTCCGCTCTCTTTGGCTTTTTGGGTGGCTTATCGCACGTCAGGCCCGGTTCGGAGCCTATCCAATAAAAAATTTGGAGTCTCGTCTGACCGACGGAATTCAGTCGGATGGGAAATCTGGATGATTCTCCAGGCGCCAACACCACAGGAACCCTGTTGCTGCCGACGTCCGGACCGATCAGCAGCGTTGACCATTTCCCGGCCCTTTTCTGCTGAACAACAAACGGAGAGGGTGTCGGCTCGATATCTGTTCCGTCGCTTGAAGTTTGTCCAAACTCGACACAAAAAGTGACCGGCTGATTTCTTTCATTCTGGACCGTCGCCGCAATCTTCCCGTGAAGTTGAACCTCTACAGACGGAAGAGCCACGCGCACTTGTGCGAATGCATTGGAGGCCGACATGAGAAACAAGAATGTTAGTGAAGCAAAAGCAAATCTATAGTTCATAAGCCTGATCGTCGGTCCACGCTAACATGTTCTGATATCCTTGATAAGTAGCGCGAAGATTCAAGAGGTTCGGGAATAGGGAAGGCCAAAGTGAGTACGACAGCGGCAGAGCGCAGCGTGAAGCGGGTACACAATTTTAATGCGGGGCCGGGGGCGTTGCCCTTGCCCGTGCTGGAGCGGATCAAAGAGGAGTTGCTGGATTGGCGCGGCAGCGGGATGAGCGTGATGGAGATGAGCCACCGCTCGCCGGAGTTTGAGAGCATCAACGCGGCGGCGGATGCGGGTTTGCGGAAGCACCTGCAAATCCCGGAAGAGTACGCCGTGATTTTCGTGCAGGGCGGCGGGAGTTTGCAGTTCACGATGGCGCCGATGAATTTATGCCTGCCGGGCAAGCCGGTGGATCTGATTCACACGGGGACGTGGACAG